>JGI24158J21664_10006356_pt1 | contig 15563 bp, 11 predicted proteins | sample Ectturendosymbi3_FD_21664 | JGI IMG/M metagenome (IMG submission 21664)
ATCATTAGCACTAAAAAGGCTGTTTTCTTAGTGTCGGTGGGAAAAAACAAATTTCACCACTTCTCTGCCCCCCCCCCTAGCAAACTTTTGGAAAAATCCCTTTGTGGTCCACCCCCCCTGGAGAAAACCCTTCCGACGACCGTGTATAAAACACTGTACTGTGGGGTCATGGGTCAAGGGAAGGAATCAATGAGTCACACGAGATCATTAATTTAATGACATGATACATGAGAGAGCAGGCTTGTACCTTGCATCACTTGATAGTATGTCAATGCTATAAATACAAACACAATGTGCAATTTCGACGGATATGAGAATCCCCACTGAAGCAAACTTACAGATTAAATGCACTAATCTACAGCTCCGAAACATAACTGAAAGTTGGGAAGAAATTCAAAACAAAATTATCAAATCCAAATCCGGTTAAGTAGAATTTATCTGCCGGATTTAAATCCAAATCCATGTTCATCTCTGCATGGCGCCGATGCTGGTGAATAAGGCCTCAGTTAAAACATACCTCGCATTCAGTCTAGAGCTCCAGTTGAATTTTTAAAAGTCAACAACTCAGTTTCTTTCACAAGCGACTCGCGCGAAGACGTTCATTCAAGCTCACCCGCTCAATCCCGAGTTGGTCCGGATTAATGAAAATGTAATCGAGACAACCCTCGAAACCGGCCACGTAGTTCGTATACACAGGATGTCCGCATGCGCTGGTGAAGTTGAGGGGGTGTGACGTCACGAGAGAGGTGTTCCTGTGGAACTCCCGGTTGCCACCTGATCGAACAGCATCAAAGCAAACTGGAACCAGGCATGTCTTACTAACTGCGTGACCCTTTAAAAAGCGCAGTCACATTATCACGTCGTGTCGATTTGCTCGTAAGTCTCCCGCCCACCGCAAGTTAATGGCGTTGAGATAACCCGGATGTACAAGTACAGTTTTTCTCACTTCTTGCAGTACAGACAGGGGCGTGACAAGGGGGTGCGCAATGCCCCGTTGGGACTTTTCGGCGCCATCCGCAGTCATTCAGCGCCCGGCGAATTGTTCCCCCCTTGTCTCCCCTCGTTACGCCCCTGCTTGAACTGTAAATCAGTTTGAAAGAAAGTCATAGAAACCTCAGTGTTTTGAAAACTCTGCTTTGAACATTTTAAAAATAAGAGAAAGGTTAAAAAATTGCACGGCGGTATTCAAAACACACGGCATTGCAAATGACCTCACCAGAGTACCAATCACTGCTGTCCGCTCGCACATTTCCTGTTTCCAGCAGTTCGATGACGCCTGACCCAGGACGGCTGTTCAGGTCTCCACACAGGATGTAGTTGATCTTGCAGTCTTCGTCGCGTGAATCCGTTACTTCTTTGATGTAACTTTCCAAAACGTTCAGCAAAATCTTGACCTTAGACAACAGAGGCCAGTGACAAGAGCGTGCAGCATTAAAACTAAAAACCACGACGGAAACTTCATCGGACTTCAGCCGTCGACACGGAATCTGTGTCTGAAGCTGTTTCTCTTCTCGCTCAGGTATTTTGGCCGTTTGTCCGAAAAAGTTCAAAAATTTTCTGTCATCTTCCGCTTCCTCGGGCCGCGGAACCCACCGTCACGCGCCCGCGGGAGCCCCAGACAGACGGTTGATTCACCCCCACATGAATTTATGTTGCCGAGATGCAAGAAAAACAAAAGCTGTTACGAGTCACAATCGACCAAATTATTATTCGCCTCTGGACAGCCGAGCAGACCACGCACCATCTCCCCAGCACATACCTCCCCCCGTTTCAGGTGTAGTGGATACAAGGCATACATACACACTGTTTCGCGCAACACCAAACACAACTTCACACCTCCCAAAGGATTAAAGTCAACCAACGAACCCACAACCATTTTGGTGACTTCAGTGAAAATAAAATTGCGGACCACTGGTCGAGGCGAACGACAACGTTGGTTTGATCAGTAAAGTGGGGGGTGGCTGAGGTTGCTGGTCCGAGCATCTGGAAATGCTGCCGATGCCCAGTAACAGTGAATACGAACCTGCACAAGTCGTATGTTGTGTCCTCGTGGGTGCCAGTAAAGGTGAGTGTTGGCCACGATGAACAACCGGTTTGGGTCTTCTTGAGATTGGAGTAGCGCTATCTGCGAAAGAGCGTGAGAACAAGATATACCAAACAAAAGCAGCTTCATTCATCCAACGATTTGATCAACGAAGGCAATGAAATAACTCTTCCCCTCCAGCAGCTGCCATAGTTTATGCAACTGTTGCACTTAACCCTATTGACCCGGTCATGACATCTGGACAACCCGCGCCCCCCAAAAAATCGATTAAGGTCAGCAGCTCTTCTTGGCAGTGATTGAAAACCATATCTGGCTGTGTGCGCGAACACTCGGCGAGTCAAGCGAAGAAGCTGATGCAAAAACTTCTCACCCCCCCAAGTGACTCCACCAGGAAACGTGCAGTTTCACTCGCGCAGCACCCCCAACCGTATTCAGCACCCCCAACCGTATTCCACGCAAGAAAAAATTTAAGTCAAGATGGGAGAGAGACCGGAAGGTGGGACGATCGGTGTCTTCTTCATGATCCTGTTTTATTCCGCGTTGCAGTGAATGTTACAGTCAGGCGCTTCGTTTACGTGTTCAGGCAAAAGGTACCGAAGCTGTTTTGCAAATGCGATTAAACCTGAAATTCTTTTCCCTTTCTCGATGCACCGGACTTATTACCAAGTGCGAAATAAAACATGTTGTACATTGAAAAAAATCCCCGAAATCTAAGTCCGGGTTTCGACGTTACAGGGACAACAGAGGCAAACACATCTGCCATTCTTCACAAACGCGGCTTGGAATCCACCCACATGGCCCCATGCTTACCCACCACAGGACCCCATGCTTACCCACCACAGGACCCCATGCTTACCCACCACAGGACCCTATGCTTACCCACCACAGGACCCCATGCTTACCCACCAAAACGCAAGTAGCTTTCTGACGGACTTGGTCGATCAGCTCAGGAGCTTCATGGAAGTCGTTCCTGAGGCCGGTGTTAACCTCATCGTTGTCGAACGAGTCTTGCAGGATCCTGTTCTTGACCGAGAGCAACCTGCAACAAACCATTGCTGCCAGTCACTGGTGGCCACCTCGCACACATGAAAGCACAATGGCCCCCTGCGGCGCGCGATGGACAACAAGGGCCACTCTCACACTGACGCAAACGTTTTTTGACCTTCGGCGCCGTCGCCTTATATCGTTTGCAATAAACACACCAAGCTGTCAACGAGTAGCGTTGCAAAAGCACTAAACCTTGCTGGAGCTGCTTTACAGAGAGACTTGTTCGAGTTAATTTACATTTCCTTCTTATGCTGTGACCCGCGCGTCATAATAGTTTGTTACGTAGTATCCGGTGCCGACGCTTCAGCCGAAGAAACCTTTCGTGAAGTGCGAGTTTGGATCAAAGACGAAGTTAGATTTTAACGATTCTTGACGTCTGAAACGTCAATTAATCTTTAAAGTTGTACCTTTCAATTTGAAGTTCAGGGATAGAATCAAAACAAAAGCAAGCTTATTCAAATCTGAAGCGAACGCACTTGAACTTTGACCGATTGTAGAAGAGAGCGACGCCCTCTTTGAGCTGCCGCTTGGCGCCGAATGCCCCCCCGAAGTTCAAGAGCGACATCGCGTGGACAAGGTGCTCCTCGAACACAAATCGATCGACTTCTTGCAAGCAAACTACGTCGCTGTTGTAACCTGCAATGTGAGGTGACTAAGATGATGACATGTTCAAACTATGAGACATAAAGTCTTTATGATTAATACCACTGCGTCCTGAAGATGTTGCACTGATAAAAATGGAATTGATGGAATTTTTTTGAAAAGACTCCACCCTGCTCCATGTACCTACGACAGGTGGCGATGAACAAAGTTAGGAGCGGGTCATTCACGATAAAAAAATGAACCCAGATTGTTACAATGAAGAATTTGTTACACACATCGCGTTTGTGGTAATACATATTTTTTTCTAATTTTCTTCGTCAGAAAGATCAAACAGCCAACGATGAAGATCCGGGTTCGTAAAACATACATTCCAGCCAAGAAAGCGATTTATGTGCATATACTCGAACCGTTGTGACAATTGCCAGCTTCCAGAACACAAGAAACAAACCGCTACAGCGTTTTTATCAAACAGGCCAGTGAAAGTATTGTCGGTTGATGAAGCGGAACGTTTCGTTGGTTGGCTGATTGCAACGCCAAGCACGTGCCACAGGAAAAATAATGAAGAAAGCAATTTGATATAAACGGCCAACATTAACCGAACAAAACGACCAAATAATAGCTTTACAACAGCTCTACTTCAGCATTCATTAAAACCAGACGCATACCAGCATCTTGGAATGGGAAGCATAATACAAACACACAATCAAAAAATTTGTTATGGAAAACATGCTCCAATATTGATCGACTTCGGCTAAAACATGAACAGATCAAAGCTGTCCTATGTAGGAAAAAGTGAAACAGCTTTCAAATTCCAAGTTGCCAAGACAAATTACCAATTATAATACCTCGGAGAGGGCCTTGAAGATTTCATTCAATGGTCGGATTTAACCTGTTTGTATCGGTTCTCGGGAGCCCGTTTCTAGAATTTCATGAAGTCCTGCGGAGAGGTTACCAACCGCCGGGCTAAATACCGATTGGACCCATCAACCTCCCACTCAGTCGCATGGCTCACCTTGCAAATCTCTCACGCGTGATGCTTTTACATTTCTTTTACACATTGCTTAATATCAGGTACTGCAAATGGTTTGCTGCTGAGTGAAAAGATGCAGTGAAATTGAATTAATGGAAACAAATCTATGTTTGTTGCTTAGACTAGTTGGCTCGTAGGCCGTGGTTGGCTGCACTTCTACAAATATGACGACACAACGATAACGATAGATCCTAATATTACAAGCTGATTAGAACCTCTCTGGGAATTGGGATGAGGATTTCGAGTTTTAAATCACAGAAATATTCGAAAACACAGCAGATATCATGAAAAACTTCTTCTACGCTAAGTTAGGGCGAATCCTACGTAGATCCCCCCATATAATAGCTTTCACCCCCACTACCCCTGCATGTACGTCCTTCTTCAAAATCTTTTAGGAAGCCCGTCAGTGCTTCAACTTTTCAACACACAACCTTACTGGCGCATAGAGGTGTCGGCGTCGATGCGTCGGAAAACTTCGACAATGAAATACATAATTTCATATAAACCAATTTTTAAAATCGGAGTCGGCGAATCTCTGCATGCAGCCATTCCAGATAATGGTGGCATTTCTTCGACATCAATTTAATAAGGTCCAGTTCATCGCTTTGAGAAAACAAACACAACATAGTCATTCTAACCTGCTAGCTCTTTAACAACCAACTGGATCCGATACGACATGTCTATGAAAGGACTGGGACAATAAGGAAAAAGATCATTTCGCGCGAATTCTGTTGTCGAATAACACTCGGCGAGTATGTTGTAACAAACGAAGCGAAATCTGCGCAAAAATCAACAAACCAGTTACACAAGAGACTGTTTGTGACTGACAATAAAGTGTAGCGGCGAATCAGCTGGAGAAGGTACTCGAACAGGGCAAGGTGCATCTGAAACTTAAAAGGATGGGAGGAAAAGTAGTTTGTGAGGGGGCAGTTTGCGTCCAATGTTCAAACAGATCCTCATTCGCACCTGGTTCTGCAGAACTTTGTGAGTGTCCCAATTGCAAGCGATGATTGTCTATTATTCGGAATTTCGCTAAAAGCTTAAACAAATTGCGAACGGATTTTGGAACGTCACAAGTAACACTCGTAACATACAGGACGCCGCAAACGTTTCAATACGAAAACAGCGAACTAGCAAAAGGAAAAGCTTTGAAAAAACTCTAAAACTAAGTTCAAGAACACACTCACATGTTTGTCGTGACGTGTTTTGACATTACTAGTCTCAAAAATATACGTGTTGTAAATGCTTGCTTGCCACTGGATGCTTTGGCTTTACTGCTTATTAAGAAAAGTTATTGGTTTGGGTGCTTTCCAAACGCAGTCCTGAGTTTTGACCGCTACGTTGTGGGTTTTCAGTCTGAAGACTGTTGGCGCTGATCTGTAGTTTTCGCAGAGGAAGAGCGTGTTGCCATGTGGACGGCAGCCTGTTGCCATGTGGACGGCAGCCTGTTGCCATGTGGACGGCACGAATCCGGTAAAAATGTCAGATGAAACAGGTCGAAGTTTCAGTTTATCTTTGTTAACATTTGAATCACAGCAAATCGTTTCAACTCTTCCTAAAAAGTTTCTTCCCGCTCTGCACAAAACCTCGAATCGTTCAACCTGGGGTTCTGTGCAATGCACGTAGCCTCAGGTAGAAAACAAAGCTTTACTGTTGGAGATAGACAGGCAATTATTAATACACCGTCTATACATCACCTTCCATTCCCGCAAGGCTGCTCAGTGTGTGCATGACGACAAGTGAAGTAGAAGGATCCGGGTCCGGCCACGACAGGGCCACTCACGGCCTCGAATGAGGATATCTCGCAGCTCTCGGTGTCTGACGCCGGCCAATCACTGCTGCCCGGTCTCACCGAGACTTTGAACTTGTGACCGACGTCATCGCCAGTCAGGAGATGAAACTGCGGAGAACTTTGTTGGTTAAGAACATCTTTTCCTTGAAACGCTCCACTTGGGGAATAATTAACAGGAAATCAGTAGCGAGTATTAATGGAACGCTTCACTGCAGAAATGATGAGGTCAATCGAACAGTCGTTCGTACAAATGGAATATCACAAGTTTGGCATAAAATGTAATTGCAACTTCTTCTGTATCTTGTCCAGTTTACCGGAGAAGCTAGCTTTTGACAAAGTAGCAGAAAATAGTAGAGATCGACCGATACAGCTTTTTTGGGGCCGATATCGATATATCGGCCATTCATGGACCGGTAGCCGATATTTCCAAAAATTTTAAATCTTGTTTTCTGCTTCATTATCAAAAATACAATGTATTTTATGCCTTACCATTTTTTCATAAACTTCAAAAATCAGGATTTATGATCTAAAATATTTCAAATTGTAGCAAGTTTGATATTTTACCGTGTTTTTCAATTAATCTCATTAATGATGATTCTTTTGTTTCGGTTGTGACGACCGACGCACGCTCCCTGGTTAATCTTGTTTGTATTATTATGAAACCGCACCTACTAGCATTGCTGCAAGATAACTGTCTTGACTTGGTTCGTTGTGCTTTCTTGCGCAAGTTGTCTGGATGCGTGAGGAATATAACAGCGTTTTGTCTACTCCTATTGAGACCGATAATATCGGCCGTTTTGGCCGATGCCGATATATATCGGCAAAACCGATATATCAGTCTATCTCTACAAAGTAGAACCAAGGGAAAAGGCCACAAGATTACACGCGAACACAGCAAGAATCGGCTTCTTTGAGTTGCAGTTTACTTAAAAGCATTTAATCGCAATGACACCTGCATTCAATTTATCAAAAGCAATTACTATTACGCTCAATCTAACTGTTTACATCACTGGTTCCCAACCTTTCTTTGACCGTGTACCCCCTACCCATTTGACCGTGTACCCCCTACCCATTTCGACAGATGAGCGTGTACCTCTAAATTAGAGATGTATTTAACAATAAGCATATGATAATTTTTGAAAATAGTATTCACTAACATGTGTATAAACATTTGGAAATAAATAATATATAAATATATTTTCCCTTCTATTGTCAACCTTAAATGTACGTACCCCTTCAGATAGATAAATGTCCCTGGGTTTAGATGGCAGACTTACACGTAGACCGTCATCGACCAACGATTGCATCATACTGGGTGGGGGGAGATTACGCCTCTTTTGTAACCGGGGAGATGGCATATTCGGTCCACACCAAGGAATTCAAAGGCAATCTAAGCTCGCGTGCGGCATTTACCGATGTGCGTACGCGCAGTGTTGCCGGTGACTTCTGACCATTCAACGTTCAGTGTCCAGGTACCGAGTGGCCCAAGGTGCAGAGATAACTAACAGGTTGAAAGCAACTTTAGACGCCTGATTGTTACGAGCAGAGTATAACGAAGCTTCCATTCACCTTATCATTATGCAACATTTCCCATTCACAACGAGAACAATCGTCCTTGTCCTGGTGATCCTGGGAGTTGCTGTTCATCCACTCCATCGCGTCTTGCGTGTTGGAAGCGACCGATGACGAGCGATACCACGTGAACCTGAAAGCGTCAAGTCATCTTTCATCGCATGCAGCATCGCAAACACCCGCTGACCGTTTGTTTTGCTCGCTCTGGCCACACTTTGCCGATAAACCTGCAGGAAAGAGTTGAACGGGACCGACACACTGTTCAAAGGGTGGCATATCCTTGAAGACCGCACTCCGCACTTATCGCCTTAAACTTTGGTGGAGAAAACCGTTCAAGATGCGACGAACATGGCTCCTCACCACAACCAGGACGCTCTGGTGCACACGTACTTAGCATGTGGGGAATTACCCGCAAGTGAGGATTAGTCATCACCTGAAGACACAGCAAGCAGTTTAATTTGTTTAAAAACGTTCGGTACATCCAATACCAAGTTACTGAGGAAGCTTCTCTTTTTTACCACCCATTGCAAGCAGCTAGTAGGGCTACCGATGTGTTAAAGCTTGTGGAAGATGTTTCGAGGCGGAACGAAAACGGGCTGGGATAAACCAGACAGTGCTTGCACGGATGGGGCGCCTGCTATGCTCAGTGCACGACGTGGAACTTGTCAAGCGGAAGAATCCTGATGTTACCGCAACGCACTGTTCACATATACAGAGGCACTGGCATCAAACACGATGTCTCAACCACTCAAACAAACATTGGATACTGCAACTAACGAGTCGAATAACTAAAAGCGAGTGCTCTGAACACTCCAATCTTTCGAAAAATGTTCCGAGATAAGGAAGACGAGTATGAATCCCTGTTGTTTCACATTTCTGTGCGCTGGATCTCAAAAAAGAACACACAACAGAAAAAAGAACTGAAACGCATATTTCCGAAGTGATGTTCCGGAACAGACTGGTATTCCTAGCGGATATGTTTTGCCGTTTGAACAAACTGAACCGCAAGTTGCAGGAGTCCGCTCGGTTGGGACATGCTGGGACGGGAAAAGATTGCTGCCTTAACTTCGAAGCTTAACCTCCGGAAAATAAAAATACGAACTGGTCAGATTGGAGTAGCATTTCCAGCGTTCAATCGAATGCGTGAGACGAACGGCGTTTGTGACGACATTCAAAGTGCAGCTGCTGACCACTTCAACAGGTTGATTGAGAAATTTCACAGCTGCTTTCTCGGTTTTGAACACGACACTCGCGTGTTGGGGTTCACAGGAATCCGTTCAAATTTGCTGCTGAAGATTTAGATTTAGCAGAATATGAAGAAGATATCCAAGAAAAGTTTTTTTGTGTTGATTCATGATTTGTCTCACAAGGCTTCTTTTGAAGGTGAAATCTGAGCAAATTCTGGACAATGACGCATTACACAGTTCCTGAAGTTGCTACAAAGCCACAGACGTTGGTGCCCGCGTTCTCCTCCACTTTGTGAGTCAGCTGTTCAAGTGGCGTTGGTACAAAACAAAAGCTTGGCACAGAGGGTTGGATCTGGAGTCAGATTTGCGATCTCAGAAATAGAGCCTGGAATTTCATGGATCGATGCCAGAAAGTGGACAAGTCGTGTCCACAGTGTTGCATGAAGTTTTTTTCATGCTTTCTTCGGAACGTGTCTGAGTTAGTGGAAAAGCTTCAATTAAATTTAGGTTGTCGGAATATGGAGATTCAGTCTACGCCGGAATTGGGCAATGGGGAAAAATGGTTAAGAACCATGACACCAATGTGTTTAGCCGCCCCGGTGCGAAGGTGAGGGAGGAACATAAATTCAGTGTGTTATTCGCTATGAGGTAGTGCAGACAAAGAAATACATGAAACCAACTCGAACCACTGGACCATGGCTAAATGCGATTTAAATCCGCTGAAGGAAGTTAAGTCTCGTTCTGCGTTGCAATGAAGTCGAAGGATGGAATAAATCCCAGCAGCGGGCTTTGCAAAACTATGGTTGACACCGGGGTTTTCTTTCGCTGAGACATTCCGGTCATTTTTTGTGAAACATTTCGGTCATTCGTCGCACAGTTGCTTTAAAACTCGCCGTAACAGTGTTCATTAGTCTATATTTTCAGGCATTCTGACGAACCGAAATGACTTAATTTGTTTCGGTCATTTCAAAAACATTTCGGTCTCTACAGTATGACCGAAAAAAAAAAGATTGGCACAATATGCAAAAAACAAGCATAAATGTGATTTTCTATGGGTGACCTATGCAGGAAAACACCGCAAGCAGAAAAGATGAGAATGTTAAGTTGCTAAATAATTGCAAACAAAGCACAACATAAACACGTTGAAAGAACCCCAAAAATTATGCGAACCTGGAAAATTCTTGAGTTGCAAACTCCAATTGCAATCTCGGGAAAAGGATGGTTCCTGACACCGGTGCATCGGCCAAGTCAATACGATTTATATGAGGTGAGTTATACAACACTTTGTAATCATCGTTGGGCAATCGAAGGATACTGGCTTTACTCCAGAAGTCGCACGCTTTCTCTTCGGGAGAAAACTGTGAAAGTATAATTATGCCTGAAAACACCACATGTGAATGTAATGACATCTCTGAAAACTAGTTGCTCGATGGTTACACTGCTTTTGCAAATTATCGTCAACTTCCCAGCATCACGCACAAAGAATGTGTTTACTTTGGTGAAACTTTATCAAACAACCATTGCATCAACGTAAACAAAACTATGTTGCCGGATCCGTAGCATAAGGGATAAGTTCCTTTATTTTCCAAAACAGAGCTAGTTAGTTAAAAGTGCTAACTGCGTTGCTGAACAACCTGCATTTGCATGATAGAGCAGCAATTTTATTCTTCATTGCATTCAAACAGCAAATTTGTTCTTTATTGCACACTCCAGCAAATCACTTGTTAGTGAGGTGGATACTTTGTTTCAATCCAAAATTACAGTTTAACTTTCGAGGAGATAACTGAAATGAAACACAATGAATAGATTTTCTGCTTTGAAACCTCATTTACCTCATTCCCATGAATGTCCAGCAAATGAACTTCTGGAACACTTGTCAATGAAGTTTCAATGGCATCAGCGACGGTTTCAGAATCCTTCTTTTTTGCCACTTTTTTCAACTGCTTATCTTTTCGTTGAGCCAATATTGCTTGAATTCTCGTGTAAAACTTCTCTAGACACTCATCTGTAGGTCGGTTCATCTGATTAAAAAAAGAACAAAAAGCAGTTAAAAATTGCCCGGATCTGGGAAATCTGAAAAACTGTGTTTAAGAGAACACCAGGTCAGTTGTCTGCCACACTGTTTGGAGTGTTCCATGTGAAAAAAAACAAAAAAAAACAACAGAATGAATGTCCATGGATTTTACTTCAAGGGACAACAAAAGTCTTTTTCAGATGCACATGCAAATAAATATATAAAACTACAACCTGTCATGTATAGCTCTGACTTTATTTAAAAGAATAATCGATATATGCTTTGTTCCACTTGCTTGCTCTTAGGCTATAAACGAAAGAGTGCAGACTGCGTAAAGGCAATCTTATGACACAACACAAAGCATAGCAGACATTAGGATGCATAACACATTAACCACATATATTTTGCCGTAGATTTTCTGTAGGATTTAGCTATGATGATGTGAAGCCAAGAAATCAACAAAATACAGAAAAGTAATAAGCACTGTTTACTCTCAAGTAAGCCCACTTGATAGGTTTATAAGTGCATTTGCATTAGCATTGTCCATCCAAAAAAACAGGATAAGCTTCAACATACTTATCAGTAGCAAAAATATAAGTCCAGGTAGATGCTCACTGCTCACCTGCAGCTCATTACAACATTTTGTTCAAAAGCCAACTCAACAAAAGTTTAGTAGCTAAGTATGTTTATAAAAAAAGCAAAGCTTATCAGTTATCACTCATCACATATATGTAGCAAATTGGTACATACATTGCGTTCTTTCCCATTTACTTTGATGGTTACCAGTATTGTGTCATCAGGTGTCTTGTGCGAGACTCTAAGAGTTTTCATGTTCTCGTTCACAGCAGCCAACAACAAAAATTTTCTGTAAGAGTACTTTTGTTAAAATTTATCTGAAATCATAAGACATAATAAATTTTTAACTGAAACACAAAAAAATTTTGAAATGCAACTTTTATCATTAGTAAATGGCAACAGTAATGCTTTTGACAAGTTTACTGTTGCGATCTGAAAGCCCGAGCAGCATGTGCACAAAGCTTCACACTGTGGCAGCAAGCAACAATAGAGATCACCCGGCGAGATCACTCTATTATTGCTTGTTTGTGAAACATATATGTGGTGTTTTTCTTCGTGCGCATTCTGTTCATGGTGAACCGTGCATTTCAGCACAACACCAGCAGAGTGGTTGCAACATTACCCAGCAAATCAAGAACTGGTGTGCAAAGCAAGAACTTGTGTTGCGATCGGAAATCCCGAGCGGCATGTGTGCAAAGCTTCGCACCGTGGCAGCAAGCAACAATAGACATCATGCTCACAATCTCTCTAACTATTGCTTGCTCACGCTACATATATAATGGTGTTATTCTTCACGCACATCACGTTCGTGGTGAATCACACAATCAACGCAACGCCACCGGAGAGGTTGCAACAGCAAGGCAAAAGAAAAACTGAGGGTGTTCATCCAAACTGAAAAACATCAGCAGAATTACGCTTCAGAAAACCTAAAGAATTTGGAGAACTCTTTAAGTCATTGCATGCGCAGTGTGTTGCTGGCCACAGATTACCCTAATTATGGCACACTATATCTACAATTTCCAACAAGAAAATTGCAAATTATCTCAAACAAAAGACAAATTATTTTTATCATATACAAAAGCAGTCGTTGCGTAGTACATGAGATAGTGTTTCACACCTTATTTTGGTAAACAACACACTTGACAAAAGGACGCAGGTCGTTTGCAATGCCTTGATTTCTAATTTTTCAATACCAAAAATTCTGTAGAGCTTATCTCTACTGACCAGCAATGCCTTTTGTGAAATGACACAGTTATCATGCCAAATTCCTAATACACACAGAAAAAACTAAAAGAAAGAAAATTTTGACAAACTTGTGCAAGAAAATTAATTTTACAAAGGTAAAAAGGTATCACAATTCACATGCCCTGAAAGAAAGTTATTCAGTTAGGGAGAATACGTTTCAGTACTGTAAAAACTTTCTTTCATGGCACATTAATTTGCACCTGCCATTTCTTGTAGCGATGATGTCTTGGAAAAGCTTTTCTTAAAAAAGGGCTCAGCAACCTTTCTGTGAATAGGCATCTGCTAATGATCACTAGGTTTTTCAAAACGCTAGTATCTTCCTTGATATATGATAACAGCTTGGATTCAGTGACAGTACTTCTTTGAACTTACTTGCACATCCAGCCCGTCCTGAAGATATCAGCAGTTGCCTGTAGTTACAGGACAGCACTGATGATGTTACTCTTTGTAACATTACATTTCTTACTTAATTACCTGTAATTCTGATATTGCAGTTTGCTGGCCATTGTGACCAAGCATTTGCATACTTGGGCTTGGTATGTTTCTAGTGGAATACTGCTAATGGCTTTTTACTGTTTGCTGCAGCTGAGCATATTTTGCTAAAGGTTCACGAGCTGGACAAGATATTTTATAAGCCAGATCTGACTCGCAAGTTGTTGGTTGCCAAGCCCTGTCTTGAAAGAAGTATTACATCTACTAGACCCATAGATACCTAGATAAGCTCTCATGAGGTGTCAATCTGGGTGAGGGCATCAACATCAAATGAAAACATTTGTATTGTATTTATATAATTAAATAAGCATTTACATTATGTGGTGTAAAACAGGGGTTTGAACTTTTGTTTAGGAATTAGCCCCTAAAAGCCACAGTACCAACTGGCCTGGTTGCGTCAACTTGCTAAGTATAGATAAGAGTCAGATGGGTTTTCTGAAGGTGTTAGTTGTGCAAAGTCATCAATAGCCTACTTTGCTGATTTTGTCTTTAGCAAAGATTTGAGTAATTTTACGGTGACATTGCCAAATTTTTGAACCATAAGGCGCACTGAATTATAAGGTGCAGCGCAGTATCAAAATTTGAATGCTAGCTGTTCGTTTTTCATACACAAGGTGCACTGAATTATGAGGCGCATTAAATGAAGCAAAACTTAGATAGAAGTCAAACTGTATTCAACTCTTTCACAATAACTCCCTAGGTTCAGAGTTGTGCAAGTGCCCAAGTCGCCACTGGGAGGTTCATCTGTCATTACATACTAGCGTAACTAGGGAGTTTAATCTGTCACACATGCCTAATCCGCTAGACACAAATAGAATAAAACATATTTGTGTATTTGATTTGCTGTGCACCAATGTAGTCAGGAGCCACACAGAGTAAAATGATCAGTGTTACGTGCTAGCTACTCTGGGAGCTGCATGCGCTACTCATTGCAATTGTTGTTTGTTTATTATGTAACACGAACGATGGCCTGTTTACACAAAAATCGTAACTAGCAATTAAATAAATAGCACCGTCTACCACATACAATTGGTTCTAGATGAGAAAGCACAACCAGATTCATACATTAGGCACCCTGCATTATTAGGCTCACTTTTGATTTTCAAGAAAATTAAAGGATTTTAAGTGTGCCTTATTGACATATACCGAGGATGTTTTACTCCCAGGCTTTAACTAACTTGAAAACTGCCGACACATTCAGCATGAGAACACTGTGTAGAATGACGAAAATTTAAAATACGTCACCAGTCAACACATTGTGCGCCACAATCACCAATGAATTATCAGAAACAGCGTGAGAGAACACAAGCAATAACGTTTATCTTACCAATTATCAGGAATGGCACAGAAGAACAATCAAGCAATTGAAATGCATCTTACAAAATTAGCACACTTATGGTCCTAAAAATACACTAACATGTCATCAGGAAGGTTGGCAGAGGCACAAGCACACATAATTTATCTTCAAAAACCTACACAAGCACATTTTCTTGCAAATCCAAATTGCTTGACATTAGAGGAAACACTGGTTGTTGGGACAACGTTCTTATTGCTTGGCCAGTAGCCTATACTCAAAGTACATCTGCATTCTGCAACAATCATTGCCAGGTGTTTGCAATAATGTGAACTGTTTTATATATTTTTCAAATAGAATAAAAATATTTCATCATACCTAATTAATTTAGGATTACCATATTTGATGTGGCACAATTCCTGACGGATACATGTTAGTCATGTTGACCAATTTTTGCAACGAAAACATTATTATGGTATGAATTCCCATTCACTTCTACGTTTCCGGAAGCATGGATGTTTTGCCTTCATCTTGTCAGTAAATTTACATTTTCGCTTAGCCATTTCAACAGTAAAAATTACAAGTTTAATCTTTAGCACTAAATAATTCTTATTGTGAAAACATTGCGGTTAGATTTCATAAAATGCATTATTCCAAAATCCCGGAC
>JGI24158J21664_10006357_pt1 | contig 15562 bp, 14 predicted proteins | sample Ectturendosymbi3_FD_21664 | JGI IMG/M metagenome (IMG submission 21664)
TTTGTTTTGAACTTGTCATGTGACCACTTCAAACAATCGTGTAGAGCTACAGACAAAATGCTGCAGAACAGTTTTTACCTCATTAAGCAAAATAGACCCTGTTAATCACATAAGCGTACGGCATGTGGATGCAGCGGATGCAGTCGCATTTCCAAAGCTGTAAAATCTTGATTATTCGGGTAAATTGTTTCAATAGGTTATTTGGGCAAATTAAAGCAGTTCCATTCACATTTCAGTACACCAGAATTATTTAGGTAGATTCCAACAACTAAAATCAATTTCGGGCAAATTTATTGACGTTTTGGGTAAATAGGTAAATTAGAAACGTCTGGGTTAAAGCCCAACAGCTTTAATCAAATCTGGGAAAATTCCAAGAATTTACATAATTAGGAAACATTTGTGTGAAGTCCAACAGCAAAATCAATCTTGGGCAGGTTGTAACAGCTTCATTCAAATTTGGACTACTTCACACAGGCCAGATCAAATTTGGGCTATATAGAAAGGCTCCTTAAAACTTGAGTACATTTATAAGCGTCTTGGTGATTTATAAGCGCTGTATTCAAACCTGGGTGAAATGAGAATCATTTGGGTAACTTTTAATAACCTAAATCAAATTTAGGCAAATTACAGTAGAACAACTTAATTCAAATTTGGGTGAAAATAGGAATTTCTATAAATTGCAAACATATGGGTAAATTCCAGCAAACCAAATCAACTTGGGCAAATTGCAATAGCTTCATTCCAAGTGGGACATCTTCAAATTGTTTCATTCAAATTTGGTAATATACAGTACAACAGCTTCATTGATTTTTAGCTACAATTAGAAATATTTGCAAAAGTTCCTACAGCCTCAATCCAGTTTGAATAATTGAAACGGTTTCATCCAAATTTGGGTACAATAGGAAACATCTGAGAAAATTAGATGAAGTTCATTCAGATTTCGGTATATCATAAGCTTTGAGTAAGTTCTAATAACTAATTTGGATAGAGTTAGAAATACTTAAAAATTAGTAAAATTTAGCTGTTCAGCTAAGCCACAATTCCAAGTGTCCCAAAATTTTGTAAACACCAAATTGTTGATGCTGTAAGATGGTTTGGAACTATAGCAACTAAAACATAGCTGGAAATGATGTCAGTTGATACTGTTCAATTTTTATGTTTCATGTTTGTTCAAATGTTTATGTTTCACGTTTGTTTATTAACAAGAATTATAGCAACAAGTTTCGACCAAAATAAGAAATCTTGGGAAAGAAGGCAATGGAGTTGTTAATGATTCATTGAAATTCGCAGACTGAACAAGTTAATGAAGAGCAAACAAGTTAAGGAATATGCACAGGAAGCTATAATAACACGCTTTTTACAGGCCGTGTGAGAAAAAGTTCTAATGGTCTCGTAAATTCGATTGCTTTGAAAATCATTCGAAATGCAATCAATCAGTTAACGCATCGGTAGGTTTTCTTCCATTCACGAAAATCCTGAAGCCATTTGTTTCTTTCTTGTTTCCACATTTGGAAGAGTTGTTTGTAACCTGAGTCTTGACAAAGAGCTGAAAATGTCGAAGCGAGCTTGAAAGTTTCTGGATTACTTTGCAAAGACAACGAAAGGTTTTACAAAAGTCATGCGATTGCTTCATAACTGCATTAAGAATGACAGACCTAAACGTGTGCAAAACAAGATTTATTTCGTACGAGAATGAGAATGCAATTCTTCTCAGCCGGTGAATCATTAAAGCGCTTTTGCAACATGTAATGAAAAAACATTTGCATTAAAAAAATTACCAAAAATTGCTTCTGCTGTCCAAAGCAATTCATGGCGTAAATGCTAGATAGTCACAAAGTGTAAAAGATTTAATATATTGAATCAGTTACAACAACAGCTTAAAATTTAATCGTGTTTTAAATCTCAGCACTTCTTGTAAAATCTCCAGAATAGCAGTTTGATTGCAAGGCCTGTCAGACGCACGGTGTGTCTGTATCACAACCGTAATGTGAAGTCCGGCAATTTTGGGCACGGAAAGCCTCAAACGTTTTCTTATGTATTATCATGGACAAGTAGATACGTTATACCAAGAGACACTGATGGTGACGATCACGCATCAGCGACTATAGGCATTCCTAAGAACTACGGTTACCTTCAGAAATGCGGTGGTTGATAAATAAGCTGCCCCCTTAACCCAAGCAATAAGAATGTTCGAACCTAATTGATCACTTGACATGCATTTGAGCATTCATGAAAAAACAGGAAAAAATTTTGCTGCCTTTCATTTGAGAAAAGAAGCCACGAGCAAATGAACACCTAGAAAAAATTCAAGAATGAAACAGCGCATTATCTATTCTGTAGTCAAGAAACAGGTCCTTTTAATTAAACACGGATTTTATCCTAATCGTCAAGACATTTTTGACCACTGTTGTTGATAGTATCGACTAATGAATGAGTACTAGTCAGGATCAGCTATATCAGGAGTTCCCAACCTGGAGTACTAGTACTCCTGGGGTACATCTGCCTATCTCAAGGGGCACATTAACTGTACAGCTACACAAAATTAACTTTGAGACAAAAAGAGTCCACCTTTATATTTCTTTAAATCTGAAAGTTCTGTAAAAATTAAGTGGATTTTTTTTATCTTACTCAGCCTTTTTTACATAGGAAACATTCGGGGTACATGCTCATCTGTCGAACTGCTTAAGCGTACATGGTCAGATAAAGGTTGGGAGCCCCTGATCTAGATAAACACAGTGTAAGGATCATAGCTATACGGAAGGAGACAGCCATGATGTATGTAGGCTAAGCACAAATGTTGTGTTTAAACAAAGAAGGTTTGAAAATTTTCTTAAAAAAGACTTCCGTTTTTGCTTCATTTGAAATAAACATTTTGAATGAACACGCAGTGTCTCTCTGGCAATGGTACAAAATACCAGGTCTAGTACATTACGAAGAGGTCACTTCACGTCCGTCCACACATTTGCATTTCTTGTAGAAAGGGTTGAAGGTGCAGAAGCCCTGAGAAGTCTTGAAATGCCTCATATTTTTAAGAAGCCTGTGATAGTTTTGCTTCCAGAACAAGATTGGACCAAGTAAGATCGAAGTTGTAATCACGCCACCTAATGCTTGGTCGACCTCTAGGCTGTTTTCCCGTGTGTTTAGCGAGAAGGACGTGCTTCGCCAAACTTTCCTAGGGATTCTAGTCATGTGGCCAAATTATCGTAGCAGGAATCTGCCTACGGGGAGAAGAAGAAAATGTGTCTTTTTTATAAAATGGTAGCCTATGCTAAGAAAATTTGCTATGAGGACAACTGCCAACTGGGACAACTGCCAACCAGACAATTGCCAACAGGACAATTGCCTACAATACAACTAATAACTAGGACAAGGGTGGGCAAATAGTTTATACTGAGGGTCACACTGGAAACTTTATTGCTACCTGTGGGTACATGTATGTTTTAACAAAAAATTTTTATATTAGCTAGCGCAAAATGAAGGTAACAGCATTAAAAGCATGCCATCGATGTGATCTCTAGTCTGCAACATTTAAAAAATTCACGTGCGAGTCAGCCTAAAGTGCAACAAACAGCGCATTTCCGAGACTTTCACAGAACGAATTGTTGGAATTCATAGAAAGTGATATTTCTGAGGTGAGAAAATGCTGTGCATTGGACCTGTCCCAGAATGTTTGATCGATATTTGGATCATGTGTTCCAATGACTAAAAAACAAAATTTGAAATGATGAATTTCTTACCAACACTGCAATCTTTTCCAGAATAACCAGAAGGACAAGAGCAGTATGAGTTTATGCAAGATCCTCCGTTTTGACATGGGTGACTTGCGCAGCCACCAATATCTGAGGAAAAATCAATATAATTTTAAAACGATTCCCGACGTTTCATTCGCAACCTAGATTGTTTGATCGATATTTGGGTTATATGTTCGAATGGCAAAGAAACAAGATTTGAAATGATGCATTTCTCACCTACACTGCAGTTATTTCCTGTATGACCTAAAGCACGTGTCCACAAATCAGAGATGAACAGAGTAACATTTTTCAGACTCTGACTCCCCTCCTGTTTCTAGCTTAATAGATCCTACTCCGAAAAATATTAGAACGTCAACTTTGACTCCTGTTAAATATTCATGTCAAAAAGAAAGTGTCTATTTTGCCTCATGGCGCAAAAGATATACCATGGCTATTTTGCCTTTGATCGAAAACAAATGGATGAAATGGTCACATGACAAGCACAGTACATAGAGTAACAACATGTCGAGGTTTAGAGTTATAGTTTAGCTAAAATGTTTTGCAACAAGACTGAAAAGCCGCTGAAAGTGTCCCTGTACTTAAATTGATATTACGGTGAGCTAAGTAGGTCATGCATTCCAAACTTGTGATTTGTTTTGAACTTGTCATGTGACCACTTCAAACAATCGTGTAGAGCTACTGACAAAATTCTGCAGAACAGTTTTTACCTCATTAAGCAAAATAGACACTGTAAATCACATAAGCGTACGGCATGTGGATGCAGTCACATCCCCAAAGCTGTAAAATGGTTGATTATTCGGGTAAATTATTTCAATAGGCTATTTGGGCAAATTAAAGCAGTTCCATTCACATTTCAGTACACCAGAATTATTTAGGTAGATTCCAACAACTTAAATCAATTTCGGGCAAATTCATTGACGTTTTGGGTAAATGGGTAAATTAGAAACGTCTGGGTTAAATCCCAACTGCTTTAATCAAATCTGGGCAAATTCCAAGCATTTACATAAATAGGAAACATTTGTGTGAAGTCCAACAGCAAAATCAATCTTGGGCAGGTTGTAACAGCATCATTCAAATTTGGACTACTTCACACAGGCCCAATCAAATTTGGGCTATGTAGAAAGGCTCCTTAAAACTTGAGTACATTTATAAGCGTCTTGGTGATTTATAAGCGCTGTATTCAAACCTGGGTAAAATTAGAATCATTTGGGTAACTTTTAACAACCTAAATCAAATTTAGGCAAATTACAGTAGAACAACTTAATTCAAATTTGGGTGAAAATAGGAATTTCTATAACTTGCAAATATATGGGTAAATTCCAATAAACCAAATCAACTTGGGCAAATTGCAATAGCTCCATTCAAATTGGGGCATCTTCAAATTGTTTCATTCAAATTTGGGTAATATACAGTACAACAGTTTCATTGATTTTTGACTACAATTAGAAATATTTGCAAAAGTTCCTACAGCCTCAATCCAGTTTGAATAATTGAAACGGTTTCATTCAAATTTGGGTACAATAGGAAACATCTGGGAAAATTAGATGAAGTTCATTCAGATTTCGGTATATCATAAACTTTGAGTAAGTTCTAATAACTAATTTGGGTAGAGTTAGAAATACTTAAAAATTAGTAACATTTAGCGGTTCAGCTAAGCCACCATTCCAAGTGTCCCCAAATTTTGTAAACACCGAATTGTTGATGCTGTAAGATGGTTTGGAACTATAGCAACTAAAACATAGCTGGAAAAGATGTCAGTTGATACTGTTAAATTTTTATGTTTCACGTTTGTTCATGCTGTGAAGGTTTCAAGGCTCAGTTTGTTGCTGCTATGATTTCATGGACAGCAGTAGCCTACCTAAAAGCAGCTGTGAATTGTATTTTTGGCCTAATGTAGGCCTACTTCTGATTCATTAACTAGTGAAGTTTTTACTGGAAGTAGTAGGCTACTTGACGTGCAGCTGTAAATAGTTTTGTGGAGATGTACTGTAGCTGTGATAGTGTTTTCGTGTTTTAAGCTTACTTGACAATGTGTTTTAAGTTCACTTGATAATGTGATGTTTACAAATGTGGATTTGTTGTTGTGAAGTGAACGAAATTATCTAATTGCAGCTGCAATATGCTGTATGGTAGTAAAGTCATGTAGGTATGATTTAATGCAGTGAAGTTTTCACATTTTACATTTGCTGAAATGCAATGAAGTTCACATGTTGCATGACAAATTTTAATGTTCCAATCTTATGCTGTGAAGTTTTCATGAACTTGTACTACCGTGTTTATTCGATTGGAAGCTGCGGCTTATAAAGTTTTTTTAAAAATCATTTCAAGCGGCTTACACTTTTTTTTCTTTACCTTATCGAAAGGTATAGATGACGCTCAATCCTTCCTTGTCTGCAATTTGTCGACCAAACTCTCTTTATGCATTCTATTTTCTTACGAATCATGTGCACACTCCGTAACAGCAGGTATTATGATGAACAGGAGGCAGTTGGAGTGGTGAAACGTCACCACCAGGGTTAGGAATAACGCGAAACGTGCTAGTACGCGAAAGTATCTCAAAGGATTAGGTAACCTATGTTCAAGTACAATCAGTGGAGGCTTATATTAATTTTTTAACACCATTTCGTGCGGTTTACAATCAAGGACGGCTTACAATCGAGTAAATACGGTATCTATTGCTCTACATCAATCACTAATACAGTCCTGTGAGACATTGTTAGATTTCATAAAATATTTTTGTTGAGGTTGTATAAACATTCCTTGGTAGTTGATGATATAGGCTGCAGTATCAATGTCTGAATCAGTTCCATACTGTTAGTTATTACTTAGCCTGCTGTGTTCAGCGCACATTGTTTCAACAGCAGTACTTTTTTGGTTTTCATAATGCGTCTTTTTAAACTTTAAACGTTCAAGTAAGTTGTGGTGTGTTTTGTACAACATATTGAAGTAAAGATTTCCTATTTTGGAAGGTTAAGCTAAATGCCATTTATTGCATTAACTCCACTCTCCTTACCTGAATAGCACAGCGAGAGTCGAACGCGCCGTTCTTAGTGATCACGGTAACGTGTTGTCGTCTGTGTTCTCGTGCTTAATGCACCTTAGTTTCTGCAGATGTTAGCTGCGATTTTTGTTGATCAAAGCCAAGCGTATGAGAGTCGCCTTGCAGTTTTACAGTGTCACAATCGCCTCCGCACCGGTGTCGGACGTTTCCGCTCCTGCTTATACAAATGGGGTATGTCCTCCTCTGCGGCCTGTGAGTGTGGCGCAGAAGAACAAACCGTCGACCATGTTGTCCTCCAATGTCAAATCCATCAACCTCCTCGTAGACTGCAAAGCCTGACGGTTCTGGACGATGAGACAATCGAATGGCTCCCCAACACCTGCCCTGCTATCTAGTCTGGCCTAGCAGTGGTTGTGAAGAACTGTCTCAAAAGATGAAGAAGCCTCAACCCCAAACAAAGCGGTTCTATGATAAACACAAAAAAACACTGGGTAATTAACGTGTTTATAAACTATTCATTTGCAACATTCAAATAGAAGAGATGGAATCGATGAACTGTTGTGGAGTTTGTTGGCCATCGAACATACATTGTTAAATCAATGTTTGGTCTTACTTTGGAAGAAATCGTGAACATATCCATCCAACCACGTCTAATAGTGAAACTTCACACCACTGCACAAGTGTACCGTTTTTTCATACTTTTCATTCTGATGTCGCTTGTGATCCATTTTCAGTACGTACCAAGTTTCATACTGGAGATTTGTCTTTTAAATCTTTCACCTTCAAACAGTAATTCTTCCTGGCCCCAACATGATAGACACCCAGTATGAATGCTTGACTACTGCGTATAAAGCACCTCTTCTGCCGAATCATTTCATGTTGATGTGCTTTTTTGCTGTACTGCATTATTTAGTGTTAGTTTTGCGGAACGGAATAGTGCTAATTTTCGATCGTACGTAGCTCTCGACGAAAAGTGGATGTTGAGGATTGCATGAGCATTTAACGCCATATCGTGCGAACCTGAGCAAACGTAGGTCGCCTGGGACGTCGTTACGCTTTCACCCTCTCTTTACCTCGACCCGATCAACATGTAGCGTGAACGTCTGTGGTTTAGCGGCAAATTCAGTAAAGCTTGAGGAACCTGACCGAACGAACCGATCAACGGAAATTAACAATGAATTCGAAAAACATGGACAAGGTAGAAGGCAGATGGAAGAGGAAATTAGGAAAATTGGTTAGGTCAAAAGGCATTTTCGAAACTTTTAAACTGAACACGCTTTAGATCCCGCACGAGCCAAATATTTTGGTGAGAGGATTTTACCCAACACGTTTAACCATAACTTGCCAGCAAATCGTACTAGAGAGCTGTGGAAGCCTATAAAAATCCAGATAGACTAGTACCTTCGATTTAAAAAAAAATTGGAGGTTTTGGATTTGAGGTGGTTTGGAGATGACATATCAAGTGGTAGTATAGATTTAGTTTTGTTTGGCTAAGGTAACCTTACCCAGGACACCAACGCAATGGGTATCTCTTTGATTATTTTTTGTAATGGAATTAGGCTAAAATCCGCACCGTTTGAGGCCTTCATTTGCATTCTAGTTTTTGTGTTCACGAAATTATGGCCTTAATACAACAAACAAAGAAAATTAATCCCTTACGGAATTCATTTAATCAATTAAATATTTTTTGTATTTGTCAACCACAAACGCTAAAAAGCCAATCAAGGGCTAAAAAATGCAGATTTTAGCCTAGTGGCATTTACAAAATAGACACAAAGAATTACGTCTAGGAGGTTAGATCCTAGGGTCAGGTAAAACAAAACCTAAACCTATACCCCATTTATTATCTCTCCCGCAAATCCAAAACTGCCAATTAGTTTTTTAAAATTGAAAGAACATGTCCAACCGGATATTTTGAGACGCAAGGAATAAGAGTATGATCACGCTCATACTCTTGCTTGTAATAGCACTCAGTGTTAGCACTGAACGTATAGCGAATGATTGCGCTCATACTCTTGGTTGTACTGTAATAGCACTCAGGAAACTAAAGGATGACTCAGTCGAAAATGTGAAGGGTTTAATCATATGTGGCTGGAGTCTTATTTTCATACTCCTCAACCTCTCCTGTTTCAAAATTTTAAAATCCGGATCCGGGTCTAAAAATGCACAATGCTAGTGGAATCGACTATAGCACCCGGACCCGTGGCCATCTCTGGTTTAGTGTTTTCGCTTTGTACATCATAACTATCTTGACTACAGGCTGAGGTCTTCTCCAACCGTTCTTTGGCAAGGAATTTAGCGGCACTAAGTTTATCTGTTAAAATATCAGCCCTGCGCACACTGCAAGTTGACACCCAGTGGAAAAGGCTACGAATTGCATTTATTGGAATTGTGTTCTTTGTAGTAGGTCACTGTATGTAAACGATTTTGTCTTCCTATCGTTTGTTTACCTGCCATTAAATTATATTTTGTGGATTTGAATACATAGAAAGCACATTGATCAACAGTTATTCTGCACTCAATAGCTTTGCTATTCACAGAGTCTAAATTAGGTTCTTTTGAGAGGAGATTTCCATGAACGATCTGGTCTGTATCTACAATCGCAAAAGTAGTATCACGACGTTTCTGAAAACGAACATGGGCGTAACAGGAAGTGGCACGAATCAGGTCTATTTTTATGACAATCGGTTCATATTTGCTTCAACTAATGATCATGCCGTTGTACCAACACGAGTGAATCATCACTTCCAGCGAGAGCCACACGGCCGCTTTCATGGCGATGTCGGCAAGGCTGCGGACCCGTCTATGACACAGCTCCGGCTCCGGTTCTCTTTTTTTATCAACATGGCTCCGCATCCAGTTCTGGAGTTCTTGGTTTTCAGGATCAACTCTTTTTTCATAGCATGGCTGAGGCTCCGGCTCTACCTTTGGTTTTGTTCATTTTTACACATTAATATTTTAATTGTCTTGGTGTGCCTCAAGTTGAACAGAAAATGAATTATATTAAATACACAAAACTAAGAGAATATACCAATTTTTTTCAGTAATTTAATCTCGTAGTTTGTTACAAGCAGCGCTCTTGCCAAGAGAAACCAAAATAAACAACAATCACAATTTCAGACTAATCAGAGAACAGTTACAAACTGCAGCGTAGCCATCCCAAAATTGTTTTGGGGGGCAAAAAACTTGGGTGGAAAACGTCTTGTTTTAGGTGAAAAACACCATTTTCTGTGGGATACCGCCTCTCAAAGCACAAAAAAACTATGTATGCTGAAATTTGGGGAGCATTGCCACTAGGGCCCCTTTTGGCTACGTTTATGAGTTACTAGCAGAAACGTAGCTCAAGTAGACGGTAATGTAATCAAATTCTTGAAGGTAGTCGATTGTGATTTCCTGAAGGCCTGACGACGTTTTGTTATTTCGCACGACCAGGATCAAGAAAATGGTTGTTTGGAAAACTACACTTGTGTCCGAGCGTTCAAACACAGACCAGTTCCAAATAACCAAATCTTTTGCACTCGTCGTATGCTTTGCCTGTTGCAGTCTTGATGATTCCAGCTAACAGCGCTGCCAGGGCAAACCATGCAAAGAGGGCAAAACACGTAGTTGTTTACTTCTCTCATGTGTTCGTTATAACATGCACACATTCGCATTAACACAAACGCGAAGATGTGTTTTAAAAGTCCATTGTTCGAAAAAATATTAAGACTTCTAGAAGGAAATGTACCTATGACTTTTTCAAAATAGCTGAACATGTCTCATTTCTTATTTATTGGACTCATAATGAGCAATGTAGAATAAAAAAATAAAGCATAATTAACCCTGCAAAACGTGGGAGAATACAAGACTGGTTGCCGTGATGAAAATATAAAACTTGTTTCCAAATATTAAAACATCAAGAAAAGTCCACACTTGTTTGCATTGCTTTTTTATACTAGTAGAGTGCTTTTGCCAGCTCTGCCGCATTTTGAAAAATCGCAAACAAGGTCTTCCAGCCCTGTCTCCGCAAAGTCCCGTGCCAGTGTCTCCCGCCAGTCCCTTGCGTCCCCTGCCAGTGCGTGCCAGACCCTTACGTGTCAGTGTGTCCCTTGTCCCTGTCTGCCAGACCCTTGTTTGTCCTTTGTCAGTCCCATAACAGATCCTTGTCGTTTCAGACCCTTGTCAGTCTCAGCCTGTGTCGACAGAGAGTCTCTCGACGCTTGCGCTCAGGTTTTGTCCGAAAGTGACCATGAGAAAAGGTATCGTTTTGATTCTCATGTTTGATTCGCTTGTCTTCATCAGAACTCGATAGTGCAACCTTGTTGACCGTCTCAGTGAAGCCATTTCGTGCTTGTTCGTTCTTTCACGTTTCAGTGGCTTCCAAAATCCATCGTGTGAGAAGTCAGGGCTTGGCTCGATGCGCGGTTCTTTCGCTGCCAAAAAACGTGACGTTCGAGAGCTGCCCGAGTCATAGCGCGCACAGATGTGTTCATTTCACCTCAGAGTTACGAGCAGTGAGCAGCTCTGTTGACGTCGCCCGTCGCCTGCCATAGGTTGATTAATTTTGTGTGATCAGGTTTGTACGTTGTTTGAAAGATTGTGCCAGTTTTGGCATAGGCTAGGTTTGTGTTTGAAAGATTGCGTTTAGTGTAGGCAAAGGCAAAAAAATGTTTTTTTTCTGCTTGTGATCTGAAAGAGTTGTAGACCTAAACTTATTTACCCTTGTATTGTTGCGATATTTTGATTAAATCACAGCAAAAGTAAGAGCTTAATTTTATGTAAAGTTAACTTTCTTGTTTTTGGGCATGTTTTGTCTGGGATTTAGTTTTCTTGCCAACAGGCATTCGAATGTTTCATATTTCCAAACCACTGCCAGCCCTTCACAAAAAGGTTAAAGGTCATCCGGTCCTGTCGGATCCGCCCAAGCTTTGTCCAATAATGTGCAGTCCGCACCCTGACTGTTTTTGAAAATAGCAAAACTGTCTTGCGTCAGATTATGGCTTTATTAAGTGGTGTGACTTTATTGCCTTGCACCCAGCAACAAAATTTCAACTTCGCTTCCTCGCTTGGATCACAAGACGTTTTTGCTTCAATGTTTAATTTTACACTGAATCAAACTTCAGTGTAAAATATCGCCTTCATATCGCTTTCAAAGTCAGTGAGCGGCAGGCGTCATTCACACCCCAGAATTTTCAGCCACAGATTCTGCATGGTTCATTTTTGCTAATTTTACCAACACTCACTGGAATGAGTCTTCAGAAGCCTCGCGGTCGGTGTCGCTGAAGTGTTTTGGTTTCAGGGTGAAAACAATATCGACTTTTTTTTGCTTACTGTTTTTAACAATTTTTTCACCATGATTTTCGCTTTTTTTGAATTAAAGACTGCCCTTTTCTCAACCGACTTTAGATTACCATACATTGTCTGTATCAGGGACTTATCACTTTCAGAAAGAATCTCGTCTCTGTTTTCAGTTGAAAACCCATGTTAGTAAAATGGCGCCATCACCGAATCGGGGTCATCAGAATGAAAGAGGCCAAGTGCATGTCCCAATTCATGAGTTGGAACACTGAACAAGTTGCATTTCCCATCCCCTGAAACTGTTTTCTGATCTGTCCAATTTTCAGAATAAAAATGATATCACCCCAAATTGTAGAATGTCCAGGATAAAATGCATGCACCAAGGTGTCCCCTTGCTGACCGTTGAGTTTGTATGGACAGTTGATTTGTTTATTCAGAAATGATATCCTTATCTCGGCGCTCGCGGAGTCGCTTCGCTGACGCTTGCTGTTGCCGGTGGCCCGACTCTCGGGTGTCCCTGGACTGTTGCTGTCAACGGAATCAACTTTTTCAAATTTCAGACCACACACTTTCTGCCACGTTTCGAAAGCTGCATCAATCTGCTTGTGCGTTTCATGAATTCGCAATCTTTCACAAAGGTTTGTCACCGTGTATTTCAATGTGTGTGTGTTTGCCACGGGGGTGAATGCTTCTTCGCAGAGTTCAAATTATCAGGCATAGCGCAAAACATTTATTTAATCAGGAACAATTGTTATTCATTAAGCAATGGGTCTTAAGGCTCGGCTGTTTCTTCGCCCACATCTTCAGCCGCCCTAAGTGCCAATCGTTCAAGTCTTACGACACGGGTCTCAAGCAGTTCAAGCTGATGACGGTTGCGTTCTGTGATAGTGTCGAGTTGTTGCTGAAGATGTTCAATTAACGTATCAACATAGAATTTGTGCACAGCATCTTTCAACTCTGTTGGATTCCCAAGACCTGAAATTGCATGATTATTCATTTTCAATCCTTCTTGTTCTCCCTCCAAGGTCGCACGGAAAGATGAACGTCTAATCTCACCCTAAACAAATTTTTTTGTTGTAGCATCTTTTGGATCCACTGGTTGACCCAAATTGGTTATTTTGGTGAAAAATACTGACGATACTGCATACCCTGATGCAGACGTGATCACACTCGCAAACAAAGCCATGATGCACCTTTTCAGCAACATCAAATATCAGCTTTCAGGGAAAGAAATTGAGAGTCTCTTTCACCCTGGCCAGGCAACAGCGATGCTTGGGCTGTTGAAATTCCCAGACGATTTTCAAAAAAGCACTGGTTTGAATCAATTGTTGTTCAAAGATAATGGAACAGACGCTTAAATTGCTGGAAATTATCGGAATAATGGTTTTGTAGCCCGTCAAAGTCATGTCATTAGAAAGCCAGACAAAAAAGGCACATTTTCATTCAGAATCTCGCTGAAACATATCTTTGGATTCTGTGACGACTGCGAAAAATTTTTCTATGACTTCAAACATCAACTCACTCTCGTCAGAAAGGGTGACAATGATGAGATGTTCAGAAACAATGCGGATGATGTTGGTAAGGTAGTTTTAACAAAACGTTCTTGGTATATACCGCATGTGCTTCCAAATTTGCAAGAAACATTGGCGCTATGCAAAACTATTGAATCAAAAGCAAGCATCCCAGTTGGCTATCAAATGATTCAATGTGACTCAATCCCAGTCGCAACTAAGAAAATTTCACTTCGCAATTGTCAGTGAAATCAGCCCCAGAGAAACCTTGCTGGATAATTGTGGCTTTCCAAACAGACAAGGCCGGTAACCAAGAACACAACCCGCCAGTTTTCGACCACGGCAATCTCACTAAGATGTTTGTGATGTTCAACTCTAGTAGATACCCTGAGATTGACTATGATGGTACCAAGATGGACAATATCCGCAACCGCGTGAATATCAGGCTGGTTAACAACAAGAAATCATTAAAAAAGCTTGTTGCAAAACTATGTTTCAGTCATCGCACAATATTTGATGAAAATCTTGCCGCGTGCATAGGAAAAAAACAGAACGTGCTTTCAACAAACCCGTATATCTTGGGATGGCGATCCTCAATATCTGGAAGACCTTGATGTATGAGTTTCATAACAATTACATCAAGAAAGTATACGGGTCGAAAGCAAATCTGTTGTTCACGGACACTGACAGTCTTTGCTATGAAATCGAAACAGACGATTTCTACAAAGACATTTCAGATATCGTCCGTGAGAAATTCTACACGTCGAATTTTTCAAAAGATCATCCTTGAAGAATTCCAACAGGAATCAACAAAAAAGTTCCTGGAAAATGAGGGATGAAACAAGAGGAAAAATCATATTGGAATTCGTGGGCTTACAACCAAAATCGTATGCCTTCAAAATGGATGAAGATGGAGAGGAGACGAAAAGATGCAAGGGCGTCAAGGGGAATGTCGTCGAGAAAACCTTGGGCATAGAAGATTACAAAGAAATCCTATTCACCGGAAGACAACAACTAAGAACTATGAATGTCATCCGGAGTTACAACCATGAAATCTTCACTGGGGAAAGTCAACAAGATTGTACTCACCGCAAACGACGACAAACGCATCATCCTTGCTGACGGGGTTCATACCCTTTCTCATGGTCACTTTCGGACAAAGCCTGAGCACAAGCGTCGAGAGACTCTCTGTCGACACAGACTGACAATGACTGAGACTGGCAAGGGTCAGACACGACAAGGATCTGGTACGGGACAGACAAGGGACAAACAAGGGTCTGACAGACAGGAAAAAGTGTCTGGCAAGGGACACAGTAGGGCTTTTTACATGACGCTTTGAGTGAGCTCATCAGCTCACTTTCCTGGTCACGTGTCACGATTACTGCTGAATCACCAACTGCTTGAGTGATCGAATGAGCTCTCGGAAAAGTGAGCACAGCACGCTCGTAGTTACTTGGTTCGTAAGTGAGCTCCCACGTAAAAGTGTTCGCGAAGCAGCCGCCTTAGGTTTGGGAGTCGATATAACGCCTGCATTGGTTGGATGATGCATGGTTGAATTTAAATCACGTCTGCAGTTTTCAAATGGTACAACGTGTTGGTTTTAACTTAGTTTTTCAGTCCATGTTGCAGTAAAAACGACATCAAACCGCTGTGTGACTGTGGAATGTAGTAAAATCCTGTAGGCTACGTAACATGGCCTGGTTGGGTTGTACAGTTTGCAGTACGCTAGACTGCTGTTTCACTGCACTTTTTGGATGTCAGTATTGTCCACAGAAAAATGCTGTTGCAATTTACATACAAAATAAACGGCCTGGTAGCCTATATAGGCTAATTGCTGATGGCGCTTTGCTTCCAAAAAGTACTGTAGGACACCACGTTTGCTGGAATGCAACCTAATCGTTTTTCAGCTGCAGAAAATTTAGTGTTATAGTAGGTATCTGTAGGATTGTGATAATCCCTTTGTGTTGTCTGACGCATGCTGAAACGTTGCAGAAACCTGTGCAAAGAAATGATTTGTAATC
>JGI24158J21664_10006360_pt1 | contig 15557 bp, 8 predicted proteins | sample Ectturendosymbi3_FD_21664 | JGI IMG/M metagenome (IMG submission 21664)
GACTGCTGATAGCAATAAGTCACGGTGTGAAAAGAAACATACGATGTGAAAACTGAAAAGAAATATTGCTGCCAACGAGTTTTATACGGTGTGAAAACAAGCATTACTGCCAGCAAAGCGCATTTTGGGCTGTTGCAGTAACGTGGGTCATTTTCTTTGTGGTGTAGCAAAGGTAAAGCGTTATGTGAACCTCTATTTGCATTTGTGTCGTCAGCAGCCTGAAATGGACAACCGAATGTCGACTTTGCCTACCCTGGAAAAATTTTTGCGGACGCCCATGCCTGTATTATTTGTGTTTACAATCTAACATCTGCTTTGTACTTCGCTGTATAGCCATTTTTGTTTTATTCGAGTACCCTTTGTTCCAGCCGCTCGGTTAGCGTGTCATTGAATGTGCGATTCACCACCAACGGGGTATGCTCGAAGACCTGCAACCATATATATGTGGCGCGAACAAACGAAGACAAGCTCATATATATGTAACGTTTGTGAGTTTTCAGGAACTAATTATTGCATTCCCACACGATGACTAACCGGCCTCCTTCAGAAAATCTTCCCCCCCTGACTCAAACCTCTGGTTACGCCACTGACTGTGGGGGGGCGGCACTTTTCGACTCGCCCCGGGGCGGCACTTCCCCATGTCGGGTCCTTGATCTAATCACAACATTTTGGCTGATAAATCGAGTTAAGTAAATTTTACAAAGTCTTTTAGCTCTGTTGAAACAAGCAGTTAATCTGAGTCAAAAGTAAAAAAAAAGGGAAATATCTGATATTGCTTGACTCAACATTAACTCGAGATTGCAAACCAGTGACTCGAAGTGAATCAACAGTTTTTGTAACTCAGCTCGACCAAGAGATGGCTCAAATCTGACAAAGAATCGACAAAATTTAGGGGGACTCTGACTCGAATCAGACTCGCAGGTTATGTGACTCGAAAAAAATGATTCGACCACATCACCGGTTAAATGAAATCACACCATGCCCCAAGTGCAGTATTGTCCTTTTTCTGTGGGAGTAAAAAATACTTCCCCGGAATTTCCTTTTCTAAAAGCAGCCATAAAGGCAAAAATAAAGGTGCGTTTACATTAACAGCTTCGCGCTTTGCAAGCGTCCAAGCGTTTATTAGTTATATTGCGGCTATGGAAACGGGACGTTAGGCGCTTCAGCTCCGTAACTGGATCCATGGAAAATGGATCGCATGCAGCGCTTGACGCGCGTTGTGAGCGACGGAAGCTGTGGCGAGCTTGATTTCCAGGCAGGTCCAGGCCAGTCTCAGCCTGTATCAGTCAACTGATGAAAGCTACGTTTCGTTTCAAATGATCGGTTGTGGTAGTTTGAATTATTTATACTTAATGGCAGATTTAAAAATGATCTGGAAGCGTTAAGTTTCACAAGAGTAGTATTAAAATGTGCTAGATAAGCGCTAAGAGAAATATTCCATGGACCACGTGACAACCGCATGGAATAAACTGGTTCGAATCAAGTGAAATGAGTGAGTAAAAACTATTGTAAATGTAAAAGACAAGAAAGGAAAACAAGCAAAGACAGAACTTCTGCAAAATTAGTGGAGTCCACTTTTGGTGAAACATTATGAGCAAAGTAAATGTGCAAGGTTTGTTAATGCTACTTTTGATAGAAGTTGAATTTAAACCAGATCAAAGGTACTTTTATGTTCTATCAGTAACGGCTTCAATCAAAAATATTGCAGCGTGGCATCCACTTTCAAAGTTTGGAATCGTGAAAATAACATTTTTCTAGACTACAAATTTGTTTAAAATGTAAAAGTAACAGCCAATTTCAGTGCGTATTGCCTTCAATATTGAATTCTGGAACTAAGAGCTTTGAGTTTAAAATTTTACGTGAAAGGACATCAAATTGAAAGAGGAGAAACGGCGCTCATTATCATAGGAAATAAGCTACACAACTCAGCCGCTTTGTAAGCTACAGCTGATGATTTCATTCGCCACATGATCACTGCCCTTCTACTGCATCAATGGTCCTAGACCTAGCCTTTGACTATGCCCAGATAAAAATGAATTGCAGACTTACAACTGAATATGAATAATGAAAGCTGCACATTTACAAATTGCAACCATGTACTTTTGCTAATAACAGAAGCCAGTCAAAAAGTTTTAGAAAACTGAAAATCGCGCTGTCAAATGTATTAACATGATAAACAGGCTGTGGATTTGCAAAAAAGTGTCAGTAATTCAGGCGCAGAAATGTAAAAAGTTCCACGCAATTTATGTTCGATTTTTTTCAAAATTGTGATGTTTTTCAACAGACAGTTTTATCAGTCATTAACAATGCGCCATTAAAGGCCATTCTCAAATTACCCAGCCACCTTAACCATGACTGTAAAATTGGTGTCATAGCAGTACTCAGGCGCGGATTTACCATTAGGCTAAAAAGGCTTAAGCCTAGGGCCCCCGATTTTGGGGGGCCTCAAAATTTTGAGAGTAAGGACAATTTCCTGCATTTCTGTAGGCATTATATTTGTATTTTTGTTTTGGTCCAAATCACGTTTTTTACTATGTCACTAACAAAAGATCTCTATAGAAGAATGAGCGCGAAGGATTGAAGTCAATGACGATGAGCATTCTCTTTTTCTGGCATTGCATATTGGTTACTGTTGCCTTTTTCATTAGTTTCATTGTGACTGTTTTTGTTCCTGACAGTGCCGTAGCAGCCCAACTCTGCTCCCCAAATGCTTAAAGGGGCCCCCCAATGGTTATTTCTGAAGAAATATTTCGACATTACGGCACATCCCGAGGTCAAATGGCCTTCACAACAAGATATCCTAATTTTTGTTTTTTCATTTCACTATTCTTCTAGTTCCATTTGCGGACATAATTTCGGCAGAACTGTCGCCAGAAAGTCTTCAGTTCCATCTAGAACAAGGGTTACCAACACAGTGCTCGCGGGCATCAGGTCGCCTGCAAGGACCACGTTTGTGGCCCGCGGGCCTGTTTTGAAATAGTATTAAGATAATGAGTATCATCACATAGATTAACAACACGATAAGTTGATAACATAATTAAAGGTAAATTGAACTAATTTTTTTATTTCAGAAGTGTGTATCTAGCTAGTAGCCCTTAGCGTTAATCGGTGGCCAAGAAGTAGCTCTCATTCACATAAAGGTTGATGACCCCTGATCTAGAATATGTTTGGTTTAAAAAGTGATGCGTCCTATAATCAAAATTCCATTGCTAAAATAGTCTATTAAAGCCAATAATGCTGGTGTTTCAACAGCGTTCCTAACCTAACTACAGTGGATGGCCGAAACATGATTTAGTGAAGGCTTCGACATGAAGGTACTCTGGTAAAGTGGCAGGGCCAGGAAAATCAATAAATAAAAATAACAGAAATGGTAACCTTAAAATTATTGAAGTGAAATTGAAAAAGCAAGGAGGGTATGCCTTGCAGACCCTAATCCTAGTTATGCAAGATCCATTCAAGCGCCCACCCGTCTTATACAAAGATCCTTACTCTACATATCATCACATTGTACATTGCGGAAATAAGAGGGAAGCTTTTGTACAGTAGAAAATTTGATTAGATGAATACTGTAATATATGAAATTCAAATTAATAACGGAAGTATTAATCCTATGCAGCAAACCTGAAAAACTGCGTGAACGTGTGTTCCATTCACTTCATCATGTTCATTCACTTTTACTTGGTGGACGTTCGTCACTTTCAGAACAACATAGTTGAATATTTCGTGGATCTTTTTTGGCGTCCCCTTTTGCCTAGCGCCCTAGGCAGCCGCCTAGTTTGTCTTGTTGCGCCGGCACTGATCAGGCGATGTTATTTCAAGTAACTGCGGCAGGTACTGCTCCGTCTATAAATCACAGGACAGAAAAGGATACGGATTAACAAAAACTTCACTGATTTCCAATGTTTCAAATTTAAATTTGGGGAGTTGAAGTTTTGTTTGGAGGTGTTAAGCTCTGAATTTTGTGTTCTCGGTGACAGAGTGGGCCCCCAATTTGGGGGTATGAAAGGCGATTTACACCGCTCTGGTTCCTGATATCAAGGGAATTCAGTGTAAAATAATATGTTTATGAATTGGCACATTTGGTTCAGTGAAAGTAGCAAGCACGTGTAGTACGGATTTGTATGACATCAGTCGTCGCAAACCTTCATGAGAGGCCCCCAATTTCAAATAGCCTAGGGCACCAAAAATTAAAATTCGCCCCTGGCAGTACTCAACAAGTGAGAAACATTAACACAACAATCATGGTAGAGGAGACTTGTGGTTGATCACCTACACATGAGGAATAAGCTACATGAAGGGAAAAACCTATGCGCCAATGAGCACAAAACATCTTAAGTCATTATGCAGAAGTTTTACATGTTGGTAATATGCAGGCTTGAAAATGGAAGATGAAAATGCACACCACACTACCAGAGAATGACGGTGTGCTGGTTGTTTTATATCAATACATGAAATGTCTACCAGGGATATAGGCAAACGTTTGATTAGTGCATTCAATTTTGATATTTGACAGCATGTCAGATCGGGAGCATATGGATGGGTTGTTATTGTTAAACGTGTCCATTCCAACCAATGTAAACAATGAATTACTGGCTTTGTTTATATAATTCGTAAAAATTCAGCGGGTCAGATTAATCGGACCGTAGTTGTCCCGTGCTAATTCGAGACGTGATGGGTAGCTTAATACTGACAAACTTCACAATCATGGAAATTTAGGTTGAAACTCGATATACGTCAGCAGATACGATGTCGTTTAAACTCTGCGAACCTATTCAAAAGTTGGCAAACGAAACAAAAAAGAATCATGTGGACAAACATATATGAACATGCAATTAAAGCATGATGTAAAGTATTAATGCAGTTGACCAATCATTGGATAATATCCTAATATTCTACTGCAGGGGTGGGAAATTAATTTAGGTCGGGGACCACTTTGAGAAGGCCATATTTAGCAGAGGGCCGCACCTTCTGATGGAGGTAGAAACACGGCAAAGGAAACGGAAGCAATTCTTGGTTCACTGTCATAAGTTGGAGAAAATCTTAAATTTTGAAGATTTTTCCTAAATTCTTCTGCGGGCCACTGAAAACGTTGTGACGGGCCGCATGTGGTCCGCGGACTGCTAATTGCTCACCCTTGTAGTTCCGGCACAACAGAGTTGTCTGACATAACTTTAGTTATCATGAGTAATCTGTAATGAGACATTAACTCTACATCAAGCAACTTATCCCCTTGTCCAAGGGCATTGCATTGAAAGAACCTTTGATTTGTGTCATGTTGAAGAAAAACGTAAACCTCTTGACTTTTTTTGCAATCAGAAGCTTTTTAGCGCTCTGTGGTATAGAAAGGGTTGAAACCCAATTATTCTAGAACAACGCACGCATGTTTAAGTAGCATCAGCTAACAAGCGGTAGATTAGATATTACGAACATAACTTCCAACTTNGGGGAGATTTAGCTGGGCCACGAGGTCAGGGTACAACACACAGAAAAAAACAGAAACGATATGTGTGAAACTCCATGTCCGGTATATTTTGATGAAGCTAGAGTGTGTGAAAAGCAAGTCAAAAGCGCGAAAACACCATCAGGCAAAAGTATGTTCAAAACGTTACTGTACTTTCGTAACGAAAAGGGAGTTGACATAATCTACAGGTTGTGCTAGAGTATAATTTCGCACCAAGTACTAGACCTTGAGGAAATTTGATGTAGAATTGTTTGAAAAAAAACTTACGCCCTTTCAAGATTTCAAAACCGCAAGAAACTTTTGTGTTCGATTTATGAAGCACTATGCTGAAAGTGGTTGTCCCAGAAAACTAAAGGAGCCAAAAACACTACCAAAAACTATTTGCTTCTTTTTAGTCACATTACCTATATTTGAAGAAAATGGGGGAGAGTGGGGTAGTGTGTGGGACAGTGGGTAAAAAGGGACAATCAATTTGTGTCTGATCCTTACGCATTAGCGCCGCGTGATGTTGCATGTATGAACGACTGCCATATTTTCTTCTTCCACGTGAAGTTCCGCTTGAAAAGCATTTTCGGCTCAGAAGAGATGCTTGTTGTTTAAAATTAATGTACGCCTTATAAGGGTTAGATATTTGTTTATGGATTTTGTCTGAAATATATACAAATTTTGTGGAAGTCCAATATACCATGCTCACGTGCAAGACGTGCTGTTGAAATTTCCCCAAGAAAATTACTGTCTGTCTTGCATCTAGAGCTCTAGCAAGTTTTGAAAATGAGCACCCTCTTGAGGTAAAATAGAACAGCAAATGCTGAATGACGGGACGTGCCCCAATTTAACTCAAGGTTAGACTGACTGACGGTTTCTAGAAAGAAAGTGGTGTTAGTCCTTTTCAAATACAGGATAACTAAACAAGGTGCAGTTTTGTCTGAAAACGTTAAGGTTTCGGAAAATTTGGGAGTGTGACGGTTGCCTTTCGACCCCCCTCCTGGCTACGTGCCTGGTGAAGTTTTTGGAAGTAGTTATGTTTTTTGCACGGTTTAAACAATTAAATTGTTTTTGTTTGTTTAGTTTTTGCAGTCATTTCTTCAACTTAAATTATAGGCCTACATGATATGTCTACTGTAGAAAATATATTCGAAAGACCAACCGAGGGACATGGAGATGCAGACATGAAAAAAGTAATTACTGATGTTAAAGCAAAACTATTTGGTTTAAATGTCGCTTTGCAGGATGCCAATCAAGCAAAGAAACATCAAAGCTTGTATGATTAGGTTGTCACCTATTCCAGCTGCGCAAGTGACTACCAGGAACAGAAAAGCACAAGTGGATTCAGTGCAAACTGTGTCAAAATGGTGCAATGAAAATTCAGTGCCTACCGTGGATAAAACACGTTTTCAGGCGGTATTTACATCTAAGTTGGTTGTAATGAGCTATGCTGTACTCGCTATTTTCGTTGTGTGAAATGAGCGTGCGTTGTTTTATTAAAAGTTGGTACAAAAACAATTTATCAGGCCTGTTGGATAAAACGGAACACTGTTTCCCTTTTTTACGAGCATCAGGGTAAAAGGGGACATTTTAAGAAAAACTTTATCAATGTCCTGTGTTTTGATTTCTTAACAAATTTTATCGTTATTGTGCAAGAATGTTTAGGACATCGCCAGCTTCTCAGCCACCAAAGATCGTGGTAAAAAACTTGTTTACTTTTTGATTTTTACAGAAAAGAAGAAAAGGTGCCCGTTTTACCCCACCTTCCCCATTCTACAAAATGCTTGATTGCAAATAAATGCAGTGTGGGCCTTGAAACTATTAAAATAATGTTGTGAATTCACGGTGTATTTATACTGAAATGAAAAAAGAATGTCTTCACTTTTGTAAGATCTTTGAATTTCGGCTCGTCGTCATTTGAGCCAGTTCTTCAAAATACTGTTTGGCCGCACTAGATCTCGGGGCTGGTGTTGAGGAGCCATTCAATTGTCTCATTATCCAGAACCGTCAGGCCGTGCAGTCCATGGGAGGTCGATGGATTCGATAGAACCGTCGCCAGAAAGTCTTCAACAAGGGTGCTTTACGTTTGTGCAGGGAGGCTTAAAATTCTGAAAATTTGATAAAAACTCCACTGATTTGTAGTGATTCATATTTTAATTTGGGCGGATTGTGGGAGCTGAGCCCCAGGCCCGTAATCAGCTTGGGACACCAGAGGGGGCGAAGAATTTTCTGGGAACCCAAACTTTTAAGAACCCAAACTTTTAAGCCTTGTGCAATAGTTTAAACTATGTCCAACGCATTTTTCAAGGCAGGAGAAACGTTTTTTAGGGAGGTGGAAAAGTTTTCAAGGTGGAATTGTTATCCATGCGCCCCCTAGTTAGTTATCACCACCCCCATGGCGACAGGACTGGGATTGGACATCCGAGGACAACATGTTCGGCGGTTTGTTCTTTTGCGCCACACTCACAGGCCGCAGAGGAGGCTATACCCCATTTGTTCAAGCAAGAGTGGAAACGTTCGACACCCAGTGCGGTTTTACATACAGCATTCCTGCATGCACTGGTCAAATGCTCGAAATAGGTTGAAGTTAACCGAAGTTGACACTCACACCGTTTATAAAAATGGAGCTGCTCTCGCAAGCAAACAAAAACAGTTGGCGTTTTAGACTCTTAAACAAAGTCTATTAAAATTGGATCTGTCGCAATGTCAAGGAATGCATTCGCAGCCAAGATTCAGACACTGTCATGTAGGTAGAGTATATATTTTGAATCAAATTGAATTGAATTTGCGCTTTTTATGAATGGTACAATAAATTCNTAGCATTCAAAATCTCGGATATTTGACAAAATTTTCTATTCACGAATTTGTCTGCACTATACGTCACTTCGAAAACTTATTAGTGCAAACTGTTGTTTGTTGTACTGCGGCCAAGTGCTGCGTGTTCTGTCTGCGTGTGTCCCAAAGATGAAATAAATTTTTTCGCTCTGCTGTGGACGTTCTACGGGTCCACGGGTCTTTTGACTCGCGGTCAAAAGCTGATGACAAACTTGAAACTTTGAAAATGTGTTGCGAATTCCGTTGTCCCGAATATGAAGAAACTGCTAGCAATGTTCACTTCGTAGAGGTGAGGTTTAAACATGTCTTGCTTCAGCTCAATGTAGGGTTCGCAGTTTCTTTCGTTGCAGTTCCTTTTGTGAAAATTGAGAAAACGAGAAACCTCCTCGTTGGAACTGTGTGTTATGTTATTCACTAGGTTGCGACTCCTCACTCGTGAATGGTTGTGCCACGATATTTGGCTGTGTTATTTTGAAAAAGTTTTCTGATCTCACTTGGCAACCGTCAAATGATTTTGCTTAAATTACGAACTTGAACAGGACGTGTTGTAAGCTGAGCTTCGAAGCTTTTGATTTGGAAAAACAGTCAATGTTGCAATACATTAATATGGAAGTTTACTGGCAGAGCCACACTAAACGTAAAACGGTGCTTGTGTTACAAATAATTAATCGAAGCGTTTCATTTCAAACGATGAAGCATTTGAACAAATTTGATTGTGCTTCAGGGTAATACCGGTTCTTTCTAATATAACAACTAACTCTCTTGTGGACGGCACAAAGGCCGAAATGATACCATGTAAGCGGTTGTTGTTTTATGTCATACCTAGGACTTGTGCAGTGCGCCCTGCTCATCATGAAGTATTTTGCAATAGGGGGTATAGGGGGTGCAAAGCGGTGACGCATCCAAAGTTGCTGTTTGGGAGGAGTGAGAAAGCATGATAATACGGGAAAAAAGTGAAGAACAAAATAAAAAGTCCGCCTCAGAAGCGCCGTGTTCGTTTGGGGGGGTGCATATGCTCCGAACTACACCCCTGGATCTGCCGCTATAATATGGGTAATATAATCGAATGATATTGATACTTGACGTACTGCATTAGGTGCATATCTTGCACTTTGAAACACAGTCCGTTTTATAGTATTTTCGTCTGACTGTACGGCGTAGATAGAAGACAGACTTAGATGTAACTTTCCTTTAACGGTGAAAGTGTTTGTGATGAAGATTGGAGCAGAAACGTGAACTACATTTAATCAGCTCTTTTCTGAGGAATTCAAATATTGTTTTTTTGAACAACGAAAACAGCTTTTGACTAAAATAGAAGCCGTTGAACGAACATATACACTATAGGAGATGAAAGCAAACGATATGTGAAAGCCTACATTTAAATCTACAAGCCCCTCATTATCCACTCGCTTAATCATGTGCGATGAGTTTTGGAAGAGAGCGACATGATTTTAATGCACAGTATTTTTCAATCTCTGTGCTGCCATTAAGAGCAACGTCGTCACAGTGATAGCATGCGTGACGTTTTTATGCTCTAATCTCGATTAAAGTTTGAACTTCGTATTCTGAATGGTCTAATTTGCCAATCAATAATGAAGTCGCTGCCTATAAGGTTCTCGAAGGCGGATAGTATAGCTGGGACGCGGTGCATTCTTAAATCTGAGGAATAGCACAGCTAGAACGGTTCGTTGGAGAGATTTAAAGCACAACGTTGTGAGAGAAAGTTGCGTGAATCATAGATTAAAAAGATGATTGCTTTTTGCGACCAATTATTTTTATGCTCTCAGGATCGTGTTACGTCAAGGTGACGATTTTCTCGAAAAACGTTTGAAGAGGGAGACTGCGATGAAAAAATACCTACGGCAAACTTTTAAAATCACTAACGAAAGCGCGACAAAGAGGTTCTACATTTTAATACCAACAGTCTTTAGTAAAATTTATTTTATTTTTTTGAGTAGATGGTTTGATTGTTGAGCTGTTTTTCTGGATGGCAGCAGCAAATCTCAGCTCATCCAGGAACGAAACAGCTAGACGCAATGCGGAGCAAATGAGGAAGAACGCTGAAAGGTAACAGTCGTTGATGACTATCTAATCAGACTAAAACATGTCATTCGGTAATGCTACAGCATATGCCTTATAATGAAAGGGAAGACGCCCAAAGCGTTTCGAATGATAACAAAAGATTGTTGCAAATAGTTATATCATCAGCACATATATGGCTGGTGAAGTACTGGTGTTGCCAATCTTTCTATATTTCACTGGTGATGCCTATTCTCTGTTGCGTTTGATAAAAATTGTTTATTTGTGGTAAGTCCAGCATTTGTTTAGGCTTTAAAAGTGTGTTTCATGCATTCGTGTTCAGTAGTTTTCTTACTGGAATTATGTTGGTTTTGGCCACATTGTCCTTTTATACCCAACGCAAGCACGGCTGACCCAGCTGAGCGACAACCTGCACCCAATAGGACTTTTAGCGCACGAAAGACCCAGGTCTAAAGTCGTCCCGTCGTGTGACCTAGTAGCTGAATTGACGACATGAGAAAGTGTATCAGGTTGTAATCACCACATCAATCAGAGCCAATGGGTTTTAACAGTTTCTCACTGCACAAGTATTGTATTCGCTCGGGCGTCAAAACATTTTGATCGGACACAAAGGCAAAAAGGACCTTTTGATTGCGCAATGACTTATTCGAGGCAAAATGACCTGTGAAACCATAAATTTTAGTTGTTTCTATGTTCATGGCATTACTTCCTTTCGCCTGGCTAAACCATCACAAACAGTAACACAGCATTCAAAACTTGATAGTCGTTTCGCAGAGCTTTCCTGAAATGCTGGTACGAATTACTTTCATGTGTATGCGGTTCTGGTCCTTCGTCGACCAGTTTGTCGTGCACCAATGCCTGCATGGCCCTCGTCTGACTTCGGCGAGGTGTCCGCAAAGCATCATTGAGCTGCTCGACATATCTTTGCTCTTTCCGGGTCAAAGACACACCGAGTTTCGCTGCTTTTACCTTCAGCATCTCTCGCTGTCCACCCGGGCAGTTTTGCGCACACCGCCCGGCAGACACCAGAAAGCCATTCATTCGCCACAGTGTGAGTCGGGAAACTCGGTTACAGTTTACAACAAGTGAATCCGATCCCACTGACAGCGTGTGGCGATAAGCGATAGAAGACCCTCAAAACGCCAACCGGAAACGCGGGATCCGCTGCGTCCAATTACCGCGCCGGAAGACACCAGAAAGCCGTTCCCTTGCCACAGTTTTGCTGTAAGTCGGGCACTCGGCCACAGTATACACCAAGTGAATCCGACCCCATTGACAGCACGTAGCAAAGGAAGACTCTCCGAATGCCACCCGACTACGCGGTCTCCGCCTCGCCGAATCTGAAGAAATTCGTCCGATGCATCGGTAGCAACTGCTTTCATTAGTACGTGTCTTAAAAGAATGAAGATTTTCGCTGATTTTTTGGAAAAGATTAGCGTGCACGCTCACACAGTTCTTCCAGGTATCAAAGGCAGCGCTCTCTGGTTGGGTTCCAATCATCGGGCGGAGACTGTTTGCTTGATTATAATTTGAATATTCGACAGTTGTTGGCGAATTCTTGGAGATGAAGCTTTGTGCAGGTTTGCGCCATGTTTGAATGTTCAAACGGATGACGATCAGACTTCCGGCTTTCTGATTGGTTGTTGGCTCTTTGGGTGTTGTAAATGTTTCTGCTTCAAATTGTGCTTCGTCATCATCTTTACGGTGGAAGATATGCTGTACGTCTAGTTCCAAAGGGTCAGTTTCCTTTGGATCAGAATCCTTACCAAACCAATGTCGCAGAGCGGCAATGTCGTTGCTTGCTCGTGCGCTGACACAGCTGGAATCGTGTTTTTTCGGGCTTTCAGACTCTCTTCCGAATTCGTTGTTTTTGTTGCGGGACACCAAATCCGCCGCAACACTGGATATGCAAATGCGTGCAAAAATAAAGACTTCATCATTTTTAACTTACGGGCACCTATTTTTGACATGTACACGATTTCAAAGTTTTTTCTTCAGTTGGTTTTGTCTTCAGCTTTGTAGTTTTGAGTTGAAGCGCATGAACAGCTCATTCTTGCGTTTGTGCACCTAATGCTTATTTTGATGTGCATATGTTTAGACATAACCAGGACAAATATTTGAGACGGAATCATCACAAAAGGTTTGAACAGAGACGGAAAAATGCTAATGGCGCAACTGTATATTGCAATTTGAATTAGAATCTGGTGGTGACCATTTTTAGGTTGCTTGCTGAAAATTTGAGAATGTCAGATCAAAAAATTAAAAACTTCGCTTTCCTGCCGTTACTTTTTCTGCAACTTTTGTTTGATCATATTGTGAGGAATGCAGTTACCTCCTAACTTTTTACTATTTTTCGCCCGAGCAACAATCAAAACACAGCTATGTTGCGTTTACGATAAATAGCTAACAGCTGAAGAATTTGATTTCTTGCTCCTTGCAATAAAGACATAAGGAGAAATATTGCAGGTTATTTCACATGTCATCGAAACCAACATGTTTCGAATAATAGGATACGACTTGGAAAAACATCTATAGCTCCCAAACCTGCAAAATGTTTAGGGAATGAAAGAAGATTTACCTTAACAACAATTAGAGTACGTAGGCAACAACATTTGTGGTAGGGGATGAATACTTTTTTGGCGTATTTTGTTTTATATGAAAAGGGAAGAAAAACTGCACTTAAATTTGTTGAAATACATAAATGTTTGGTAGTTTGATTTTTGCCTCGTGTGTTGTTAAAATNCTTGTGTGTATCAAAAACAACTTTGCTTCAACTTTGAAGGTTTCAGCAGAGATGCTATTTCCTGTAGCAAACTGGGACAGTGCTTTTAGGGCAAAGTGGGANAAAAGTCTAGACTGCCATTTTTAAAGATTTTGTTGGTATGAAGTTAATTTTACCCTGAAATTTTAATTTTACGTAGCTTATGCTTCCCACATCTTAAATTAAAACCTTCAAGATTGTAGCAATGTGTTTTCTCAAAATGCTTCGTAACTACAAGAGAAAAGTAGAAATGGAAAGCTGACTGAACTTAATATGAATTCTCCAAAAGAGGATTTAAGAAACATTAATAAGATTTCATGCACAGTTGCTGCCAAAAACACCAAGTAAGTAACCGTACTTTGTGATGATATGCAAAGGGAAATATGGAACAGCTTTGTACATCCAATATGGAGGTGTTCCGTCCAAGCATTTAATTTACATTGAATTTTAAAATGAACTAGTCCAGCGTGCAGTGGACATGCGACAAGATTTTCTGGCAACGATTTAACTTACAAGTTGACCAACTGATCAATACGTCCTTGACTTATAGATACTGAAAATCTAATAATATCCATATACCCTTCAACGCAAACGAAATGCAAGCGGCTTCAACATAGATGAAAAAGTTTTAAGGATGTCGTCCGGGGTTAAGACAAAAAAAAGTAACGAACATCGCTCCGGCTGCTGGTTTCAATGGATCTCCAGGTCGGTCGTTTTTTGATTACCTCAAACAAACCCTTCTGTAGAATTAAATTCATCCGATAAGAATATGTAATTCTGATGAAACTGTGGTTACAGTAGTTTCCAGACACGAAAGCCTTTTGACCAATGTGTTTTATTGAAGTAGCAGGCATTGGGTTGAAAAGGGACATGTGTTCTACGTTCGCCTCAGGAACAGAGATATGTCTTCCAAAAGTTTTATTTTCGCGTTGCACCACAATTTCACGGATTTTGCAGTTGGTATTCCAAGGAATATATTAAGTATAACTTTCCATTAAAAATGGTTTGAAAGTCCAAATAGTGCTGTTGCAGGAATTGCGTTTTTTTCTAATTCTTCCGCTTTGCTCTTTCCCAATTTACTCACTTAACGAAAAATTTAGACCTGGTTATTTCTGATTTAGGCTTCTCCAAGAATTTCCGGAAAGAAAATGTGTATTAAAATCTTGACATCGTTTGTAGTTTGAAGTCTGCAACACAAAGTTTTGTTGCCAGGTTTGCAACCAGTTTGCTGGGTTTGGTGTTACGTGGTATATGCAGTGTTTAACTATTTCGAAGACGTATTTTATTTGCACCTGAATGAACAAATAATGTTGAAAGCATGGAGAAAGTGCGATTTCTATTTTTCATTTTATTTCTCGCAAAGTAACAAAACATTTTGAATAAGTTCATAGTGTATATTGATAGGGAGATGTTGTCTATTTTTAGAGCTACAAGTGGACCTTTCATGTGTGTCATGTTGGGGATGGCCACCTTTTTTGTCTCATCTGGCATTATAACATCGTACCATTTCAATGATATGTTTGGTGGATTGATTTTGGGAGCAGGAATATTCTGCTTAGTTGCTGCAGTGACGGTTTTCCTCGAAAAAAAGTGAGTATCACTGACAACTTCAAATTAGTGAAAATTAGGGGCAGACAAGTGCATTGGTAGTTCCTTTACTTCAGGAGTTCCCAACCTTTCTCTGGCCATGTACCCTTCAGCATCTTGACAGGAGAGCATGTGCCCCTAAAATATCTTATGACTAGGGCAAGTTTTTATTGACCTAAAAACTAAATAGATTGACTTAAATATTCAAAAAAATGGCTTTATTGACCTAACAAAATTTAGACTGATTAAATTATATTTGTTGAGATTTTATATCAAAACGAACATTTATTAAACGAAAACACACAAATTCTCAACGAAACGTGCGACACAAGTCTATGTGCTATTGCGAAATAAGTCTTGCGGCATAACACTGCAAGCCAATCACCAAGTGGACGAATTGAAGTGTAAAATCATGTAATGTTGTACATTTTCGGCCTTGAAGTTCCTCATGGAAAAGCTTCTCTCTACAGAAGCAGTTGTGGGCTGAGAATTTAAAGTAAAGTGTAAACAGCCGGTAAAATATCTTTTCTTTCCATGTAATTATCCGTGATAAATATAAAAAATTGGCTTTATTGCCCTATAAAAAGAATATTGACCTAACGGTAAAAAATTGACTTTATTGAAAGAACTTGCCCTACTTATGAAAACAGTTTGAGTAAAATAACAAAAACCCACTGAACGTAATAGAACTTTTGTTTTTTAGAATATTTATAAATAAATAAAATAAAAACATATATTTCCTTTGTATTGCTAACCTTGAATGTACACCTTCAGATAGGCAAATATTCCTTTAAAGGCGGCTTCACACAGAATCCGGTTACGGCTTACGATCCGGCTTATGGCCAACAGCAGTCTTCACACAAGCTCGGTTGGCCGTATCCGGGTGAA
>JGI24158J21664_10006362_pt1 | contig 15555 bp, 7 predicted proteins | sample Ectturendosymbi3_FD_21664 | JGI IMG/M metagenome (IMG submission 21664)
TTGTTGAGTTCAGGCGCATTTTGGAAGTTCTCCGCATTCAAGGTTTACAAAAAAATTTCTGGTCGCATTTTCACAATTTTTGCGTCCAAAAACGAAGCAGTTTGCCGTGAAATTCAGACGGATTTGGGAAGTTTTTCCCGTGCAAGCCTCAAAAAAGATATGGGCGCATTTTATCGATTTTTGCGTCCAAAAACGGAGCTGCTTGCTGTTCAGTTGAGACGCATTTTGGAAGTTTTCGCTTTGCGAGGTTTATGAAGAAAGTTCTTGGCGCATTATCACGATTTATGTGTCCAAAAACGGAGCTGTTTGCCGCGAAGTTGAGACGCATTTTGGACGTTTTCTCCGTGCAAGCTTCATGAAGAAAGTAATAGGCGCATTTTCAGGATTTTTGCGTCCAATAATGAAGCTGTTTGTTGTTGAGTTCAGGCGCATTTTGGAAGTTCTCCGCATTCAAGGTTTACAAAAAAATTTCTGGTCGCATTTTCACAATTTTTGCGTCCAAAAACGAAGGTGTTTGCTGTTGAGTTCAGGCGTATTTTAGAAGTTCTCTGCCTACAAGGTTTACAGAAAAAGTTATGTGCGCATATTCACGATTTATGTGTCCAAATATGAAGTTGTTTCCTGTGAAATTCAGACGCATTTCGGAAGTTTTCACCTTGCGAGGTTTGTAAAAAAGTTCTGGGCGCATTATCACAACGTTTGCGTCCAAAAACGAAGCTGTTATCCTTGGAGTTCAGACGTATTTTAGAAGTTCATTGCCTGCAAGTTTTGCAGAAAAGTTTCTGGGAGCACATTCACGATTTTTGCGTCCAAAAATGAAGCTTTTTGTCGTGTAGTTCAGACGCATTTTGGAAGTTTTCGCGTTGCGAGGTATATAAAAAGTTGTGGGCGCATTTTCACGATTTATGCGTCCAAAAACGAATCTGTTTGCCGTGAAGTTTGCCACTGGAAACAACTGGAAACAAATGAAGTTGTTTCCAGTGGCAAACATTACTGTTTGCCGTGTGAAGTTTGCCACGGGAATTATCGTGTCGTGATAATGCGATAATGATAAATCGCATTATCACGATTTTTGCGTCCAAAACTGAAGCTGTTTGCCGTGAAGTCCAGACGGATTATGGAAGCTTTCTCCATGCAAGCTTTATGAAAAAGTTCTGGGCACAATTTCACGATTAATCCGTCCAAAAACGTAACTTTTTGCCGTGATGGTCAGACGCATTTTGGAACTTTTCCGCTTGCAAGGTTTATAGAAAAAATTATGGGTGAAATTTCACAATTTACGCGTCTAAAATCGAAGCTGTTTGCTGTGAAGTTGGGACGCATTTTGGAAGTTTTCTCCGTGCGAGCTTTATAAAACATTTCTGGGCGCATCTTCACGTTTTCGCGTCCACAAATAGAACTGTTTGCCGTGAAATTCAGACGCATGTTGGAAGTTCTCCGCCTCCAAGGTTTACGGAGAAAGTTCTGTACGAATTTTCACGATTTATGCGCCTCAAAACGAAAGTTTTAGCTTTGAAGTTCACACACATTTTGGAATTCTCTGCTTGTAAGGTTTACAGAAAAAGTTATGGGCGCATTGTCACGATTAATGCGTCTAAAAACGAAACTGTTTGCTGCAAAGTTGAGACACACTTTGGACGTTCTCCGCCTGCAAGGTTTACAGAAAAAAGTCTCGTGGCATAGCTAGTGGGTTAGGAATGTTTGTTTCTTAGGCTATTACATAGTTAATCAACACACTGTTAACTCAGTCATACTTCAGACAGTATGCTACAAACCATTTTCAGATTTTGGACGCATGATTTAGCTGCTAGACGCGAAACCGATCTGAAGGAAAAGAGACAGACCAAGTAAAATTCCTTTTTGCTTGAAAACCGCTTTTATGCTCTCCGGAAATCTGTCAAATGGTATTTCAGTGCAGTCGTAAACATTCATGCATCGCAAATCGACTATTATGAAAAGCAGTTGGATGTCAGCCTTACCAGTCTTTGTTCAAGTCTCTTCGCCTTACTGATGTTAGTTTGAAAGCTTTCAAGTGTGAAATTGTACTTTTTTGAAGTTCAGCAAGTATTTATTAGTGTCGAATGAAGCTGTAGAAGGGGGCAGTAGAGTTTCCTGGTTTTAGAGTTTTGGTTGCAATTGGGAAAACTTCTGCAGCCAGCAGTGCTGAAGGTGAGAGAGGCTTCTTTTTGATGAAGATCATTAAAACCAAACAGAGAAATGTAAATTTTGTGCAGGACAGCTTGACGCTTCACACATCTACAGTCGACTAAATACATGAAATTCTATTTTCATTTAAGAACAGATAAAACGTGGAAACTGGATAAATTGATGCACTGTAGCAGCAAAAAACAGCCAGTTGAAAATCTGAAAAGCTTGTGGAGCTTCATTTTGAAAATAACGGCCAAAGAAAACGATATGAACGACATGCAGCTTTCCTATAAACACTGGGTTTCTTCCAAGAACCGTTGCGCATTGGACGTCAAACGCATGTCAGCCACAAACGAAGATTTTGACCCAGAAGAACATTATATTTCATCNTTGTTTATTACATGTNATTTATGATGTTTTAGTTTCAGANGAGTCTGTATACCTCNAGCGCCGTGTCGATTCCGTGNTTGCCATAGTGATTTGTNCCAAATCTTTTTTGTTTGAAATTAACTTTCTTTAACCGTTTCGGTGCCGGGCATTGCAGCCGATCATNAGCACACGGTGCAGCTGGTGGATTTGGTTAGAGAAGAGTGGAATGACCCCTTAACCGTCATTATTGTCAGATCCATTCTGACCCAGAACGGTACAGCACCTGACAGAGTTCCAAATTTGGGTTCAATAATTTGTCAATATTTCTGAGGGTACGTGACTTTTCGATCTGGAAACATTTCGGTCATGACATTACTGTACATAAATAACCAATAACATTTGTTTATTCAAAATAAATGCTTATATAGGCAGGCGAAATGTCACGCTTGCTGGTGTTATACAAACTCCCTTTGATGTTGCAGCGAAGTGACAAAACAGTCTGACAGATGAAATTGAACGTTAGTCAGCATTATACCAAATTGATTTAAGTATGTTTGCAGTGAACTTAACATGAAAATCATGTGTTGATGCTGATTAACTGTTAGATCTTGGATTACGTTTGCATTTTTTTTTAAATAAAACTTTTCGTTGATTCAAGTACGTTTGCAATAAAACGGTAGCATGTAAGATTTCTGCAAGATTTCATAGTCTGAACAAAATGTCTCGAGACGAAAACGACCAAGACCGAAAAGTCCCGTGGCCGAAACGGCTCAGACTGAATCGGCCTGACCGAAACTTCTTGTTTCGATTTCAGAGTTGCTACGCTTTGGCAAAGTTTAAGTAAAGAAATTGTGCAGTATGATCAGATCATCAGCCTGATTCAATTGTATTGTTGGTTTAGTGCAGTGATTTTCAACCTGGGGGTCGTGAACCATGTTCGGAGGGGCCACCAGCAGATGTTTTATGTACAGAGCTGTATTACATTTGCTTTATTCAAGTTTTAGATGGGGGTTGTTGGGTTAGAATGCGTTGCTGTAATGGGTCGCGGTACAAAACGTTGAAACCAACTGGTTTAGTGCGACAGTAAGCAACGTACAACAAAGACAAGAACACTCATTCAGGATCGTATGGGGGCAACCACTGTCTGAGAGAAAAGGTTCACATTTGGCTAGGAAGTTTGCATGCAGCTGATTTCATTTATTGCCTTTGTGATGACTGTTTTTTCGTTTGTTTGTCAGAAAATGTTGCGTGTGTACATGTTGGAAAAAGTGAAGACCATTTTTTATTTTTCTTGGTCGTTCATCAAAAATGGTTGATGAAACGTTTTTCGGTAAAAATGGACGCATTTTAGGAAAATTTACAAAGGGCGCCTAAGTTTCTTTTGATCTTGACAGCACTTTTTGGAAACCAGCCGACTTACAAAAATCTTAGAGGGAATACTGCTCATGGCTACGAGCGTTTGTACCAATTTTCCAGTGGAAAAATAATGAGGAGGTGATTTACAATGGTTCCAATCATCCCGACGTACCAGGGGTGAAACGCTACAGACAAGAAATGAAGAAACGATGTAATTAATTTCTTCGCTTTTTCTAATAAAATCAGGGAATGAGAGGTGCCGATTTACTCTCCAGATTTGCTAGTCAGTAGAGACCGCAATTAAAATGTGGTTGGTTCTGGCCCTCATGTTTGAACTTTGATAAAAATGGCGGCCATACGAGACTGCATGCTGCGGCTGTATGCGGCCTGAAGTAGGATCTACTTGATTTTACAAGGTCAGTTGTAGTTGAACTGCTGAAAACATGCATAGCGTGTTTTTAAGGCCCAGTGGGAAAAGAATGTCAACACAAAACCTGGGTTACATCACCGTTAGTAAGCAGGAATGCAGGTACGATGTGATGCATGTGGCAAAAAACCTTCACAAAATTCTACGACTGTAATGTTAAGTTGAGTGAAAAACTCTTTTTAGGTTTTCACAAACAGTAATGTTCATTTTTACGTTTGTACAGTCCAGTGTGCTTGTTCTCATTGAATCTACTTACTTTCATAAATTTTCTGACTATGATTTCAGTAAAGCATTTACATTGCAAAAAATTCTCGTACGGATGTGGATTCTGATACCGGGTTGGACCACTGTTCCAAAAATGGAACAAAAACGTTCACCTCAAATAATTTCTTTGCAGATTGCACCAAACACTTGCAAAATGCATCATTATATTCGCTGGTGTTTCTACTTTTGATAAATGTAGCATTTGCCATAAAGTTGTTTTATGCTGAGTCAGCATTACTGAGCAAATGGACGCCACTCAAATGTGTTAAGCAGCTGGTAGAAAAAGAGAAATTTTTTGAAACAAAATTTTGAAAAGCATGCTTGCATTAACATGAACTATCATACAAATCAAAACTGAGATAATACAATGACGTGGAAACGAGCATTGGCCATGTAAAGGTCATGTTCCAAAACTTGAACAATGGTCATTGACGGGTTAAAGTAGCTGAAAATGTTACTGAGCAAAAAACGGTTGCACGTAAGTTGCTTAAACCCTCCGTAGTCATGAAAACATTGAATCAGGGTTTTTTTTAAGAAAAATGTAAGGTACCCGGTATGGACCTGTGGGGACCCCATTTCCCTAATTCTAGGGACCCGATTTTCTCTGATTCTAGATACCTGATGATAATTTTCTCCGATTCTAGGAACCCGATTTTCAATTCTAGGGACCCGAATCGGGTCCCTGAAACACCTTTAAAAAAACTGATTAAATGTTTATTGGCAGAAATTCAGGCAGTCTCAGAACCACTGCGGGTATGTCGCTGCATCTAATGTACAATACAACTAACTCCAGAAGTTGTGTAATGATCAGAAAAAACAGTTGTTCTTTGAATGTTTATGATCTGCTTTGGCCTTCTTTGCCACTTACTTTATTTTCTAAGCATTAGATTTTGGAAAATTGCGCAAAACGTGCTCTTCATCATTACTGAATACTCCTGAAAACGTTATTTAGCGTAAAAAATAAATTCTTTACCAGCGCTTTCCGTACAATATCATTTGAAAACAATTGCGCCAATTATCATTTTCAGATTTTGACAGTGCGAGATCCGTTCGCCAGACTGGTTTCAGCTTACAAATCAAAGTTGCGACCGGATACAATCGGTTTCACGGAATTCTACGGCAACATTTCCAAACGCATCAGCGAGCAGTACCGACACATGAGGCGAAAAAACAGCACTGAGAAAGCTAAAAGCGATGACGGTCTGGCAACGTTTGAAGACTTCATCAACTTTCTGCTCCATTCCAATGAGAGTGCAGTCCACGATTATCATTGGGCCACTTACAAGGAAATTTGTCACCCGTGCTGGTTCAAGTACAACTTCATCGCCAAGTTTGAGACCTTAAAAGAGGATATGCTCTATCTGGAACATGTGCTGAACTTGACAGAAACGCATCGGCAGATATTTTTCAAACAGTCCGGATTCAACACGCACTCAGACGTCGTGAGAGAGCACTTTGCCAAAGTTCCCTGTGACATTTCAAGGAAACTCTACGAGAAATACAAAGAAGACTTTGAGGTGTTCGGTTACAGTCGTCCGGAATGGATCTGTTGAGATTCGTGATGATTTCTTCGGCTGTACTCGAATCTGTGGGAAGTGTTTCGTGAGTACGTGGTTGACCGCCGTCTGTTTCTGGCCGTCAAATCACTGTGTTCTTGCTAAGAACTGTGTTTCCCTGTCAGGGGAGTTGCATCACAACCCTCCCCCATTGGTGCTGGACTTCGGTAAAGGTGTGCATGTCACCACTCTTTCATGATCTATATGAATTGGATAGACAGTCACAGGCGAGTCGACGAGGGCGTCATAGTTGGAAGTTCTACGATCAAGCGTTTGTTTTTAGCAGACGTTTTGGTGCCACTGAACTTGCATCTTGTGAATAGGGTTTTCAGCATGCACTTGGTCGGTTTTCAGCTACGTGTGATCAAACCGGAATTACGATCAGCACTAAAAATACCTAGGCATTATGTCTCCCTAGAAACCCAGATCAGTATTCGTTAGCGGCAACCACTAATGTCCTGCAGCAGGTCGAGAGTTTAATGTACCTCGAGGTGGTATTCACGAGTTATGGAAGGCAGAATGAAAATACTGATCCGCGGGTTGGTAAAGCAAACGCCGTTCTGCGTGAATTTTATATTTCCGTGATCACAAAGCAGGAGATATCAACCATCACAAAGCTTTCTGTTTTTAAATTGCTTTTTTTCCCTTCTTCATGTATGGTCATGAAGCTTTAGCAATGATTGAAAGAGTGCCGTCTCAAGTGAAACAGCGGTGATGAGATTTTTTCAGAGTTCACAACGTGACACTTCGCAAGAAAGTGCACAGTTGTGAAAGTTGTAAGGCTTTGAGTTTCAAGCCACTTCTCCGAACAGAAAGATCTCAGTTACGATGGTTGCACCATGTGTCCAGAATGCCCCATGAAAAACCGGCGAGGCGAATCCTGCTGGCTACACCATAAGTCGACCGAGGACCAGGTGACAGCTCCGCCTTGGCTTGATCCTGTCGAGGTGCGGAGCTATCAGGTGTTCAAAAACCGTGAGGTATTACGAGTCCTTCTAGTGCTGCTGTCCCGCGACCCTCCTAAGAGGAACAACTGGTGCAAAAAATAAAAAGAAGAAATGACTGCAATCAGTTTCGAGGCCTTGCACTGCTTGATGTAGCTCATGAAAAGTTGGGGAAACACTGCGTTACGAATAAGACAACCAATCGAAGAAGAAACGTGTTACATTTTGTGGTTTCGTTTTGTTTTGTCAGGAGTTCAAAAAGGATGCAGATGACTTATTATATTGCAGCTTATGCTCTCGCTGTGAGCGAATGAAATGTTTGCTACGAAGCGGGGGTTCCCCCTTGCACAGCAAATTTACTTCGTATGTATGGTATCTGCAGTAAAAGTTGTGTGTTATGTTCACGGAAATGTATGCATCTTTTGTTGAAATATCTTGGAAGTATAAGTGTTACATTTTAATTACGCCTGCAATTTGCGACAAACAAATCGCTTTTTATTAAGCGGAAACTTGTCACAGTTGTTTTTATTTATTCACATGTGTATGCCTGTATCTTTTCAAAGTTTGTACACCAGTTCGTACATCAAGAAACCATCTATTTGAATAGGAGTTGACGTCGACTGATCAGTAGGCGAAATACGTACTCAGTAAAATTCATAGTGTCTGATTCATATCTGTGAATCATAAATTTGCTGGACATACACAATATTGTGTCTTGTATTACTCATCACGCATGTTTTATGCGTCACTCAAACAAACGATGTATTCGAATTAGGATGGTCACAACCCTTTCAATCTGCTTTGTCAAAACTGTTCGAATAAAATTTAAACTTTTCAAATTGTTTGACAAACAGATAGTGGGAGTTTTGCTTGAAAAGATCTACTTAAACTCAGTTTAAATTAGATCCAAATCATGTCAAAACCCTTCCAAAGTTAAAAGATTTTATAATTCAACATGCACACAGCAACTGCAAAGAATAAAAAATTTAGTTTTGTAGATGATCCAGAAATAACCTGCGCATGGTTGTGGATTAGTTTTGCTGTTCCTTCTTTCGTAATTAGCATCGACCTTTTTCGATATCAAAACATCGTAAATTTTTTTCCATTATCGTGCATAGAACAATGAGAAGGAGACAACAGTGCTGTGGATCCGGAACTCAAATTTCAGGCTCCAGCTCCAGGCATCTAAAGTTCTTGTCTCCAATTCCGGCTCCACCATCCGAAATGTTTGGCTCCGGCTTCAGAATGATATGGTCCATTGAAAACTGAAAACGAATGTATTATTTGCACAACTCACATGTCCCGTAAACTATGGTTGCGGAACGGGAACCAAATGTTCGGGCTCCAGCTCCACTATCTAAAAGTTTTTGGCTCCAGCCATCAAAAATTGCTTGGGTTCTGGCTGCTTGGAGTTGCTAACGATGCGAAAAAAGATGCTGCAGACAAGAAATCGATGAGTTGCGAAATTTCCTTGCGATTTGTGGATAAGAAAGACCAATAAAAATCATACGTTGAAAAGATCTTGTTTGTCTTCCAACGACAATAAAAGTAAGCATTGCGTCACGAAAACATTTTTGGGTTAATTGACGGTAATAACAATTATGTTTCTTGTTCAAAGTCAGTGACGTACACACTATTTTGTGCTATTGTGAAAAGTTGTAAAACAAAATGTAGAGCTCTCATATGTCTCATAGTTTTCTACCTGTTCAAAAAGTTTTTAATAAAGTTTGTACACTGTCACGAAGGAGTTGCTAAATTTTTGTAGTTCGCTAAAAACATATACAGATATTTAACTTTAAAAAATCTGATGTTACAGGTGCTTTCCTTGCAGATGAAATAGACATGTTACTCGTGAGCACATTGAATGGACTTTAAAATTTTGATTTTTGACTTTGATTTTGGAGAATGGTTAGCAGGAGGATATATGCAAGGTTAAAGATTCACAATAAAATTAAACCATTTCATCGAGCGTTTGTTTTTGACGCTTTACCACATATGCAAATGTTACATTTCGCTCGATGAAATACTTTCATTTTACTGTAAATCTTTAAACTTGAACACCCTACTGCTTACCACATTGTCGTGCCTTGCAAAAGCGATGGCTACTCAAGTAGCGGCACCTCACTGGTGGATTGCTTCAGGCCTGATGTTTCTTGGTAGAGATTACACGGTTCAAGATTGTTTGAGCCAGGACCGCCCATGGCCCTAAAATCCAGCTCATTAACGGCCCGTGGACCAAGTACATTTTTTTCAATCCGGGCCGCTGAAAATTATACGGTTTACTTACAAATATCAAACAAAAACAATTTGGCTGTGAAAGCGATAGTGATTTGGTACATATAAAAACACCTATTATTTTAAAGTTACTAGTCTCCACAAAAACCAGGTGGTTTTATTGGATTTTCACGCCACCGAAGGTTGTCTTCATTGGCGGGCAATAGCGGGCTGGTAAAATCTAACCGGTAAAAATATCGTTAGCGGCTCGCATATTCAACCTTGACCACTCGCCTAAAAACTAACGATTAATGGGTTGAACCATCTTTGTTTGTTGGCCGTGTTCTTCAAGTTTGTTTACATTACTTAATGACGTACGGGTCACGCATCACAAATTTCCATTGATCTTCAAAAGGTGGTGAAGGTCCATCACAACAACAAGACTTCTGTTATTGACATGTAAGGCTTGAAACAAAACAGCGTGTTTGTATAAATTTTATACTTTCGCTGCACATTTTCTCATTGACAGATCCCTTTTCCTGTCGATTGTTTGGTTGTTTGTTTACTTATTCCTTGTCAATGAAAGTGTTACATAAAGTCAATGAAAGTGTTACATAAAGTCATTGACGCGTTTCTGGATGACTTTTCAAACCTAAGAAAAAACCGGTTGAGGCAATACCATCTTTCGCATATTTTCTAGAAGACCTACCCACAGATTTGATAGGAACCGATTAAACACTTCATAACTTGTACGAATTCAATCGTACCGATCATATTTGGTGCAGATCAGAATGTAATCGAAAGCATCTTATGCTGTAAACGTTGATTTCAAAAGCATCTTTAACACACGCAGTATGCTTTGTAAAGATATTTTCAAATTTCTACTTTCAAGTAAAAAATCAGGCTTTTGAACTAGCTTATTTTGGATTTAACAAACTAATATAACGGTGATATGATCTAGGCCAGAGGTGACAAACAGGTCGATCGGGATCGACAAGTCGATCGCCGAGTCTCAGCTGGCTGATCGCGCCTAGTTTTACATTAAATTGACAAGATACCTGAAAAGAACATTTTTCGGTCACATATAATAACAATGTATTTTTGCCCGCAGACACGAAGTCCATAGCATACAAACACACACATTCTGCACAATGCTGGTTAATAAAAAACAGCGTTTTACAACAGCGTTGGAGGCTGAATCACCAGTGTCAAACGAAATCTCTGACTTCACGCCATATGTGCATGCACAGAGCAACATTCTACATATAAAATACGCTGAGAAAACTGATGATTAGGGCATAGGGCTTGGTGTTTAGGTAAGTGTGCCGGGTTAGGGTTTATGTTACAGTTAGAAAAAGAAATATAATTGAAGTCTAAGATTAACTCCAATATTTTTCACTGGTTTCACTTATTCCGTAGTGTAGCTTGTTATGGGTATCTGACATCTAACCAAAAAGTTTTAATTTACACAACACACATCAAAAAGTAATCGGCAAACTGTATTCCGCTACTCTGGGAAACAAAATAACTGACAAAAAATAATAGGTCAGAAATTTCGCTTGAAACCGGGATACAGAAACTTATTTAACAGAAGGTTTTGTAACGGCGTTGGACGCCGAGCTTCAGGTTTACAGACCCATTCTTAACACTATTTGTTCACTTGGTACAACACTCCTGCAGAGTGGGACGCTAATTCCTAAACTGGTCAAGCCCAGGTAAAGTATGAATGCACTGTGACATGCACACCCTCAAACGAACAAACAATGCAAAGTTCGAGCACTCAGTCACAAAGTAAAATGTGGTTATAGTGTTCAAAGAATAAGGACGAATATAAACAATCCGACTGCGTCAAAGCAGGCGACCATACGTTATTAGACCTTCTGCCACTTTCGAGAAACGAGTACATACTTTTTCTTAATAATGCTTCAAATGTAGGAATGTCACCGGTACATTGAACCTGATGAGTCATGACTACCAACACTCGCTCTCCAGGGCAGGTTGTATAGAGCTCTGCAACCAAAATTATAGGTCACACGCAATCTCTGCATGCATGACTTTCTGAAATACCACCATATTATGCATACATGGGTGTACAAAAGGAAAAAAATGTACATTTTTAACTGCATTTGTACATCGGGAAAAAGAGGCTCGCAGCTTGTTTGCGGCACAATATTGATATCGCAGTTGTCTCCGAATGTCTTTGTCATCTGAGAGCTCAACATTCAGTACAGCTCCCAGAGATTTGTAGTGGTTTAACAGATTTTAGATTTTTACCACCCATTTGTCAGTAATGGTGTGACTGTACTTTTTGTGCTCTTAGCCGCAGTTGAAAATAGTTCCATGCTATTCTGCATAACCCTGACACACAGATTAAAGTTCTCTTCGCAACATTTCCGAAAATGGGAACTTTTCAGTTTTAATCAAGATGCAGAGCGTACAATCAGGACGGAGTAAAAATGAGTATCCTCATACAAACACCTGTTTCCGTACTCAACTAATGTATTCATTGCTTTAGTGTGACAGATGTATAGGCTACTACAATAGAACGCCTGCCTAATTTTCGTCTTGTTTAGAAAATTCGTCTAGCTCTATTCTTCCGGCATATTTTTGAATTTCTATCACAAATGAAGATACCAAACTTGAGGGACAGCCTATGTCAAAGGTAGGGGGTCTTTGAATGCTACCATTTCTGACAAAACGGGTCAGGTGTCTTTGTCTTTGGCACATAACGGATCAGGTGTGTTTGGGGCAAAACGGCTTTTTCTGGCATCCATGAGTTGTGTGAAACGTTTTATAAGCACGTTTAGGGCTCTGAGCTTTCATGGCTTCCACTGGTTGCAAAAGTTAGGGTCTTGTAAAGCGTCATTTGGAACCAAAGTGGTCTAGTAGGTAGGTGCGTTCAACACTTGACCAACACTCATATGACACTATACTAAACCTTTTTCCCAAGCCGTGGTACTGGGATCAACCCAGAAAGACACTAAAACGTGGAACAGTCCTCATGCTAAATTTAGGTAAAAACTATCAGGTTTGGAACCGAAAATGCAACTAAACAACATTTTTTTTAAATGTACTACGTTAATAATGGTGATTCCGCTTTGCCCTAACAAAAATAATCAGAAGGTCGTAGAAGAACAAGCTGTTTGATGTGGAACTAACTCTTATGTCAAGATTTCTCTGATCAGTTTGAAAGTTTAAGTAATTTGCACGATTCAACAGTACCCTAATGTTATAAAGTTTCATGAGGGCAAATTGAGGCTTGTCTAAGAAAAAATAGTACACGAAAATAAATAAAAAATGCCTTACAAATACGAACATTTTAAACTCTCTCCCAAGTTTGACACTTCCAGCATATTTGTGGTGAAATACCAATCATTTACGAAATTTTTGATCAGATACCCTGTCTCAAGATAAATCTTGTAAGGAGATAATTTACCAGTAGGACAAAGAAATATTCCAAGAAGACTTCTTAAAAATGATTGGAATATAAAATTTCATCTTTATTCTTTGAAAGTTTCTGCAGATGTCAAAATTTCTGTGCAATGTTTTGAAAATTTCGGGGGAGCCAAATGCCCCTAAATGCCCAGCCCTGGTTGAGCGCCTGACTAGGATTGTTATTTCTGCTTCTTTAAAATCAAATGTGTTTATTTTAAGCATAGAGAAAAAATATATAATCCTGACATAAATTCACCAAAAAAGTCAGTTTCTCATGATGAAAAAAATACCTCATGAATTGTTTGGACTACTTTTTCTAGGAAACATTAACACTAATTCGAATTTTCTTACATCTTACTAAAAAAGAGGACCTGCACTATGCGAAATGATTTCGTTCATAACTTCATAACCTGATGTGCAAAAACAACCTGGTGATAATTTTGAAATCAGTATTGCAAACCTATGCGAATAACTGTGCGTTCATCGTCATTTAGAAGAGCAAAATTTTTGTTGACATGCTGTGAAGACGAATGAGCAAAAAGAGGAAGAAATGGAAGTTAATTTTTGACAGGTCCAGTGCGCTTTTAAACAATGACTTAAGAAAAATTTTGTTTCATTTGAAATTCCAACGCTACTTAGCGCCACCAGCGGGCCTCACAAGCAGTCCATTGGTTGCCTCAGGCAATTGGTTTATGAAGGAATTTTCGCATATTTGCTATGATTACACACGTGCAGTCCTGTACATTACTCTAACGCTTGATGAAGAATAACTTTCAACAAGGCAGTCCTGTGAAAATGAGTTGATTTGGCATAAACGGAGAAAGAAACAATATGCATTTATTTCACTTTTTTTTCATTCGTTGCTTGTATCGCACAACACAGCAAGACGTTAGAATCACTGTTTACCTGCAAAAACAATTAAATTTCGCGTTAACTGGTTATATTTAATCATAAAATTTGCACAGATGCTGAGAACGTTTTTTCAAAAACTGCAATAAATCTAGAACAAAATTACGTAAAAATTTGTCTTTCTCAGCGAAATTTTCCTGTGCTATTCTTTTGTTTTTAGAAATTTCATACGGTAGCTTTGTGGTGGGTGAAAATTCAGTTACAACTCATAGATTGCACAATTACCGTTTAGTTGAATCAAAATTACTTTAGTTGATAATTCATTCAAGGCATGCAAAGGCATTTCGTTGTTTCCAGCTTGGCACTGATAACATGTCACTGGAAATTTCACGCAAATTTGTGGCTGGCCTTTAATCTTATCAAGGCCCTCTATTTATTTTGACCACGCATTTTCTGTACTTATCCACTTTGCTAAATAAGCAAAGAATTTCTCGTGTCCGTGTTCAGCAAAAGAGATCACAACAAGTCTGTCTAGAGATTTTCTGTGAATTTTTTTCCTCAATATTAATCTTGGTTTCAAAAATCAGAATTTAGCACAGGGGTTATGGAAAGATTTCATCTTCAGAGGTAAAAGAATTTAACTCCTAATAGTCTCATGATAAATTTTCTTGCGTGTTATCTACAGCAAAATATTTTGAGGAGATTCGCAAAATCTGGAATATGTTTTCAAAGAACATCATTTATGAGATAAGCAGGTTTTTGCCAACAAATTTAACGAAAAAAAGAAACAGTTTTTATTTATCAACACTAAAAAAGCCTTCAAAAACATACATGTGTTATTTTGAGATGTTTCGGATTATTCTTAATCCATCATCAGTCAAAAAATGAAGCAACAATTGGCAATGCTAGCAATTCAAAACCAAAAGACTCTGTGACGCAAGAAATAACAGCTCTTACCAATTAATTCACAAAAATTCCAAAATATTAAATCCTGTTTTCTTAGCAATGGATATCCGGACTGGTTTATGGACAAGCAAATCAAAATATTTCTCAACAAACGTTATAAAAAAACTCCTAAAAACAAGCAAGAAAAGACGACTGACATTAGAAGAATTCTTCTTTACCTACCCTAACTTGGTGAAACATCTCTACAACTAGAAAAACAATTGCGAAATTTTTTAGAAAATATCTGAAAGAACTTGTTCATCTGTCTCTCATTCATAAAGCATATACGATTGGAGATCATTTTAACCCCCAAACGACCGCAAAAGCGAATATATTGGCTAGTACGTTTTTGGTTATAACTCGCCAGCTGCTGCAGCTAGAGAGGTGTTCAAACCTTCTACGGATTCAGCAAGTTTAGTAGTTCCGAGTCAAAAAAAATTTTCAGTTTTGGGTTTGGGGTTCTCTTGGGGGGGCGTCACCAGTGGAGGTGTTTTCGCGTTTTTATGGCCTACTTTGCCCGGCCCTGGACGCCCATCGAATGGGCCCACGTTTAGGCCAAAATATTTTGATGAAACTAGGCTATCTCACGAGTCTTTAGAGCCCTTGATTGGCTTTCTAGCATATCTGGATAAAAAATTATGCCAATAAAACCAAAAAGTAGTCAAAAATCCTACCCCTAAAAAAGGTAATCAAGGTAGAATAACACCCCTTTTGGATATGGCCGTAACTCGCTGTCAGAATAGGCTAGAGAGCTGTTCAAATCCTCAAAAGATTCGTGAAGACTAGTAGTGTGGACTGAAAAAAAATTTCAGCTTGAGATCACGGGTTTTTTATTAATGTTTGCATATTCAGAGGTTGTTCATGCATATTTATATACTTGGGATAATGACGTCACTTCCGGAGAGTCGAACCATCCATCAGATTTGGTGACTCGAAGTTTTTTGGGATTCTAGGCCTCAATACGAGTCTTTAGAGGGTTTGATGGACTTTCTAGCATTTCTGGTTCAAACGTTATGGCCAAACTTCCGGATTTTAATTAGGGAGATCC
>JGI24158J21664_10006364_pt1 | contig 15555 bp, 8 predicted proteins | sample Ectturendosymbi3_FD_21664 | JGI IMG/M metagenome (IMG submission 21664)
GGCCCCCAACAGCAACTATAATGTGTATGTACTCTGCTTCCAAAGTGGCCTCCAACAGCAACTGCAGTGTGTATGTACTCTGCTTTCAAAGGAGCCCCCAAACGCCACTTTAATGCGTAAGTGCTCTGTTTTCACACGGCCCCCACCACTATCTCTAATGTGATCATTTTTTTCACGGTAAGAGAATGAAGCTTCTCTTAATATAGTGTGGACGACTGTGAAAAATGGGGCCCCTGCTTTAAGAGCATATGAAGTGCACATGCAATCCCAAGAGTTTTGCTGTGTTTAATCATACACCTGTTTTGTACTCGATTTATCTGCATCAAAGTCAGTTTGCTTTTTTGATTAAGTATATTGTAAATTGCAGTCTAATATTCTTTGTTTAACACGGCATTTTTTAGTCAATGAACACTTGCGTGTTTTTTTAAAACTACACAGAGCTCTCCAAAAATTTCCCGCCAAAATTGCCGGAAAAACTAACACTAAACCTAACTACTATTCTAAACTTTTACATTAAAACTAGCTCTACCCTATTCCCTAAATACAGCCTCTAATACGGTGTAGAGATGTGCATAACACCGTGGCCCACATATCCCCTTCCTACGCTTGATCGAAAGGTCTTATCACGTTTGGTTGATGACGTCATCAGAGGGCTCCTTTTTCAGCCTTGTCCCGGCCCCCAACCCTGAGTCCACCACTGTTCGCATCGATAGATACTGACACGAACATAGCCCTTTCTTACGGTAACGCCCGCTAGATTTTTCTTAACCACCACCTTTCCCTGTTTTGGTCAGGCATCAAGGCTTAAACGGAAATGCTGTTCGGTTATTTTCAGGGTTGCCCGATCTTCGTCTTAACAAAAGAGAGTTGATAAGACATTTTTTCCTTGATATTAGAAGAAAGGGCGAATTAATGTGCGCCTTTGGTGAGGGGTGCTTATCGAAATCTGCCTACACTGCGTCGGCATCAAGCTCGAGGTATGCCTTGTGATTCGTATTGTATTGCGTTAAATTCTGATTTGCGTGATAAGTTCAGAGTTATGAACAGTAACCAGCCTGTATTATCGCAAAATTTACAAGACGTTAATAGGGTGCGTTAGTGGTGCACCCGTTTGGACGAACTGGAGCATTATACGAGGCATTTAAAAATTTTTCCTTATTATGTCGCCCATTGTGACTGCGGTTTCACAGTCAAGAAAACAGGCAACAGAAAGGCAAAAAACAAACTTGACTTCATTAAAAATGTGTCATATCAATGCAGGTAGATTTCAATTATAGCTGAATCGTTGTTTCCCTTGCAGGTTTTGCAGTAATCCATTTAATTAAAACAATTTTCATACTACTGAAACACACAGTTGCAAACGCAAGGAAGATTAATTGCAGTGCGAACCATACCTGCGATACAATAAGCCTAGGCTACGTATAAAAATTTACTGTATGCCAGGGAAGGTGTATGATAAGTGTTATTTTTCTTACTTTCTTTGGGAAGTAACTCCTGTGGTTTAGAATCAGTGTAAGATAGATATGTACAAGTTCAAATCATCGCAAAAGTATGGAACAGAACCAAGCAGGCAGATTCCTCCTCAGAAACTTGCCGCGAGGCTTGAGCTTGTTTTGTTGTCTTTGGAAAGATTTAGATTTTCCAGGCGCTCGTGAACAGAACGCGAAATCTAAATTTTCCCCGATGGCATGATTTTGATATCTTCTTCACAATCCGCTGAGTTTCATGTTTGGTGTTTATTGAAGACTGTAATTCAACGTTTCCCAACTTTGTGATACTCAACTTCAGAGGTGTTAAATGCACTGCATGCTTCTACCGCGTTGCTTTAACCGAATCCTGGACTATTATTACAGACAGAAAAAGATGGTAAACTGCTCACAACCAGAAGGTCAACACCGCGTAAAAATGCTTCGAACAGCTTATCTTAAAATATACCTTAATTTCTGCGTTGATTGATTAAATCGTTGAAAATCACTACCACACAAAATCGAGAGACGCAGGGACACCGAAAAACCTTGGTTCACCAACCGAACCGAATTCCACGGTACAAATCTTAGTTACCCGTTAAAATTTTGATTCCAATAGTCGCATTGAACATTTTCGTTTGTGTGTTCAAGTACCTTCTGTCTAGTAGACGGCTAGACCAGCCGTTCTCAACCTTCCGCGGTCCGTTGCCCTCCACTAAAATCCCCAACATCCGTGGTCCCCTGTCCTTCAACAAAAAACGTACATTTTATTTTAACACATTCACGTTCTATAATTTTCTCCCACGCTACACTGGGAAGCAAAAAAACAGAGCCACATAAAAAAGTTGTCGCCTCCCCGGTGTGGTCCTTTGCTCATGGGTTCCCTGCGAAGGCCTCATAGGCGCCGGTTGAAAACCGACATAGTAGACAGTTAACAATAACCAAAAATATGGCTTCGGAGCTGCTGTAAAACTCTTTACATCACTTGCGTGTCCGACCACGGTAACCTCTATTTTCTCTGTAAAGTCTAGTAACGACGGGGAAACACAACAAGGTCATTATTGGTATTTCGGGAGATGCTAGTGCAACTGCATGCTAGCAGCCCAAGATAATGTCCGTGGCAGTCAACCGGCAGCACAACCGACACAGGCATGCCAGGTGAAACTGCGGATCAACACACAGAAAACTGCTGGCCACTAGTTACGGATAACATCGCTCACTTTCGCTACCCGATTGAAATGGCTAGTGTCAAATTGAAAGTGGCTTAAAACTTTAAATATCTTGGGATTGGAGAAAGGAATGGATCGCGTGCATCAGAAATGCGCCGCGTGTCTTCTGGGCGTTTCTTCATGGGAGCCGCCACTTCAGTTGAGACACGAGTGCTCATATTTGAAGCAGTCGTAATGTTGATACTACTCTACAGAGTTGATGTTGAGTTTTCGAGGAATCAGCCTACAATGCTCTGCTTTCATAACTTTACGAGGATTCTAGTGCACCTATACACAGGGGCGGAGCCAGACATTTTCATTTGTGGAGGCCACTGGAGGGGCCAGTTTTGCAACAAGGGGAGCTGTCAATGGTCTGTGTAGGACTTTCAGAAAGAGACCTGAAAAATTTTGGGGGGGCCAGGCAAAATTTTGGGGGGGCAGTGGCCCCCCTGGTACCCCCCTAGCTCCGCCCCTGCCTATACACATTTCAGTGATATTCACCACAAGGGCGAAAGCAGTCAAATCTGCTCATACAGTGTTTCAATAGGAAATCGATTTCGCGTTAATTATGCATCTATAGTCCTTATTCAAACAATAGAAACGCTTAAGCGGTAACAGGCGAGCAACAACTCCACCGTGTGCATGACCAGTTCAAAACGGTAGCCCGAAATCAGCCGTTCGACCGCCGGCGCCAGTTCAACTCCTTGGCCCCGGAGACAACAGCACATGATCACAGCGCATGTCTCCACAAAGACCAACGGCAAAAGCGTGTGCTTGAAACCGCAGCTCGCGTGCCCTTTCCAAGCACCACTCCAGCCCTCAATCACCTCACCCCCTAGCCCCCGCCCGCACCCTGCAGGGCCGAAGACGCGCAATCAACGCGAAATCGACTTCCCAGCAAAACACTTTATGAGCAGACTCGGCCGCCGTCGCTCCTGTGGTGAATTTTCCACTGAAAAAATGTAAATGGTCTTCATTTTGACACTGCAAATCTACTCACTATCGAAACATTTCAAAACAGAACACATTCATCCAAGTCACATTGATTCATGCATCTCACACTACTCTATAGAAGTGCGGGCACCCAAACAGCCACAGCTGAACGTACCGGTATATTTCCAGTGCCTGTGCCTCCGCAAGATCCTTCGTGTGTGAGGCTCCCCAGGTTCCTTTGTGCAAGTTTTAGCCACGAAGCACTTCAACGCACTGGCGTTCTGAGCGCTAAAGCATTAATTCAACAAAGACACCTCGCCTAGCACGGACAACGGACACGTAAGTCGCATGATGGAACTCAACGGCATTTCAAGAATACTGGTGTTGCCGGGGCCCTCGTCGAAACTTGTATAGCTTGATTGTATAGAAATCAAAATATAGATAAAACAGCTCCCACCCTAAGATTTACAAATATAGCTACTAGCATCGCAGTTGGAGAAAGTGACCATCAATTTTGGGATTGACTGCAGAAAAACTTAATCTACGTACTTTAATCCTCCCTGACCCCAGTACTTAACGGGCCCGGATACGATGCACCTATTGTATCTCCCTCTCGTAGACCCTGCAGCTGCTGTGTTGCGACGATCGTAAATTAGTTTGTTAACAGTGCTTTAAATTATTCGACCCTTGTGGACTGCGCACGCACGTGCATTTCCAGCGTGACTCATTACTACAAGCGATAAAACGGTATCTCTTTTTGTGGTGCAACCAGCGGTGTAGTGATAAAAAAGAAGTGTGGGATCTGAGAACACACCCAAAAAACTAGCCATTTTCGAGTAAACGAAGTGTGGGAATGTGAAAAAATAAGTGTTAGAACACAGCCAAAAAACTACAGTATACATTTTCAGTAATTACACAATCATTTCATTTCCAGTAGTTACACAATCATGCTAGGGGGCTACACAAGAGATAACTTGTCATTTATTCATTTATGCAAATTCTGGAGCTGCACACAAGAGATCTGAGTAAATGCACACATCTTCAAGCCAGGTTACTATGAAAAAAGTGTGGGAACGCCGTTCCCACGCTTTCCTGCCCCTCTACGCCCATGGCTGCAACCCTTTGTAACCGTGCGCTGTGATGAGAATATCTTATGCAAAACGTTAAGTTGCGCATGAACTGGTTAACAGGCATTGGATTTTTCTGCATAATTCAAATAGAAATAAGATTTGATTGAGAATTGTAAGAGTGAAGATGCGTAGTGTTACGTGAAATGGAATTCCTTTTAAATAAATTTGAAATAAATCTGCTAATGGATTCAAGCCCTTCACCTCTGTGGAGACTGGTTACTTGAATATAGATATGCGCAAGTTTGAATCCTCGCGAAAAGATGACAGCAGAGCCCGGTCAGCAGATTGTTCGAAAACTTACAGCAAGCCTGGAGTTTCCCATGGTCAAACCTTAAAATCACGTGGTTGGTTTGAATTACGGCTGGTGAGATCATAGTTATACGGGATTTTAAGAAGCTTAGAGAGAATGTATTAAAAAGATATATCCACTTCTAAACTTTTTGAAAGTCTGGATTCTTGCCATCGTTTGAATTGTTTGCAGTTTGTATTATATTCCGTCTTGGGTAGTTTTAAATCCTACTTTTAAACCGTTTCTTTTCCTCATATATTAAAGCCGCTACAAATTGTCAGTAGAAGTAAAATCATATTTTTGGCTAAACCGAAAGACCACTTTGTTTTGACTTCAGCTCTACCAGCACTAAAGCATTTTTCAATCAGTTCACTGGTGCCGTGAATTCAGTGCTTTTTGATATCGAAGAAATGTGCGAAAGTGCCAAAACTCAATAGTTTTTGAAATTATGTTGAAGGTTCCATTATCATTTAGCGCTGAAGAAGTCGCGAACAGTAATTCCTGCTTTGTGAAATGGAAATGAGTACTAACCTACACCCAAATATTTTGGCAGAGAAATACAGTCGCACCGAGTATAGTGTGGCAGAGAAACATGTTTTCTATCAATCAGAAGAACTTCTATACTTGACGGTCAGAGAGGGTACCACCATGTATAAAAACTTCAGAAAACTTTTGCCATAAATTGCTTTCATCGTTTTATAATGTGTGTACCATTCCTCTGTTTGTTTCAGACGACTTTTGCGATTTGAGACAACTGTTCGCAACGTTGGAGATAGCGCGTTTCTGCCGTTTTTGAGAAAAGGTGATTGGATATATCATTCCTGCCACAAGTAAGTTTACATGATAATGCCGCAGTTGTACAATGCAACGAACAGTCGTTGCAACCCGAGCAATAGGATACACATGCGTTAACTAACGTAGCGTAGGAAGTCGATTTTCTGCTATTCAACTATCATTGATACACCTAGTTTAGGGTTTTATACCACGAAAGCACTTGTACATAAACCATGTTTTGTGTGGTTTTCATATCATATCGGCCCTAACGCCATATGCCAGATCACTGCAAACCAATCATGACGTTTTTTGTCTCCTGTTGGTGGGCTTCGTATGCACTCGACCATAATAAATACTCTGTCTGTTCTGCCAGCAGATCGATCAGGGCTCGTATGCCGTGTAGCCCACTGGCAATATCAATACACTCTTACTGTAGAGGGTATTTTATGGATCATTGTCAGCCAAAATTGGCTTTTAAATGTGAAAGTTATTGAATGCTTTGTAAATTTCCATCAACAAAAGTTTGGTTCGACAGCACCGTTTTATAAATTGATGAGCAACACAACTGGAGTTTTACTTGATGGAAACATTGGAAATTTGTTTGCATGTTTGCGTAACTTAATGAGTAACATTGGATTTGTCAAGGTTAGCGTGTGTTGCAAGTGTGTAGAAAATGGACAGAGCTACGTTGGTTTGTGTGATGAACTGATGGGCAAGTTTTGATCTGGTTGGGTATAATTTTTTATTATATTCGCTGATGATTTTCTTGGTGAAATCTGATAAAAAAGTAGAGTTATTTATTGAAAAGATAGCAGCATAGGAAATTTACACATAGAAACAACGTAGTAGCAAAGATTTCAGTAAGCATTTACTCCGTGAACCTTCTGACAAAGTAATCAAACAACCACTTAGTTAGTCTCGTTTGCAGTTTCTATACCTTCGAAAGTTAAAAAGTTATCCGCGACTATGTGTTATAAATGGGAATCAACTCACATATATTTCAATATAATGTCGTCAATAGCACAGTCTGTGCGATTAAATCACCTCCCTTGCGGTAAAATGAAAAAATTATGCCTTTTTGGGAGAAGCTAGTTTTAAAGCATCATTGATTATGCTGAACTAGTCCTAAGTGCTGCAAGGTAAACTGACTATTCGTCATCGTTAGGTGCGTAATGAACCTGACTAAAAAGCTGCTGAAAAACATATTTCGCTAACATTACTTCATACCTTAATTGCAGATCCTACCAAACAATCTAAAATGGTAATGTATTTTAGAGTCATTTGGTAAAGCAACAAAGTTGCCAGTTATTTTCTGTACACACCTATATTCTGTCAAGTTTTACAGGACACGCTCAAATTTTTCTTTTTGCCTGATCTGACTTCACAACAGNTTAATGGACTAATTTACAGTTGTATGTCGGTGTACTGTGTTTCCTCAGTATTGCATGTGCGTAGCAACCAAAACCTTCTGTGTGATTCGTGGTGCCCAGATTTTCTGCATTTTCTTGTGATTACTCTATCACCTCGAAAATTAAAACCAACAAAATAGCCTCGACCTCTTTCGTTAACAAGCTTGTTCATGTGGTCTGCAGTATGTCCTTGCCTCGGCCTTTTGCGGCCTGCCTCGGCCTCGAAAGGTTTGCTTTAATTGTCTGTCGTGGTCTGTCGCGACATGTCGCATTTACAGTTGGTTACAGTCTTTCCTTTCACGGTCTGTAACCTTTGAAGTACGAACTTCATAATCAAATTTAAAATATGTAAGTTGTTCTACTTTTTGTGAGCTATCTGAATCTATGTGAATATTTTGCGTTTTCGTCTCCTTTCATGAGGTGCAGGACAAAATCTAGACCACATTTAGAAATTTTCTTACTTTTCTAAGCATCAAAATCTTTGTTGAAGGAAAGGCACGAAATGATAATTTTTTTAGTAATCCCAAGCATTTTTTTAACTATAAACATGTAGATTTATACATTGCATAAGGAAAGACAATCAGAAGTTCAAACAATNACCAACTTCAAACAGAAAAGCAAGACAATCAAAACGCATGTTTTTTTCATAACAGTGAAAGCGTACGTTTCATTTCCTTGCGCTTTACGACACTGTGGTATTTTTTGCAACAATCACCGAAATGCAATCCTCGTTAACTATTACAGGTCTAACAGTACAACAAAGTTGTTTTTCGATGTTACTTCCTGTTGCAAACAATGCAGATTTTGTTGTGACCACTAGGAAATTCAGCAATGAAATGAGGTTTCTTGTTGAGCCTTTGTGTTGTAGCCAATGTACATAATGGCAGTGGCTTATTGTTTCATATGACTCAGCCAACAAGCAGAAACACTACAAAAAGCCATCGCACACCAAGTAAACCAACCATCATTGAACATTAGAGCAAATGAAAATACAATGGCATAATAGCTGATCAGTATAAACAAAGAGGGGTGCTGTGTCATATAGGATTGGTGAAGGACCATGGCGGTCATCTAGTCAACCAACCCTGTTTATCACTTTTTGACAAGTGTTGAGAAACAACAGCTGGAGATCAAATAAGTACAATAGGAAAACAAACAAATACAGAAGATGGTGAAGAAAACGTACAAATGAAAGCGCATGCCTATGTACACAGATGAGTGGATCGAATTTAGTTGAAGGAATTTGGTGTGGTTGAATATGTCTAAATAAAATATAAAAAGGAAAAAAGCAAAAAAAGTAACAAAAACTAATTAATATATGCATTCTAATATATGTAGTAGGTCAAAAAGCTGGGATTATATCATCAAACAGGGCCGGCCTTTAGCCGATTGGACCGATTGCTTCCAATCGGACCCCGCGTTAAAGGGGGCCCCGCACTACACCTACAAACTTACACTTTCAATCGAAAGTGTTTTTGTAGTGCCAGCGCGGGGGCCATATAATTTTTTTGAAGTGGGGCCCGTTGCCATAAAAAATCATCGAAAATAACAATGAAAAAAATGAAAAACGCCGTTTTTTAACACACTCAATCAGTTTTTTTTAAGGAAAATATTAGGCACCCGATATGATCCTGTAGGGACCCGATTTCTCTGATTCTAGGGACCCGATGTCGATTTTCTCTGATTCTAGGGACCCGATTTTCAATTCTTGGGACCCGAATCGGGTCCCTAAAACGCCTTAAAAAATCCTGCGCTCAATCATCATAAAAATATAATATTTTTTTTTCTGTAATAAGACGCCAAGTACCATGAGCTAAAAGCCAAGAGACAGAGATCGAAACTTTTAAGTGTTAGTCAAAAGAGGGCTAAAGCTAGGCAAAAAAGACTAAAACAGAAAAAGAGAAAAGTGCGTTGTACAAGTATTTTAGCAGAACTACTTCAGAAAATGCGCAGAAAGTTCTAGAAGAGCCAAGCCACAGTGAAGGTGGCGGCAACGCAGGCAGTCAGCCTGATGATGTCATGCCAGAAAGTCAAAGAGGAAGTTTATGTATTAGAAGTGAGATTAGTCATTTCGAAATTGTTGAGTCTGACAAAGAAGGAAGCTTATAGTGCATCTGATGAAGCTTGCGAGGACGAAAATTCAAGATTTGTTGGGACCATCGGGTTAACAAACGATCCTACTACATGGCCAGGCGTCATGGGTGGGAAAGTTAGGGACTATTTAGCCTAAAGAGATCCACAATCACTACAGAAACTTTCGTCAGAAAAGAGCGTAATTAGACACGGTTTTTTACTTCCATGCAAAAGAGAAGCCCACTGCAAAATGGTGAAGCTGTAGCCTGTCCATAGCTAATATACGCTCGGCATCATCGAAAATAATCTGTTGCTGTTGTTGCGATCGGAAAGCCCGAGCGGCAAGTGCGCAAAGCTTCACACTGTGGCAGCAAGCAACAATAGAAATCACGCGTCACGATCACTCTATTATTGCTTGTTCGCGCCACATATGGGCTATATGTGTGTTGTTCTTCGCGCACATCCCGTTCGTGGTGAATCACACATTTAACGCAACGCCAACGCAGTGGTTGCAACACTGTTACTGCAAACGGTTAAGCTCTGGATATGCAGTTGCTCCAGAGAGATGAGGTACTCAGTGTAGTACTCATGAATTCATAGGGTGCTACGGCGTTGTCCATTGAATTCTCTGCTGGAGAAGTGAAACTGGAGGTCATACCCCCATAGGCGTAGCCAGTGGAGGTCAAAGGGGCCATGGCCCCCCAAAACTTTTGGAAAATATAGTCATTTTGTGCTTTGAGAGGCGTTTTTCCAAACAAAATAGTGTTATTCGCCTAAAATAAAATATCTTGACCCCCCAAATTTTTGGGCTGCCTACGCCACTGATACCCCCAACCTCACTCTATCACATCAACGATTTCGATCATCATCACTTGATGCCCTATCAAAAATTTCTGCACGCGCCACTAAGTGGGGCCCCGCAAAAGTGCTTCCAATCGGGTCCCGCACTTGTTAAGGCCGGCCCTGTCATCAAACCATACTTTCAGTCACATCAGGTATCACCAGCTATCAGCGAAAACGCCCTGACAGCTTTCCAGCAAATTCGCTATTTGAGTAGCTGCAGATGAACTCCAGTGCACTCCGACAACTCACGCATGAAACCACAAAAGACTTGAAACAACGTCAATTCAAACGCATCCATCGATCGTCACCAGACCCAGTAAAGGAGGAAAGGGCGTCGTTGACTTACTTTCTGTCTGCTTATTTCTTTCATTTCAGAGCAGGATTGCCAGATCTACTTTTTGCCAAGCGGCTAAATCGAGTCCAGAAAAAAGAGCCAAATTCTAAGCAAAGGGCCAAAAAAAGGGCTAACCATTTTTTCCAACTTTATCAGCAGCTACAGAGTCATATGAACCCATACTTAGCAATTTATGAGGAAATTGCAATGTTCCTCAATCACAGTTGTAGCTCAACAGCAAAACAAGTACATGACGAAAGATCGTAACAGAACAACTTAATTTCTATGTGTAGCTACAAACTGAGAAAAATTTACCATCCTCGATAAGTGCTAAAGCGATAAACAACAATCCGAACAAAACCAATGAACACGTGCACCACCTAAATAACGGCAAGTTAAGTAACGTAAGAGTTCTCACTGCTACCTCTGCAATTGCAGCAAGTCACACTCAGCCTAGGTATTCTGATAGACTTATATTCACATTAACTCAGAAACTCTAGGATCCTAAGAAAATTTTCTAATCGACAACCTTCGAAATTTAGGAATTTGATTAATATCTGCAACCAGTTAACCAAAAGAGTGAAAAAATATGGTTTCTCAGACAGGAGCCAGGGTGGTCAGATCAAATTTGGCCCGAAAAACGGCCAACCTGGCAACCTCACTCCAGAGCTATAGTTGGACTTGGTATGGCAGCTTGAAACATCTTACCATCTCCCAGATGTTGGCGGTCCAAATTACATAAATATAATTGACACCCATTGGGTGTCCGAAGACCAGTAATTTGCACAGGTTAGGGGGAACAGGGTCTTCCTTGCCTTCTACAGGGACATTGATATTCTGCAAAAGTTGTTGTGTAAACTTGGCACAAACGCATTTCAGGATCAAACGTTACAAACAACGTAAGTTAGTTCAAGAGTAAGGAATTTTTAATGCAGACGTTTGGTATTATTACATTTCTATAACATTCAGGGATAAACAGTTAGTTTTTTAAATGAATGTGAGTGTTAATAACCAAAAATATTTGGCAACAACACCCGTACTTTCTTGTAATAGTAATGTTTTACTGTAGTAAAATATGTGGCCAACCGTCTATGACATCACATTATTTACTGTAAAACATGTTTATAACAGGCCACAAACTTTGGTTTTTGAGTAAGAAATACCTAATTGTTTTTACGTACTTTTGTACTATGGCACAAAACATTCAAATACGCTTTAGCATGCATGTAGGTGTAGGAGCAGGCAAATTTTGGGGGGTGCGAAAAGATTTTTCCCGAATTTCCCCAAACTTGCCCGAAAAATTTTCGGGCAACTTTTTGTGCGAATATTTCAGATCATGAAGACCTTTTTTGGGGATGACCTGTAAAAAAACGTCTTCAAGTTAATTTGCAAACGCTGGGCGCCATTTTTTCAAATCAAACAACGTTGGGCGTCATTTTTGCCGGAATCTTCAGTGAGTTAGCCCTGATTTTCAGGGATTTTGCGAACAATTTCAGAGATTTTGCCCAGATTTTCAGGGATTTTGCCCGGATTTTCGAATAATCAAAACTTTTGGGAGTGTGCTTGCTCCCCCTGCACGCCCGCCTCCTACACCACTGTGCATGCACCCTAAGGGATGAGGTTTTTATTCCAGAATCAAAAGATATTAAGACGATTTACAAAATGTTGTTGTCTATTCTGATGTAGTGAATTCCTTTTTTTAATAGTAAACAACTTTTGCGCAGACATAACCACAGCATGAAAGTATTTAGCCATTACGATCTTTATGGGTACAATGACGACAGCACATCCCAAAAACCTTTTCACCCCTTCCGTCACAATGGTGTGAAAGTTGCTGAGGGCCACAAAGCAAGCTTCTGTCTGGAAGACAGCTTATGTAAATCTGGAGCAAGAAAAGTGTAAGTTGAAATCATGTATTTTGAAAACAATGTGCCTCCAACTCACAACACGATCTTTGCAATAAATGCTGCTGTGTTAAATTAATGGGTGTCAATGTCATTAATGTCATTATTGGTATGGCACAACTGTTCTACCTATTAGTTTTTGCTTACTGCAGCTACTTTGCCAACAGTTGGAATTTCCACTGCTTGTTTGTCGAGCGGCACTGATGCTGGCGCTTCGTTGCAGTGCAAACATTATGGTAATGAAATGACTTTAGAATGCACTCTAACTCTATTAAAATTTATTGTTTTCTCTCCTCTCTCTATCATGAGATCAATGGCATAGCACTATGGCATAGATCAATGGCATAGATCAATGGTATAATCTTACTTCCCAGATTTGACTGCGAGAAAGGAACACAAGGGATCTCGCCGGGATGCGAAGATTCGTACAAAGCGGGAATCGATTGCCAGTGGATCGACGTTACTGATGTGCCTTTGGATCGCTACATATTTATTGTAAGTATTTATGTGGTGTTCGTGGTATAAAGGAAGTCTTTCAAGTCATCTCAAATGAACCGCGCTCCATTCAAAATATCAGTGCTTCTAAACTCGCTTACAAAAGAAAAAAGATCGGCATGGAATACACGAGATTTCGGCAACTTCGATTGCTTGAAGCAAACTTTGTTTTGTGACATCTCGCTGATCTTTCAAAGGATCTATCCTAGGTTCTGCTCTTGTACTACGTAATCGATCGGACGTATGAACTGCGTTAGCAGGAATGAATTAAAGGGACTAAAACATACTAAGGAGACATCAGCAAGAGCTAGAAAATGCAATTACGTTGTCATCTGGTTCATGTTTCTACTTTTCTTCATCTCATTTGTTATCATCCATGCACCAGTAAATACCTTTTTAGTACCATTCGCTGACATTCAGATGTGCAACATCACGGGAAAACGTGTGCCAAACATGTTCAGAAAAAGGATCAACTTCACTCAATGCACTGTTTAAGCCACCACTATCTGAACACCTGTACTTCAGTATCTCCAATAGATATGCAGTAAAACCTGACAAACGACACTGAAGTCTAGACAAATTAGTGCGTTTCCTACCCAGGGGTATAGTGCTAAACAAGAGGTGTAAGAACGTCGTTCCCACGCGTTCCCATCCCACTACACCCCTGATTTAGGTTAAAGCCGATCTCTAACACCAAATATCGCTCAGATGCCCTCACAAGCGAACACTCTTGTAGTTCTCGCAATCCACTCGTGCAAGCTGTACCCTACTCCGCAACGGCCTGAAAATTTCAAGTCTAATTAACCTACTTATCTGAAACGAAGATAGCAGAGTTATGATAAATGCAAACAATGAGACGAAGTGTGGAGTACGCAAATGCCATTGTTGCTGTCACAAACAGTAATTACACAATCATGCTGCGGTGCTATAAACGAGATAACTTGCCATTTAGGAAGGCTATTTATTTATGCTGTTCCAGGCGCTAGACGTAGAAATTGAAGTGAAAAATCTAAATCTTCAAGTAACGTTACTGGGGCAAAAGGTGTGGGAATGGCGTTCCCACTAGGCCGGTAACCAAGGGGGGCGAAGCCCCCTTGCAAAATTTTTCGCTCCCCTACAAAAACGTGCTGGACATATTTTGGAAATATTGGACGTAGTTTAAAAACTTTGCACCACGAAAAGCAGTTTTAATTAACTTTGGCTATCACCAGGCAATGGGTGTCGTAAACTACACATTGGAAAATGGAATGTTCAAAAATTAGAGATCGTTTAACTGTCATAAAATGAAACAAAATCGTACCGAACACATTTTTGAGAAGTATGAATTTCAGGAAAAGCCAATAAATCTTTAACTCACTGGATGCGTAACTACTGCAAAATTTGAATTAATAACTCACTTGGTGTCGAAAACGACACCTCGGCAAGTGTAGTATTAATCTCAGTTTCTCTTTTTTCATTATAGTCTGATTTGCAAGTTACTTTTGCTGAATTTCTTCGGCTAGCAAACCTGCAAACTTTGGTAGGTACAATAGATAAAACATATGCATTCAATTTATTGACAATTAAAAGCTCTGGTCTAGGTTTACTGCAAGCTTGTGAGGAATCATCCTGAAAGGCTCTGCCGTGAATCAACCTTGTTGGATTTTTAACACTGTTACCTTACGAAGCATATCCGTTGGTGGCTCATCCGGTGTATTCTTCTGTGCAGGTCGCTATCAACCCATCTCACCTAGTACCTGAGAAAAGCTACGAGAACAATGTTGTTGAATGTATAGTTCAAATCAAGGATACAACTGCTGACATATACAGCTGTGAATACCCACTGCTTCTTGACGGTAGTTTATGAAGACAAACATCGCAGAAAAGCGTTCAAGTTGAACGTTTGTAATAAAAACAGAGAATTGAACAGAAACAACAATGATACCTGCTCTCAGTGGTCGTTTTTCTATTTTCCAGCTTCTTTTCGTGTTGCTTCGCGAAATAATGTTTTGGTCTGTCAATCCACCACGTGTGGTTAGTGTCATTGGAATTTGTGGTTTTACTTGAGCACGTTTGTATGATGAGCCTGTTGGATGTTTAAAACTAATGATCAATTGAATCATGTATTGCCGTCTACGAGACATGGTGAAAATGGAAGTTGTATTTATTTTTCTAGTTTCAACTTTGCAGAGCTCGTATGTATAGCTGCCATTTTCAAAACTTTTGGGAAATTGTATGTAAGACATGCTTAGTGCTTGTGGTGTCATGTTCGAGTTTGTCACATTCCAGTTGACGTTTACCGAAACATAGTTTCTCATTCAGACCATTTAAGGAACAAAAGCAAACAATCAAAATTGCATCTAATTTACTAAATCGCGCATTCAAGGATTGATGCCACTTATACGCAGTTGCGTAACTAGAGGTTTGAGCCAGGCAGTGCAAAATGTAGCTGAAGGGGGCCCACTAGCCAACACACTCAAAAAAAGTTAAGAAATAATAGTGAATCCGAATATCGCAGATGTCTATACCAACTTTCAGCACCATGTTTTGAAGTTAAACAACGTTTGGTGCGATTTTTTCCCGGATTTTCTGGGATTTTGCCCAGATTTTCGATTAATCAAAACTTTTGGGGATCACTTTCACCCCTTGGGCCCTCGCCTCCTACACCAGTGAAAGGGAGCTCCTTTACTCTTCAGTTTGGTGAAACGATATCCACAC
>JGI24158J21664_10006366_pt1 | contig 15552 bp, 5 predicted proteins | sample Ectturendosymbi3_FD_21664 | JGI IMG/M metagenome (IMG submission 21664)
ACAATTGATGCATTGTGCTTTATAAGGAAGGCGTTGCAGAAGCAGTGAACATTAAATTTGCGTGATTTTTCTCGTATTCGCTCGTACTGCGCGTGTACGTATATCTACAATAAAACTGTGTAATGATTTTACAATCCATTTTTAATGCAAACCTCGTGACATCGATTGTCTCACTTAGCAGTTATTATCCGGTTAGTTAAATTCCAAATATACGGATATATCCGTTATCCGGATAGTAAAATTTATTGATATCCGAACTAACCCTACTCAGAAACCACGACCCAAAGGCTGCCATACCTGCCGCGCCTTTTAAAATTATTAGAAGCGTTATTTCTATCGAATCTCGAGAACAAGTGACAACTTAGGTGGCATACACCGAGAGAAAGAAAGGCTTAAAAAGAACATAAAAACGTCTGAAACAGTTCTTTTTACAAATGACAGAAGCTGCCCCATAAAAAAATTTACAGAGTTTAGCTGCGATTAGGGTGAATAAACTGAACACGCACACGAGCTCTATCACTAAACTCGACACAAAAGTAGTTGGAGAGCGGTTTGGGTTTTCAGTGCCTGAAAGATATGAATTTAAAAAATGTTCTTTGCAAAGTGACTTCCTGATGTCGCATGGTTAGCAGGTGGTCATGCGCATTCAAATGTTGTATTTATCACCATCATCAACGTATGTACCATGACAGACTTCTTTTCAGCACATCAAAGTAGGGGAGACAGCAAACGAAGCATATGCAGTGAGGGACGTAACACGTCGATGCGTCCGGCTTGCCAGGAAGTGCATCGCTACCCTCGGCACCACGTTGGAGTGTTGATCTGCTTTGTTTGTCACGTGACAGCCTCCACGAATTTAAACCGCTGTCCTGAAAACCAGACAATTCGCAGGTAATGTGTTGTTAAAAGATGGTTTCTACCTGTGGGAATAAAATCGTTCGCAGGTTAAAGAAGCGTTTTCACTGCCGAGATGCAACAGTGCAAGCGATAGAGCTTCGCCGCTTTTGTAGCTACGTTGAACGCAAATGAACAGTGGCACGAAACCGACAGTGCTGAGGTCAACAGCTCCCTTTTCCAACAGATGTTTTATTTGTTGACGAGAACCCAACTTCTCGAAGACGTCTGGTAAAAGGATTACAACAGCGTAACAAAGCGAGGGTTTTCTAAATACTAAACTCTAAACACCTACCAAACCTTACGGAGTAAAAAACTCTAATAAATGAAATGCAGATTTAACTACAACTAACAGCGACTTCAAAATTAGCTGATTTCGCTTTTATACAGCAGGCAGTGTGAAAGGGGCTGTTTATAAATTATAAAAACCAGTGGAACACTACATGCTCAAACTGCACATAAAACAAAAACTCGAAGAAGCATGCGAGATCAGAAGGCAGAAAATACACATGCATCTGTGGCCAACATGTTGCCTAACCACACAATAATTGGAGTAAAATGACACAATCACTGACGTAGTCACTCACGTAAAAAAGAAAGAAATTGCACTGCATCCACTTGCTTTCATTGCAAAAAATGCTGTAGTGGAATATTCACATAAGTGAACTTTTCGATTGAAAATATTGGTTTGTTACACGTAGCTGCATACAGACAATTTTACTGAACATGCTTGTTACCTTGGCGACGTGAAACCGGCGGTAAGTTGTCAGCACTGCAGCGTAGTGTCGGGTGCCGGTTATGTCGGTCAGCACGACGAAGTGAATCCGAGATGGTCGATCATTTTTGCAAACTTTTGAGTCGTCTGCAGCGAAAATGAACATATGCTTGATTACACAGTCACGGTCGAGCTCACCTGCGGCTCCGCCTGAAACCACTACAGTCGAGGACGTCCACGGCCGGCATGGATTGGATATAAAACGGGTTTGATAATGAATGCATGAAGGCGTTATACAATCTAGTGAAGGAAATATAGCGATTTGCCAAATGTAATCCTGAATGTGACGAATCAGACGTAAAGATTGGTCGCTACCAGTTGACAGTGCCATTTACAAACATGGCCTTTGGCGCAGGTCTGTGCTTTGAAGCGAAACAGGCACTACTGAAAGTGAAATGAGCGTGGCAACCTCCATTCAGCTACTTGCGAAATCCGAAAGATGTAATCTCGCTGCCCATGTCTTGCATTCGCCGCTTCAATCGGCTTTCAACAGTTGGCAGAGCCAGTCACTAACAGAAGTCTTTGAAAAATTAATGTCGAAGGTCAGTAGTGTAAAAAACAAACGGATATTTTCTTTGAATAATGACGCAAAAAATCGCTCCGCATGCTTTAAATTCTAAGCGACGCGGCAAACGTTAAATACGAAAATATGTTCAATAAACACGTAATAAAACCCACATAATCGAACGCGGGATTTAAAAACATCTCTCCATGGAGAAAATCAATCACTATAAAAAAAGGAAAAAATGCAATGCACTTTTTCGTCAATTCCGTTCATGCTTAGCATGATTGATTTAGCTCCTTTACGAATAATGGAAAACAGAGTATACATTCCTGAGCTATACTAACGGAAAAGATACGTTTTTTGATGAAATTTGACGCATTTTGATTTAAAGAAATTATGCAAAAAGCTTAACACACCAGCATACTCAATCAGGAATGCAGGGACAGGAAGCGACGGCCGCAGCTGTCATTAAGTCACTGTCACCGATTCTAAGTTTTCACATTGTTTACCTGGAAGACATATGGAAGGCAAATTTGTGAGAAAATCAGTTGAAACTGGAACTTCCTCGCCTCTGTTAGCTTTCAAGCGAAGCTTCCGAACAGAACGCCCTCTGTGCGCAGGTTTACTCGTGGATTTTCTTATTCTGAAGGAATAAAACGACTTTTTGTACAAGTCAAGATTTCACAATTATCTAATTCACCCAATAACCACTTATATTAAAGTAAGTGCTCATTATTGATATTAGTGTCTCAGGTAAGACCTGAAAACTGTTAGTGTAGGTCTGTATTTCACTGCACTTAACACAGACGAAGAAATAGCATCAACCAGGCGCATCACCAGCTTGGAACACCAGGGGAGGCGAAGAGTTTTTTGAGGGGGACCCAAATTTTACATCGATTAGAAATACAGTAGGTTTAAACTATGTCCAACACATTTTCCAGGGGAGAGAAACCCCCCTGCACCCCCTTAGTACAGGCCTGGCATCAACACATCCATTTTGTTAGAAGTCTCTTACTATCAGGCACGAATAAACAAGCTTTCTCTAAATTAGTCAAAGTTCCACAAGTTCACTCAAAGGTAGACCATGCAGCAAGCAGTTGAAATTTGCAGCATCAAGTAAATTTCATGAATTTGTCCATGCTGTTTAAGATAATGTTACTGTTTTCAGACTGACAACTTTAATATTCCTGAGGACAATGTATAAGCAAACTTTTCATTGCACAGCTTTTGCTGTTTTAGACTTTTGGAAAATTGAAGTGGTTGATGTTCCTAGCTTGCACAGAAAAAAAATAGCACAAAGTTTTTTGACCACACTCCAAATCCCACAAAAATTATGCACACAGATAACATGACTATTTTAGGTCCCATACATGTCTGTGATGGTATGTGACTGAAAAGTTGTTCCTAGCATGAGAACATCACATACCTTTTATTTCAGCTGCTAATTGCCTAATGCAAATAATGAATGAAACAAGTAGAAAAAAAGTTGTTCGCCAAACATGCACAAAGACTGCCTGTGACTGCTCAGGACTTCACATCATGGAAGGCATTTTCCTGATTGAAGCAACTGCTAAGGGTTAATAAATAATCCTGAACAGCAAAATACATTAAAATTTATTATATTAAAGATGTACATTTTCTAGGCAACTCAGCTAATCTCATCCCACCAAAATAAAAAACAGTAGTATTTGAAGAAAGACCAGTATAAAAGTTGACAACAAATAGCAACAGCACTGAACAACAGTAGACACCATGTCTTACTTCACTGTGTTGGGACGCAATGATTTTCTCCACTCCTGAGGATCAGATGTAGATGAACCTGGACAGCATACATCATAACTGCACTGCTTAAGCTCCAACCAACAGATTCACAGATATAGGTGATGCTATTCGAGATATTTCAGTCTTTAAGCGAAAAAAATTGGCACAATTTGCAATAGTCACTGGTCAGCTTGCTAAAACATGAGCAGCTCAGTTTTATGAGTTATGAGTGAAAGAAGAGCCACAAGTGCACATTTTAAAGATTCATTCAATATTTTTTCACAAAAAAAACAGGCAAAACGAAACAGATTACACTAGTCCAGGGGGGCAAAATGCAGTCGTGCACTCACGTTTATGCATACGAATGCTGTATGGCAAAGCTTATATGTGTGCATTACCAAAAATTTCTTCACGCGACTAACATTCACAAAAAATTTTCCATCCCTGCACTAGTCTGATCCATTCCAATATGAGCTGAAGATTCTTGCTCAGTAGGCAAAATACAAACCCAGCAAAGATCGCTGTGCCTGATTCACCACTGTAGAAGGATTATTTTCATATGATACTATTGTATTTGGGATGAGTATTGATAAAACTAACAAGCTGACCAAGGCAATGCAGTTGAGGACATATGTAGAAGCAAACAGTAAAACTGAAATAAAGTTTAACTGAAGTATATAACATCACTATCTTTATTTCCACAACAAAGTTATGTCAAATCAATGAGAACACCTTGCCTGAAGCAATTACACAAAATTTCTGAAACTGAAACAATGCACAATCAAATGTAAAAAGCTGTCTAGTTAAAGCAAATCGAGGTTTTGATTTTGAAAATTTTGCGTTGTATGCAGATAACCCTAAAAACAAGAATCAATGCTTTGAGAAAAGAACAAGTTACACTTGTTTTCAAAAACTTGCACAGGTTCTTTAGAAAAGGAAATGTTCAAAGAACTGAAAGTAATATAACCGCATTCTTTCAAAGTTACAATCAGAGCCATTTTTGTTCAAACTACTACTGATGCACATGGTTACTTTGCTACACATATACCAACAATGCTTCATAACTACAGCCTTTCCAATACTGTTTCTACAACTCCATGGGATAGTAAACTATTAATTAGGCATAAATAGCATATGCAAAATAATCCAGACGTGGTCTAACTGAGAGGGTAAACAAACCAGGAATTCCACCTGCTCAATGCTCTTACAGACAAATTTCATACCTTGCAACAGCAATGATGCTGTTTGACTCTGCTCTTGTGTTCCTGATATGATATCTAAGAGATGTGGTTTGTAATGAACTTGAAATAATGATTCATCACCACTGGCGCTTGCAGAATGCTGAAATCATACAAAAAGCTTTCAACTGAAACCACATATACAGTTATCAATGAATGTGCAAAAACACATGAAGACCACCACATAATGCATGGACTTCAAGGTTTAGAAAAAGGCGTGAAACAGTGTTTGAAAATTCAAATTGCAAACCTAATCCAAGAATTANCATCAATTTAGGACCTATGTTTTTGAAAGGCAAACGGAACAAAACATTTTTGTCTAGTGACTGGNTACAAAGGAAAAAACAGGTGATTTGGTGATTCATGACAGCCAAGGTGGTGATTCATGACAGCCAAACTAAACAATGTTGATGTTAAGTGAAAGTTTCATATTGTTTTTCAAATTTCAAGTTGATTTTAAATGAAAGTTCACACCAAACCCTGCAACAGTTTGAGAAGAATGAAGATGGAAAGTGTGTTTTCCTGCACTGACTGTCATCTAAAAAAACACATACTTTAAAGAAAACCTTTCTAACAAGAACTCTTTGCTTTATTTACTTTAAGCCAAAACCTTCATGTATACATGATTTTTATTAAAATATAGCAAGTGTTATAACAAATGTTCAACAGCAAAAAATTCACATTGAGTATTTAATTTGTATCACCACAACATTGGTGTAAATGATGAAAATTAAAGAAGGTACCTGATCTGCAGTAAGGTTAAAAATTATATTCAAATTATAACATCAGGTCATAAATCTACCACCATGACCTTTTCTGATATGGGGAAGGTCACATGGCAACACTTTCTAGTTGCAAAGGTACACCAGCGAAATATTTATTGCTTTTACAATGAACTGTAGATGGATTAGCAGGCTAATTTTTACAATAACACTTTTTTATTTACCAGAACTCTATATCTTCCCACTGAAGTATAATGTACACCCCAATATTTGTTATAATTTGTCCATGCCTATTCACTAAAATTAGCAAAAAATGTCTAATTGTTCCAAATACGAAAACACAAGGACTAAAGTTTTATTTTTTATGTTACCTCTAACAATCGTTCTTCAAGGCCAGTTTCTTCATCCATTCCAACAACAACAGCAACTTCAAGCAAACGTCTTTGCAATCCAAATGATGAAGGTGCATTATGAGACCCAGGACTTCCAGACCACTTTTTCTTAGAAGACATATGTCACACTTTCCAGCACCACACTCACAGTAAATGCTTTCTATAAAATAAAACTGCAGTCACCTGAATAACAATGTGTTTGAACAAGAAGCAACAAATGCTAAGCAGTCTCCCTCCTTAAACATATCTGAAATGTTTCTAAGCTTAGGTTCAAGGTTTGTTTGGCAAAGCTTAGGTTCTAACAACAACTGATGTCTACTTTTTAACATTATAGCTCACAAAAATAGCAGGTAGATACTGTAAATATTGCATATTGGCTAAATATTTTTGTGATACTTGTTGGTTGTTTGCATTGCAACCTCCGATCGCAACAAAATGGTGCTGTGAGCAGGATGTGAAGGTCGTGCCAGGTGCAGCCTTCAGAAAAACGTGCGATCGGTGCAGTTCGTTGTAAAAAGGAGGCGATGTTGTTGCAACCTCTCCATTAGCATAGCGTTGAATGTGTGATTCACCACGAACAGGATGTGCGTGAAGAACAACACCAATATATATGTGGTGCGAACAAGTAATAATAGAGTGACTGCGGTGCATCTCTACTGTTGCTTGCTGCCACAGTGTGAAGCTTTGCGCACTTGCTGCTCGGGCTTTCTGATCACAACATTTGCATGCGCCATTCAAAAATGCAGATCCTTTAATGCCATGGACTGCAGTGGTCAAAATTCTTCAACAGACTAAACACGTGTGAACTATGACTGTAAGAAAATGACTAGTTCATACAAATTTTCTGTGGTATATCTGTGCTGTTCTTGCCACTACTCAGTGTAGTTTGCAGCAGTTTCTACCTCACCTAATCCTTTTAAGAGAATTATAATTTTTATTCTGGTGATCTTTAACTTTGTTTTTTGCCAATGTTTCACCCATATATTCAAGTACGCATGCCTTGAAGAAGCCTCGTTGAAAAAGTGGGTGTAACATTGCCAAAAAAAGTTTTTCACCATTTGCAATTCAGTGGGTTTGTTTAGTCTGTTGCGTTGATTGATTCATTTATTTACTAAATTGCTAGATACTGTTTACTTATCACCATCTATAGTTACATTTGCTTCGCACATATAGCTAATGATGCTCTGGGAAAAATTGATTATCCTTGATTACACTATAAAGTGACCTGATACCGGCTTGTTTCCTTATAGACATGGGTTAGATAAGTACTACTGGATGGTGTCAGCACACAACAAGAAGCAGTGGCATTGTTAAGACTACAAGACTTACCCCTTATCTCAGTGGATTTAAACCAAGGGATCACAAGTCTTGTTTGGAAGAGTCACAAGTAGGGATGGGCAAGCTCTTGAGTTGTACCCACTAGAAACATGTCCTAACATCATATTCATTGCGACTGGATCGCATAAGTCAAAAGTCATAGACACGGGTCTTTAGGTTGTATTAGTTGCTGTAAAGTGGGTCACTGTACAAAAAATGTTGAAAACCATTGCTTTATCTGAATAAATATGAGAACTTCTTGGCTTTTCTGTAACATTAACGGGGCACAAAAGTCAAAAGTATAAGGTAACAACGCCTTGCTAAAAATTGTACCAGGTTGAACTCTACAACAACCACCACTGAACTATATGCACTAACCCCTAGACTACCATCACTGAAGTATACACACTAACCACTAGTCTACCACTGAAGTAAATATTCTAGCCCAGTGGTTCCCAACCAGGGGGGATCATAATCCCCTGAAGGTACATGAACCGTCAGTCTTGCTGACAAGAAAATGATCTATTCATTACTCCACTGCAGCTTTTTTATTTTTGGAAATTGATTATAGAGAGAAATGCTAGGTTTGTTCAAAGTTATGTGTGAGGATATTAATTATTTGCATAAACATTAACTGTAAGCTATTCTTATTTACAAGCTTATACAATAGTTTTTGCTCTAATGAGCTAACTCAGTGTTTACCAATCTTTTTTTTGGCTAGCGCCCCCTTTTCTGAAAAACAAATTTCTATCACCCCCTTACCATGCCTAGCACACATGAACACAATTTTTTCGTATTGTATACTTGGGATGTTTGAAAATGATTAAAACATGAATGAACACAAAGATGCATTTCAGTATAACACTGAATCAAGAAAATTAACTCATTTAGCAGTCGGAAACTGTCAGAATTATGATTGGTAAACTGTTACAGTTCATGAAGGGCTCGATTTCATTTGAACAGCATTAAACTTGGACAAGAAGGTGAAGATTGCTGATTTGGCTTCAATGAGGTTAACACCATTCCCTGCAATTGCAAATTATCTTCATTTAACTTCTTGAAGATATCTGTGGACTGTGACAGTCAAGATACTGTATCTATGACACCCTTTGACAGTCACCTTCTGTGTGCAGAAACAGGCGTACAAACTCTCTTCATCATTATCCGAGTGCACAACATTGCCTAAACTTAGCAGAACACTTCTAAACCCTTTCGTGTCCCTTGATCAATCAATCCATTAATACTCTGCCACATTTTTAGTAAATTTTGGGTTCGGAGCAGTACAGGATTGAATTTACTCTGCATATTTTAAAAGTTTTTGAACTTAGCCGTGACACTTGCAGTCGTCCACTGGCTCTACCATGTCTCTCTCCCTGGATTTTCTTGGTGCTACTCAAGCTAAAGTGTGTTCTGAAATACACTTCTGTTTTCCAGAATCTTTTCGATTCCCTTTAGGTAACTTATTCTTGTTGGCACCTAACACTATCTGTAAAAAATATAAATTGCCTTTCTACTTTCGAATTAAACTNGTACAAGGTTATTATTATATTTGTGATCATTAAACCACTCCATCCAAAAGTAGCTCACNCTTTTGGTTACAGGCGGANTCTAAGTGCAAGCGTGCATTCTCAAACCTGACCAGTGATAGTCACTGNAACGAAACGGGCATTGTTAAGTAGCAGTTTATCTGTGTCAAGAAGTCCANCTGATGAAAATTCCAATCATAATCATTTAATTATAGAGGAGAACAGTTTTACTGTGCAGCTTACCTTTAGTGANGGAAACTACAGTTCAGCAATTTATCTCCTAGCATTTCACCTCTGTTTTGTATCCAAAACGCTAAGTTTTTGTTTACAAATTACACGCATACATGTTTGTTGATCATACTGTTTTTTAAGACATTTGGTCACTCAAAGTCAGTAAGACAACAGAAATGTAATTATTGACTGGGTCTCCTATCATCCCCCAACCGCTCATTTCTGCTTCACCGCCCCCCAATCACCCATTTCTGCTTTGTAACCCCCCAATCGCCCATTTCTGCTTTGTAACCCCCCTAGAGTTTCTCACCGCTCCCAGGGAGGCGGTACCGCCCACTTTGGGAACCACTGAGCTAACTAAACATTGGCATTGGTTTTTGTAAGTGTTAATTACTTTCCTGGACAATTGTAGAATAGTCTGAGCGTAGTATATCAATGAGTGGATTCTGCATTTCACCATTCTTAGTAAATAGTTCTGAGGTGAATCGATCATAAAAGATTTTTTGAAGATTATATTCAAAGGTTAATCTGTGTCATCCTTTCTTGTCAATATGCTATGAGTTTTTTACATATTAAAAAACTTAAATTCCTTTCTAAACTTTTGAAAGTTCGTCCTTCATTATAAACTGTAGGGGGTGTGACATCAGAACAAAATTTGTTTAGGGGTGCACGAGTAAGAAGGGTTGAAAACCCTGCTCTAACCATCCAAATTCAATAACAAGAAGCAGATTGACGAAAGACTGGTGGAGTGGTATACAACACTTCATTGAAAAAAACACATGACTTTTGATTTAAAATGAAGTTCCTCAAACTCATGATATTAAATGTCATGACAGTTATTTCAACACACAACCTTGTCAAGCATTTATCAGTCAGGCTAGAGCAGTGCTTCTCATTGAGACGACCAAATATTATGCATAAGTTATAGCTTTGGCAACACAGTATTTTCACACTTCCTAAATATCTTCCAGAAACTGATAAACAGGAAATGATGCTGTTTTGTGAGAATCTATCTTTCTCCTCTCTTCCATAGCTGCTAAATCTAAACATAAAGATCAGCACGCAACAACAATCATTTAATTTTTACTGATATCGTATAAGTGACATGTTACTACAGTGAGCGACTAAATCGAATGATGACTTATTTCTGGGCTGTTTTTTTTTTTGCTAAAGCATTTCAGTCATTCTAGTTGAGATATTTTGGCCACTGAAACATTTTAGTCATTTGTCTCACAGCAGTATTGAAACTTGCTACACAAGTGATTTTCAACCTATATTTTCAAACATTCTGACCGAAATGACAATTCTTTTCAGTCATTTCAAAAACGTTTCGGTCTATGACTGAAAATAAACAGCTTCTGGGTCATGGCCCATGGGTTGAGAAGCGCAGAACACATTTAACTTGAGTACTTTTGAACATTGGTGATAATGGTTATTTCATATTAAATAAAACTAGATGGCTGTTTGTGGCAAGATAAAATGTACCACAATTTTATTGAATGTGATTGTGTGTTAGTTGCCAACATCAATAAGGCACTTCTCACAATCTAAAATTATTTTTATCAATATGGCTACTGCAGGTGAATTGCTACTACCAACATTTCCACTGATGGCAGAGTTTTTGTGGTGAAAGATACCATAATGACAAATTGTTTGTGAAGAAATTCAACATGAGAAACTGCCTTTGGTTAGAAGTGCTTAGGTAAGTAGTACAGAATGCCAGTACAAATGGCTCAGAAATTTAATTGATATTAAAGGTTTGAAAAAACATGAAACTTGGTTTGCGCACATCTGGTACAACCAGGCTATTAAACTGATTGTGTAGCCATGTTATTGCACAATACCCTGTTCAAGAGATACTCAACACGCACAAAACATACCCAACAAGGTTATAACCAACAAGTAATGCCAAGTCAATAATCAACAAGATAATCTCTCTGTTATATTACACACTGCTGTAACATGAAATTTTCTGTTATTTCACCACTTTTCAATACAGAAGTGTGTGTCCAACATTTTTTGGATATAAATCATAGAGTGCATTGGATTCTGAAGCTCCTAAGCGTTGCATGACTTGAAGTTTCTTCCATGTTGACTTTTCACATGATCCTACATCTTTTGTTGACATTTCCTGGGCCAACTAGCACAGTTTGTCTTTTTATATTTTTTAGGTCTTTTGTAACTGCACTTACAGGCTTGTGTTTTCAGACAGTTAAAATATTGAAGACTATAGGCAGTGCTACCTAAATTAAATTTAAAAACTCAATGTGATCCTTACAATTTTTTGCTTCTGACACTGTGCACATGTCCATTGTACCTGTTCTGAAATGCATTCTTGATGAAACATAGCAAGACGTTTCTTGTCTCAAGTAGAATTTGAACCATACTGAGTGAACATGAGCACTTCAAAAGCTGTATCAGGAACTGCAAATGCTTGTTGGTAGTGATACAATACAAACATGCCCTAAATTACTAAAGATGTGTAAAACCTAATTCAATCAAAATTTTTGAAAAATAACATGCATCAAATTGATTTACGTAACTTTTTTTTAAGCAGAGTCACACAGTCTTTTTTAAACTGATTTAGAAGAGGAGAGTGAAATTCAATATATGGTAACATAAAACAATAGCCATGATGACCGGTAGATTGTGGCTTGACTTGAGGCACAACACAGAAATCATAAGTGTCAAAGCCACTACCGCTATTAAGGTAACAATTGAAAACAGCAACACAAACAAAAATGCAAAGAACTACAGCAAGTGATGTCAAACATTCTAAACTGTTAGCACTGTATCAAGTGAATATCAGACATTGATCTTTATCTCGTGAACTATGTTTTTTAAATTGAAAATACATATCAAAAATATCAGACAAAGGGTTTTAAGATGTTTTATAAAGTTAAAAACAATCTTAAGATTATTACTAAACTAAGCTGAAAGATAACAAAAATTTTTGATCAGTCTATGAAAAAATTACTTTTTAAATATATAACGCTTGCCTATGAAAAAAATTAGTGTTTACTCATGCTAAGCAGAAATGCATAAAAAATTAGCAGTATGTGCTTGCGTTGCAGTATTGTATATAACTTCTTGCTTTTACGCTGCAATGCCAATTGTATGCAAATTATCTTGGCATTCCAACATCATATTTTTAACAAAAACGTTTTACTATAACAAGTCATTATAACAGATTCATACCACAACTAACAAATAATCTTGAGTTTTACCTTCATTTTTACCTCCAAGGCATAAGATTTTAGTAGTGTCTAAATGACCATATCCAGTTTTCACTTTTGAAGAAACCATATCTGACTTCCAAACCACATCCGGCTTTGTGTCACATGGAATATTGAGTTTGTCACATCAACATTACAGTGAACCTGGTCTAATGGGAAGTGTCAATTCCTGCTGTGCAAGGGGTTGTTGGTTTGGCATTTGGCTCTAACCATGGTTGCTTTGGCTTTACTAGGGAGTGATGAAACTTTTGATAATGAGATCACATTATGTGGCTTCACAATCTTTTTGGGAGCACTTTTAATGTAGATTGTTAAAAAGTTTCAAAAACCATACACAGGTTTAGATTTAGGATTAGGGTTCAAGGTGAGGGTTTAGGTTTTCACAATCTAATTGAATGAGGATTGATGATGTGTTGCAAAACGTGAAACTTGTTTCCCTGTTAATTAACTGTNACCGATTTACTTGCCGCCATCTTTGTGGCTTATAACTGANGGAAAAATAGATATGCTTGCAAGTTTTAATCATCACAAAAGAATGAAAGCACACAGATTCCTCTAAAGCTTGCCGCTGCGCTAGGCTTAAGTTTATTTGTTAACTATCTGTAAATGTCTTTCTACTGTACTTTCTTGTAGGTTAATTGTGTGCCTGTTGCTTCCATGGGCCACTGTGGTACTTCATCATGGTGTGCACTATCCAAAATCACGTTTAATATGTCATGTGCTTTTGCTACCCACATCCGAAAACTTATATGCCTCAGAAGTTTCAAGCGAAGTAGAATATATCATGAGGCTGTAGTATCATCATGATCATAGGCTGTGCGATGCTCAAGGTAGTTAATTAATGAGCAAAGTAACACTGCACAAAAGACAACAAAATGTTCACAAAGTATATAAGATATAGTGTTTGTGTAATGTACGGTAACATATGCAATCTATAAGATATGCTGGGTGATTCAGATATTCAATATGTTTTAGTTACCATGTGTAAACGGAGATTTTCAGCCCATGCCTCATGCAACCATTAAAATATGGATGCATCTTGATAATCAACACATGAACTTGCAATCATTACATACTATCAGAACACATACCGCAGAACTCAGAGCAACACTGAGAGTTATTGGGAGCTTGAACCTATATAATATCTTACAATTTTATTCAAAGCAGCAACCACCTAAAAAATTCTGTTTATGATGCAACTTGAACTACTAACCCTTTGTTTTGTACATCCACAGTAAATTACTGTGGAGAGTAATATTACTGAGTAATAAGTGAAGGATTACACTGATATCTGTAAAATGCAAGATCTCTGTAAAATGATCCTGCACAAAAGAGTGCAATAATTGCTTATCAATAGAGCAAACATTAACCTAACAATGTCGTATGGTTGCGTCCTTTGAAGAAGTCTGATTATATAGTATTCATCCTTATTCTTTGAACGCTACAATTGCATTTTACTTTGTGACTGAGTGCGTCAACATTACAGTGTTTGTTTGATGGATGATGTGTCATGCCACAATGCATTCGTACTATACCTGGCCTTGACCTGTTTAGGGATTGGCGTCTTGCTCTGCAGTATTGTTGAAAAAAGAGTTACATGTTAGCAAATAATAGTGCTAAGTATGTGTCTGTAACCCTGTGGTCCTGCCTCCAACACCATTGCAAAATGTTCTTCTGCTAAAAAAGTGTCTGTAACCATCAGCGTCAAAAGGGAGCAAAGGGAATCCTTGGCCTAAAATTTGAAATTTGACATTTTTTCCTATTAAAATTCTAGCAAAAAAGGTCAGTTTCTTAATTTCAAGTGGGTAAAATAAAATTTTGCCACTTTTGGTCCCCTTGGAAAAATATTTTTGACTACGTCTAGAAAAATCCACTATTGAGTATTGGTACCCCTCTGGAAAAAATCCTTCTGACGCCCACGTCTGTAACCTTCCCTGTGATTCAGCCTGCTCCAATGCCATTGTACAACGTTCTGTTTTGCCTGTTTTTATCGACCTAAGTTGTGCAGAGAGTTTGTGTTTGTACTACGGACTTCAAGCCTGGAGACAAATAAAAAATAGTAAAACTGTAATAAATTCAACGAAGTCCACTTACTTCTCTTCTATTACTACACATTGTAGTCATAGTGCTTTCATATTTCTACGTACAACTGCAATACAAAAACGGAACAGGTTGTGGCTAACCATTTACTGTTCAAAATTTTAGGCAGTGGCTACTGGCTAGTGTCCCGGTTGGAACTATAATTTTTGCACTCGCAGTTTCAACACATTCAGCTCAGCCATCGCTCTGCAGTCTGCAACTGAAGCGTTGCGCCGATACGCATCATACTGCAACTGCAACTCAAGCGCATCATTTGCGCCGCTTCGCTTCCTTCCCGACTCCAGAGAGGAACATGGACTTGCATTTAAATCCGACGGATTTTCAACTTGGTGATGGATTTGGATTAGATTTAAAATTCTGCTTAACCGGATTTGGATTGGAGTTGGATTTGATAATCTTGTTTTGAACTTTTTCACAACTTTCAGATCAGGTTCAGAACTGCAGGTTACTCCATTCAATCCATGAAACTTGGTTCGGTGGAGTTTCTCACGTCCATCGAGATTGTACATCCATCACGCAATCCACTGCTTTATTGAATATGATCAATGTTTTTCAAAAGTAAACTGTATTTCTTTCAAACAGTGGCGTACCTAAGGTATCCCGCGCCCGGGCACAATAAGTTCAGTTTTGGCGCCCCTACCCAGCCCGTTCTTGGCAGCATAAATGCGAAGTATGAGTTGGGAGTAAAGGGGCGTCGAAAGCTGACTCGGGTCTTGCATATATTTGTTTTGTTGCGATCGGAAATCCCGAGCGCCATATGCGCAAAGCTTCGCACTGTGGCAGCAAGCAACAATAGAGTTCACATGCCATGATCACTCTATTATTGCTTGTTCGCGCCACATATATGTATGGTGT
>JGI24158J21664_10006367_pt1 | contig 15552 bp, 10 predicted proteins | sample Ectturendosymbi3_FD_21664 | JGI IMG/M metagenome (IMG submission 21664)
TTTGCCTGTAAGAGCACCTCTAGGGGATTGCATAAAGAACAGTATTGCCGAAATGACGTTACAAACGAATTGAAATGCGTGTAAAAGATGCCATCGGGACCGAACAAAATGTAACGTTATAGGCGAATTGACGTTACAGACGAAGCCGTTATAAACGGATTCAACTGCATAGAACAAATTTACAAGAGGTTTCGGGCCCCATTCGGATTAAACTAAAAAAGTTACTTTCAGGGCAAATTTTTTCCGCCCCCCCAGTAAAATGCCTTCCCGTACGCCTATGGTCATCATACATGTTAATCTTGATCTCTCGTTGCAAAACGTCACCAAAACTGAAAATCCATCTCTTCAAAAGTACTTACGGACGACGCGCCATCAGCGCACATAACTGCTAGGCCTACTAATCGAGCGTAAAAAACAGTAAATTTAGAAAAGATGAGCTGTGCTTTGTCTGTCCATTCATTACTTATCAATGTAATCATCCATAGGATATGAGATTTTTGGCTTTAATTAATTGGTTAAGTTTGAATGCTGCATGTGTGCAGTCTTTCACGGTGAGGGTACAGTCAGTGTTTGAGTTACTGTCCGCGAATGATTGATTGACACTAGCCGACATAGAAGTCTGGGATTGGTTGTCTACGGCCTACGACTCTACGTACCTCGCGTCATCCTGTGACGCACACGCTGCGTCAGACACAGTCAGCCGCAGTGCGGACTGGAGCAGGACCGAGCGCCTCAACAAACCGCTACTGTCTTTTCACACCGTACCGACGAAGTCGGCTTTACGAGAGGCTACTGGAGTGCGTACGAATCCTGTGCAGCATTTAGGTCACTCTGGTATCGCAGGCTTGCACTGTTGTTATATCGAACACCCAGGAAGTTTTTCGGGCTAATGAAACGTTAAAGCCAAAAAATGTCCAACCTTCTGTTGCTTGCAGCAGTTTATAGGCTTAATGACACCACTGCGATCGAAGCCAGCAGACCTCAATAACAGTAAATGTGGTTAAAAAAGTATTGGGTAAGTATTTAAAAAAAGTATCTAGTGGTTAAAAAAGTATTGGGTCAGAATACCGCATACTGTGGTTTGTTGATTTCTTTTCACATAAGCTAGCCTAGACAAACTACTGTTTACTAATACTGTATGGAAGTTGGTACAATACTCATATGAGCTTTTTTCTATTAGGCTGACTAGACAGACGTATGCACCCAGCCTTGTTCTGCGCCTGTTTCCGGTAAATGTCAAGCTTCGAAGGTGCTGTACTGATGTAAGTAATCCAGTTGCTTTGTACTGAACTTCCTCTGTTATCTGGAGTGGATCTGTTCTCGTGAACAGTTCACAGGTCAAACAAGGCTGGCTGTTTGAGCATTAGGCAAACTATTGTTGTTCTGCACTACGGCAGTGGAAATCATCTTGGATCAGTGATTAAGACTTAAAATGTTTATCCATAACATTCTTGGGAAATCTGCCTGCAGTTAAAATTTTCAAAATTTATGCAGTAGGCCTTATGCCACAGACTAACTAAGATCATGTGGCCAGTCACCTGACATACGTCTGACTGTTCCTTCTGTTTATTTTCGAACAGTTGAAATTGATATAAAACACCAGTGAAAAGTCATGGGAAGTTTGTTTTGGGGGGGTTTGGCCTCTTCGGCCTCATTCTGGCTGTGCTAATGTGTTGCATTTAGTGCAGGTCTGCTTATTTTGTGGTGAATATGCTGTAATGGTTTATCATTGCTATTCAGATTATTATGGTGTTTGGTTTATATTTACCCCATTACGATATGGCTCGATTTCCTCAAGCAAAAAGTGTCCCACTCAGATGTATGTTTAGCCTCACACCTGAAAAAATGAAGTGAGCATTGCATAAACTATCTTGAACTAAGTATCTGCTTTAAGTTAAATTTCTTCTTCCTGGGTACTTTTATTATACAAGCTTTTCTATTTTATTACAACAGATACTTGAGACTAAATCACCTAAGGTATTTAACATAGTTTGATAAGGTATTCTTTGGTTATTCATATTTTGAGCTTTCTACTCCATCGTTTTAGTCATTGTACCGCTGAGATATGATCTATCATAGCTAAAGTTTAGTTCATTGATTCTTTAGACAGGCAATGTCTTTCACTTCATTTTTCTATAAAGTTACAAAACAATGTACAGACACAAGTGGTTTGTTGATGTGCAATTTGTTGTTCAGTTACTGTGGTTTGTATGATGTCATTCAACTGACTGAAGAAATTGATTGGAGCAAGATGGGTAAAAATAACAAAATATATCTCCAAACCATTTGGTTACTCCATGCCAGAGCTCTCCAAACTTTTTTTTCCAAGGGCCACATAAGCTATTTCACAAACACTTGGACGGCTGAGCTGAACACAAACCCCTCAGAGTCCAAAATGAAAGAATTTCAAAACAGGATTGTTGCTTAGCAATAAAAGTACATTTTTAAAAAATGGAGAAACTACTTCTTGATTTTAGCATAGTGGGAAAATCTGACTTCAGATGCATGTACCTAATATTAACAAAGACCTCAGATTGTGACAACATATCAACTAAGGCTGGGCCAGCCTGCAGGGCAGGAGCACTTAGCCAACATACATTCATGTGGCCATCTTATGCAATGTCATTCATTGTTTTAGTGTATCTTAATGTTATTTTGTCATTATTGATAAAGCATGTGCAGGCCAGATGAAATGACTTCACAAACTGTTGAGACCCCCGCTCTAAGCTGCAAGCAATACAAATACTAACATTGTTTCTAGAATATCCACAATTTTAGAAATATATAGCTTTTGGAGTCGCTATTGTTTGGGTATATGTATGGGTGAAAAAATTGTGCATACCATTGCAATTCGCAAATTTTTTAAGTTATCAAAATTACATGCAACTATTTGCATTTTGCAATGCAACAGTCCTGTATTGAATAGTTTTGTTTCAATTTGACTGCTAAGAAGAGATTGTCTGCTGTTAATTACTGAGTAATTTAAGCAGAAGAGTTGAAATTCTCTTTTACTTTGAATTCTACAAAATTGTTTCTTGCCCTAGCTTAATATCTATGTAGTTCGTTCTGCAGTGAGTGATAGATCATATTAATATACCCTAAAAAACACAAAAGCTTACCATCTTTTGCCATTAGGCTGAAAACCAGTCATCCTTATGCAATCAAGGTGGTGAAGGCCTTGAAGCACCTTCAGTGCAACAGAATGAAAATGATTCATTTGTAGCATATCTGTTATTTATTCTGCACTGTGGTTGACCTTCAAGAAGATCAATGAGGGTTTGGCCGAAGGTTCTAATTCAGTCATTGTAAGATGACAGTTTCCTGTCAACATAGAACATTGCAGTGTAGGTGCCTGAAAAGATAGAAAGTCCATGTAGTGACTAGTGAAATGGAGATGTTTCCACTTTTCCTTCTGGAAATTCTAGTCCTAGGATTAATATGCTGAATGAAAACATAAGTTACATACTATCGAAGCCATGAAAGAAACAGATGCTTAAAACTTTGTGCATATTTCTCAGGATTGGGTGATAAACTGAGGGAAAACAAACATTTTATAGGGAATTCAAAAGTAATAATCAACGCAGCGTTTACAATTGTCTATTTCATTTACAAGTAACTATTGAACTATGTGGTGAAGGTATTTATTGCTGCCATAAGTCTATTATGTGTATTTCTCCATATATTTTCACTTTAAGTATTGCTGAAAGATGGCAAAGTATTACTTTTTCATTCAAATTCCTCTCTGCTCATGTTCTATTACAGGCTTTAGAACTAGACAAAAGTACCTGTAGTTGTGCAGACCTTGTTAAGAATACACATCTTTTGTAGCACTTTTGCAGTTTAGGCAATTTTTTGTTTTGGTAAACATCCTCAATGGCTTCATCAGCTGTACTTGCCATTCGCACTTTTTGGAGGTAAGTTGCTACTGTACATTTGGCAATTAGCATTCATTACACTGATGTTTGTTTTTTAGCTACCCAAGCTGTTGGCACAGTTCATAGACATGACTTCTGTAATTAAGTTATCATCCAATTGACAAAACGTAAATTAACTTCATGGAACAAATCTTGTAGCTTGCACATATCAGGGTGGTGCCTGACTGCTTTTTGTATTTGGAACAACAAAATATTGATATTTTTGTACAATGTGCACTGAATTTTTCAATGCAAAAACACTAAGTTGGTTTTCATACATGCTACCATGATTGTTGAAGTTGATTAGTTTATCTTTGTAATACAGACAGTTCATCACCTTTGCAAGCCTGCCATGTGTGTGTATAGCAACCTTAGTGTTTGTGGGTTAGCTTGTCTATATAAGAAAAATTTGTATCATTAGGGAAAATTTCACCTATTTTTGATGAAGTTTGTGAAGGTATTTTGTTTTGCAAATCAATCTTGTGGTAAACAGCCTGACACCAAACCTGACGAAGGTTTGAAAGCAGTTGTTTAGATCGAGGTCTCCTAAAATTGCCAGTAAACACTTGCTGCATCTGTGTGTACGTGCTGGGATGCACACAACCACGCAGCAGGCAACACCGCTGCTTGAAGAACGCTCCATCGCGATAGTGGCCCAGCTGATGAGAAATTGCGTAATTCTGCGTGCCAACAAAGAACGTCTCCACCCGGGTTTCCTAACCAATCGGGTGGCAGCCCGTCACGCTTGCCCGACATCGCTTGTTTGTTCAACCGGCTGTTTGCCGGTGGTGTGATGGGTCATACTCGCACCAGCGTTCAGTAGTCTACCTTGATGTTGTGCTCAGGTACGACCCTTGTTCGGTACCATGTTAGAAAATGTCGTCAATGCAATCGTAATTTGCGCATAACTCCTGTAGGGAAATGATATTTGCATGAAAACAATAAGTGTCTGTCTATCAGTAGTTTGATTTTGATGTCCTTTCGAGACTTTGGGTAACCGTCTTACGTACTTTCGCCGCCACCAGTCGTGTTGGCATCTAAATTTTCTGCATGATTTCAATAGTAAATGCCAGACAATCTCCATTGCAAATATAATGGCCGCTCGCAATTGGCACAAGGGGCTTGTCATGTGCGGTCGAGATGAGCTCAATCTATTTCATTTGGGAATGCAGTTGCGAGCGAATTGGAAAATGTGTGACTAGTCTGCGTGGCTCCGGTGGCTGTTCCGTTTTCATGCACGTTTCATGCCATTTTTCTATGGGTTTACCTGCTCTCTAGTTGTTCCACTTTGTACGTGCTTATGCGTTACCAGCTTTATTTCGGTCGACGATTTAAATCGCACCGAATTGACTTATCAGTGATTGCTATGCTCTATCGTTTTTAATCCATGCCCCTTTCTAATCGTATTTGCGAAATTCGAAGTCTGATTCTAAAGATACGCTCTTCCTTCGATGTGGCCCAGCAGTGAACTCACGTGCATGTGTGAACGTGCTGTGCACCGCCGTGAACGTCCGCAGCGCTGCAAACACCAACTCTCTGCCTCCTTTTTTCGTACGTGATCAAGCCGCTTTCGCTTGCGCAACACACAGGAGAGATTTCGACACCCAGCAGCGGCAGAGCTGTACGGCACGAACCGGGTTCTTGTTGACTCATCGGTGTTTGTGATCCAGTTGTTTGCTCTCCCACACCAAAAAATCCTCGCATTTGCCTACAATACAGTATCAGCGATGTATAGCCAGGCTTGCAAACCATATCGCTGTTAAGCCTTGTGGTTTTCCCGCAAATTTGGGCTTGTTTTTTGTGGAGTTGCGTTTTTTTTTGAGGACTTGCGGGTTGCTTATTGTTGGGCTTGTTTTAATCGAAATTTGCTTGTTTTTTGCAGATTGCTTTTTTATCCAATTTTATGGCACTTTTGCGGTTTCAATTTACTGTCAGCGGCATATTGGACGTGTTTTCATGAAAATTTGCTCATTTTGGGCTTGTTTTTCGGCTTTGCCTCCCTGCTTTTTTATATGATCTTCTTGTTAATTATTCATTTTGTTGAATGAACGCATGTTGGGCTTATTTATTTTTGGTTAAATTACCTATTTTTGGCTTGGTTTTCAAAGTTTCTTGCGTATTTTTGCATAATAACCTGGCATCACTGGGTCAGACGCAAAATCAACCTGGAGTGCAAAGATTAAAGCAAAACTGTTCATGTTTTCATACTAAGCGGACTGTTGTTTGGTGCGGTCTCTGCGCTGATGCAGGGTTGCAAAAAAATTATCATGTTTTCCTTGTTGACCTTTCGCTTCGAAAGGGCGACTTCGCGCAGTGCTTTAATCAATGGCATTTCAGAGACTTGTGTGTACGCAGCACAAGATTTTAGGTTATACTTTCCTTTCACATTCGCAAAGAAAATACTTTTGTCCCTAAAAATTATTCTCAAGATTTTTTTTCTTATTTGATGCAAACGCTCAACGAAGTAATTGCACATCGTTGGAAAGACCACGCGCACATTTCGAAAATAGCTCGAGGAGACCGCCACAGCCAAGTCCTGTCACGTTGATCGTGAGATCAGCAAAACAATTTTTGTTTGCATTTCCTGCAGTTAAAAGTTTTGCTTCGCGCGCCTGTAAAACTGTCGTCATTTCTGCAAAACTTCATTTGGAGATTCGCATGAAAAGTTGTACAGTCAGCATTTCCTTTGTTGTATATTGAACAAATAGTTCATGTTTTCACCGCAAGGCTGTGGTTCCTGCTGTCAGTGGTGTTTGTTACTGTGACGTCTCTCCAACGCTCTCGAATAAGAGTAGGCTGGACAATACTAAATTATGCTTTTTTCAAAATTTTTTTATGCCCCCCAGCTGCTTGAACATAATAAATGAATGGTTTCGACCAAAAAGCCATCAAATTAGATCATCCACCAAATTTGGGAACCTGAATGAGTAAACAAATAAGATTGGTCTGCCGTGTTTGGAGATCGTCGTCGGTGACGTGAGATTCCAGGTACTTATCGTTTGATGTGATTGCAAGCTGCTCTGGGGCAACCTGCTGGCTTTCGAGTGTTTGGCCAACACTTATAAAGGAGACAAAAAGTTCAGCAATGTTTGTCGCAATTAGCTAATTTACTTGTATTTTTGAGCACAGTTGTAGCTGTATTCGCTTGGTTTCTTCTACAGAAACATTCACGGCAAAATCTTTGGCAGCAGTGCCTCAGTTTTTCCGCTGTTTTTGCTCTGCCGCCTTAAATTTGTCAGCATTTCATTTTCACACACGCCTCATATAACTAGCTATTTGTTACCAGATGCAGAAGTTGTGTTTTTGTTGAATGCAAATAAACCTTGCTATGGATGCTAGCTACTTGCCAATGTTTGTGATGGGATGCCGGGAAGGACAATTAAAACATGTTGTAGATACGTAACAAAACCTAACTTTTTAAAAAATGATGTTGAAAATGAATAGGCAGCAGTTAGTTTTTCCGTTTCAAACGAGTTCCTGTCTTCGCTTTCAAGCAACTAAGTTCAATTACACGATTGCATGGTTACAGGACTTGTTGCCATGTTTGAGTGAGCCACTGCTATATGTGAGAAAAGTAGTTTTCAAAAAGATCACTCCAACGAAAGGAATCATTTCCCAGCCCAAGACTCAGACACTGATCTTATCATAGTATATAGTTGGCCTACGGAGTAGGTATCTTTCACTCAAACAGAATTTTTCAAAAATATGGTTAGAAGTAAAAAAAGAGAAATTTCTGTCTTCCATTATTATTTGATCAGACATGTGCAAGAAGTTTCCTTTTTCCGGTCAGTACAACAATGCCATTAACAGAAAACACCAGCGTTGAAACAAAATTTTCTTCGAGTTTTAACAATGCTATTTTGACAACACCAGATGCGTTGCATGATTTGCGAACACAAGCAAAACATGAATGATCGGAACCAGTGCCTGCGTGAAACGGCGCCACTTCCATTATAAGATTTTCTGCAAACGTTGTATATTCAGTGTTGATTCGCAATTCTCATTTTTTTAGAAAAATTTCCCTCTGGTTTCAACTCTTCGTCACACGCTTGAGTTAGAGAATATTTCCGTACGTAAAATGATGCTTGTATCCAATTAAGTTTGTGTTTAGCGAAAGGTTTTTGCTGCTAGGTTTCCAGAGGTTTTCATTCACATTTTGATATTTAGAGCTGCAAAAACTCATATTTCCACTGTTACTACGGTGAGCTTATATACTATGAAGGGTGAAGATGATTTTAAAGCTCGGGAATAACTGCGATAAAACTGTAGTATCGCTGAAGAACGGCGTGACTTTGGCCGCAAAACAATTATTTTCTGTACGCCAGTGCAGGTTCTCAACCTTTTCAACGCTGCGGTCCATTAGAAAAATTCTGAACATCACAATTTCACGCCTCACAATTTCACGCAATCAATACAGTGAATGTGCTTAAGAATTTTAATGTTTTTCAATTCTATGGCTGTGCCTGCTTTTGATAGCAAATAAAAATGATACGTGGCTCCAACGAAATCAAGCAAACTCGTGTTTCATCGTCAATTTCACGAAGTCTCACTCCTTTCTTACTTCTAACTTCAGTCAGTGCTTAAAATCCATACTCGCAAAGCCACGAAGATGCTTGTTAAAATAGTAGTGACAGCTTTCTAGCTTATCACCGGATAAGATTTCCATGTGGACAGCCAAAGCCGTTTATGCTCTTTTTGGGCAAATGTTGTTTCGTAAATGAATAAGCTGTTAATTTTCTTCGTTTGGTAGGTTGATAGTTTCGTTTTTTCCCCCGAATGGATGAATTACCCATTTGTAGTGGTTTACGCTAAATTCTGGGAAATAAATTCGAAGTGATAACTGTAGATCAGTCAGTGTGTTCGATTTTTCTGGAAAAATCCTCATTTTTAACGAAGGTTCGTCAACCGTTGAAAACGCATCGAAAATTTAATTTTCAACTTCTAGTAATTAGGTTTTCGGATGGCCCTTGTAAACTTGAATTTAAACTATTCAGTTTATCGAACAAATCTGAAAGGAAAAGAACTTTCATTCACCAAAGTTGGTATTAAATAAAAAGTCCAAAGACTTTTTTAAAATTTCTTCGGTTTCAGTTAGCGCATACGCTTTACACACCTTTTCCCTTCGAAAGCCAACGAACCTCCGCATGACGCAACGAAAATTCTTATTCCGAATCCATCGCTTTATGAAGTTAAGAAAAAAGTGGACTTTGAAGAGATCGAGATCTTTATGCAATTTACCACATGAATAACGTAACTCATAACTGAATGCAAAATTGTTGGCAAAGCTTTGTAGACGAGATCTTTCCTGTGAATCACGCAATGCACAATGACCACGTTTGAATTTTTTTGGCGCAAAAACGCAACAATTCCTACACACTCCATTGTAGCGGCCACAAAGCAACTATTGTTACCAACAAACGTGTCCTGTATGTTTCAAAATATTGGCAGCACACATAAAAAGCTCTCGCCACACACATGTTGAGAAACACTGCTCTACGCACATATGGTGCCAGAAGTAGATACCTGCAGTTGCTTCAAATACTCTCACTCGTTTCAGCTTCTCTTCAAGTTAATCTTCGCGGCAATCAGTGTTAACATAACTGGAGTTGTAGAAAAAAGCTTATAGGGCTTTGTGACTTCAGCTTATGCGCACTGGTCCAAGAACAAATGCATAACTGTCCCACAGCAGTTCATGACGTGTTAGCGACGCTGTCCGCTTTCCGATAACCGTTGTTTTCTTCACAATTATATCTTGTGCGCTGTGCCGTAAATTTAATTAACTGGCTTTGGGGTATTCAAGCCAAGGTTGCAAGCAAAAGTTCGCGTTTGCATCTTACGCAGGCAATTGCTTTCAAGAAAATTCAGTTATTCTGTACAGAGATAATGTTAGTAATGGCTTGGCGCTCACAAAGTGGAACCATCAGCGGTGCCGAAATGTACGAAATTAGGTTTTTGTGTCCAAAAATACCCGTTTGGCCATGTGCAGTTCATCGAAAAATATATGCAAGCCTTGTGTTATTGCTGCATTTTTAAATTAGCGATCATGCGAAAAGTCACAACTGTTCATCAAACGCCGATCCAGCGAGACAAGTTTCAAAAGTTCAGCGAAGCAGAATCTTTACACACTGGAACTTCGTATCGAAAATTGCATGTGTAAGCAAGCTAAACTAGAACATGCTGTGCTATAAGAAACAAGATGATATTCAAAATGCTCAAATAATATTGAGTCAGGGTGCAATTCAGTTGCGGCACAACAGAGCTTTTGTTCCCAGCCACGTCCTCATGCTTTGTCACAAGGTTCTTTCGTTTGTACCGGAGTCGCGTTTGTCAGACAATGTTTGTTTTGCAATGTCCAGTCGCAATCGCTCGTTGCGTTTTCAGACTTAACCTTGCAATTGGTCGTGTAAGTCAGTGGCGCTCCACTGTTGTTATCGCAGATCAGGGGTGAGGAACCTACGAACCGCCCGCTTGGATTTTTGACATGTCCCGCATCAAAATTTTTGGTTCCCAAGTTAGAGTTACAACATTACGTCAAAACGAAGCTCCATGATAAGCAGGTCCTTAGATAGTAAGTCAGAAGTCACTCTTCCTCATAGTTAGATAAAGGTAGAATTTTAGTATAAAATTAAGTTGGTTTTGCGGCCCGCCAGCGATATTTCATGCGGCCCATGATAGTAAATAGGTTCTCCATCCCTGTCGCAGACGGTACCGAAAAGTTGGTGTATTTCAGATCTGAGTCCGATAAGCCGGTCGTAGTTTTTGTTATTTAGCGTCATGTTTAATCGAATGTTAAATTTGGACATTTGGGTCTGTTCGCAAATTTGGAAAGAACCTTTCATTACATTAATTTAACTTTTGGCGTGGTGTACAAGACTACTGCTGTGCACAATTAGATGCGACAGCTGCAAATCTGACATTACCTGAAACATGCTATCAGTGGCTATACAACAGGTAAGACTACTGACCACTGTGCTGCTGTTGGCCTTGGCGTCTTACAAACTAAAATAACGAGGTTTTCAGATAGAGCTTTGAACTGTTCTTTCGCCAGAAATACTCTATCGTTTGCAGTTTCTAATCTATATAGCAGCTAGTGTGGATGGATTTTAATGTAACAATATCAGAGCTTACACTTCTACAGTATCTGTCTAATGGATTTCAAATACAGCCACGAATCAGTCCCCACAAAGGGTATTGAGTGAGGCAGAGCCGTCGCCAGAAAGTTTTCATAGGGAAGATTTTCGTTTGTGCAGGGAGGCTTGGCATTCCAAAAATTGACAAAAACCCCACTGATTTTTATTGTCTCATGTTTCCATTTGGGGGGTCCTGGAGCTTTGTTTGGGGGCCCACCAAAGCCCCCGTGGCAGTTGGTTTGGTTTATTGTGTATAACGTGACGGGACTGGAGTGAGGGCATATTAAACCTGCGGTGTAAGCATCCTCATCTTCCTTGTTAACAGAAAATGAATTTTTGTTGCTGTGATGTAGTTCATCCTTATAGGTTTACGGATTCTACTTGGACGCTGACAGTTTTAACTACAAAGTGCCTACATGTTGATAATTCTCTCAATACTTTTTTTACCGTCATACGACGGTTGTGATGAAACATCAAACTTTCGTATGATGTAATTTGACACTCGAAATTCGAATTGTACGATCGCAGCCCCAAAAATATCCAAGTCACAGGATTGGTGCCACGTTAAACAGTAATGCTTCGTTGTTTGTGAGAAGAGAAGATCTGCGTGGCGCAAGAAGGATCCGCGACCTCAGCCGTTAAACCTGTTCGTCACCAAACAAGCCCTTAAATCGGACCAATCAGGAATCGTCTGACAAGTGACGTACCAGGCGGCGTGGCGTGGGCGTATGATCGCGGTCACCAAATCAGCTTTGTCTACGTATTTGAACCCCTGCTGTCCGAGGCGTGCCCTAACTGCCACCTGAGTCTTCCACGAAATAAGCGATGTTTCATGAACAATTCTTGCATCCATAGGTGTAGGAGGAATTTTTTTGGGGGAGAAAGTGCCTTATTTTTACCAAAACTTTCAACTGAGTCAATTCCTCATCAAACTGAAAGATTTTCTATGCATTTAATGTGTTTTCTATGACACAATATATTTTTCTTTACACACTTGATGACAAGGAAGCATAATTTCATTAATATTGTGAAAAAATGTAGAATCTTCTTGACCCAATTTTTTAAAGATTTTTCCCAAATTTTCATAAAATTTGGGGGTGCGCTTTCTCCCCCAGCTCCTATACCTCTACTTGTACCTCTCTATTGCTGCAGACATGTTGTGATATATTTATTTGCAAGATTTTCAATAATAATATGTGCGAGTTTTTCTTTGGCAGAAAATGTGGAAGTGCTTGAACAAGGTCATCACAGAAAAGTTATTGCTAACATGATATTGATGTGCAGCAGACAGCGCTGTCATTTTGATCCTACAGCTGCGAAAGAATTCCAATTTAATAGTGCAGTGCAGTTCAATCCAAGCAGTTTGTGCGGGCCATTATCCGATTTCGGAATTTGATACGAGCTTAAAATCGTTGGCGAGCTGTGGTTGACCGGTTGCTCATGGTTCGGACGCTCCTGCTTTTGACTCACAGCAATCTTACAAATCAATACTACGGTAACAATTCATTTATCATGGAAATTATTGCTAGCTTGAAAACGCCAATGAATAAAAAATAAACGGAATAAATATGAATAAAATATAAACGCAATAAAATAAAAAATAAACGCCAATGAATAAAAAATAAATGAATAAAAAATAAAAAAATAAAAAAAAAATAAATGAATAAAAAATAAACGGAACAAAAACCGCTGGCCATAAAATGCGACCCGTAGCGGAACCTTTCAATTCCCTCGGGCAGAGGGTTGGCTGGTACATGTTTTTACTCGTCGAGGTTATTGGATCACCGCAATACCTTTGCTCAGTTCAGTACACTCAACGACGTCATGACGTATTGAGTGTGGGAGGCACTAACTTCTGCACTGCCTTGTTCATGCACTGGTTTTCTGAAGACATGGTGGTGCAATTTCAAGAGTGTGAACGCAGTACGCATTGGTTCTGGACTTTTTAGACTGTATTTGTTTTGTCAACATTATATCAATATCCACCAGATTGGATTCTTTACAAGATGTTCATTTTTGCAAATGCCGTTCGTAAAATGTGTCAGAGCCAATTACAGTGTAAGGTAATAGCTTGTGTCTACAAAATACTGGAACGACAGATTATGCAGAACTTTATTTTACATTCACACGGGAGGGTGAATTTAAGATGAATAATTTGATTGGCTATTGAAAAGTTAACCATGACCACATCAGTGCCGTCGCTGCAAGCTGGTGCTGCCGGTCTGTTGTTCGTTTGGCGGATATTTGTTGCTCAAAAGTAAAACCCTGACAAGCCTTTCTTGCCTTGGGAATGGCATTGCAATAAGCACATAGCTGTAGTAGTTCGTGCAGTAGTACAATATCAGGAAAGGTAGCAGTAGTATCAGGCTTGAAACTACTTTCTCCTTGCCATGCAGACAAGCAACTTTGTACTGCTGCAATTCATAAAGTAAACGTTTGCGAGTACTTGATGGTTAAACCACTGATGCTTGCGATTACCTGATGATTTAAACCTGCATAAGAGCACTGGAGCAAACGCAGTGCTCCCAATTTTCGTGCATTCTAGGTAGTTCTGGCTTATGCGTCTAGAATAGACATTGATGGTTTAGTTCCCAGGGGTCTGCAACAAGCGGCCACTGGGCCACAACCCGCTCCTCGCTAACCATTTCTAACTCGTACATTGTATAGTTTCGGATTAGTTCGCAAAACTTTCACGGTGAATGACCCTCATTGCTGTCCCGATGTTTCAAAGTAAAACACGTTGTACACCTGTAGTTTAACGCAGTTGTTTTTGCGCTATTCCGATGCTTCTGAGGAACTCAAGGTTTCGTTCGAGCGCCATTGGCCGCATGTTGATGTTGAACATCCTCGTAAAACATGTGATTGCCGACACCTGCCCGGTACTTTCTTCGTGCGCAAAGCAACGCCGGCCAAGCGGTTTTGCACCGACTTGGCCAGGTCGAAAACAAGTCGTGCAGCTCTGGAAGCGCTTCGCTTTCCGGCGAGCAGCGGTTTCTGTCACGCGATGCAGACGTGCGTTCATACACGGATGACGCAACAATTACTATAAAAGTCGTGTTGCTCGCCGTATCGAACACATTTTCCCAGTTAGATCAACATCGCCGGCGTGGAAAAGAAACTTGGGCAGCATGGGAGAAATCATATTGTAAGTCGAGACTTAACTATGCAGTAGCAGGTTTGTTAGCTTGTACTTTTCGGAAACGGTTCTCAAATCGTTTGCGTTCCATCAAAATGGTTTCGCAGGACTTTGGTTACAGTTTCATGGTTCTTGAACAGTTTTGCCCCTAAGTTTTATCGTTGTTTGATACGGAAGTAACGCTGGTGGTGTCGTATTCATAACGGTTCAGGAACGCGTTCATCTTCAGGTTTTTGATCAAGTTCAAGGTGCAGTCGCGAAACGTGGTTCAAACTTCCGGCGGGCTCTTGTGTCTGTGAGATCACCTGCGGAGGCTGTTTACGATGTATTGTGAATACTGTGTCGATTGTCGAACTTAACGCATTTGACAGGACCGCAAGGAGCAATACTCTGCGAAAATGCATTTGCTTTTATTTCAGTTCAATTTTTACGCCAGAACATGAGATATACGCATATGCATACGAGAATATCGATTGTAAAAACACAAGAAAAAAGATCTGTTCGATAAATGACTGACTTTTGCCCTCTATATTTTATCGGAGCCATCCATTGTTGTTTCCCTGTTGCACGTTCATAACGCGCATTGCGTCACAATTCGGGCACAGAGAAACTTTCCGCTTCTGTGATGAGTAATGCGCAGCTTGTTGGCGATCAGGCCTGACTAAGCTATTCGTCACTTTGTTGTGATCTGCCGTTGTATCTTTTTGAAACGTGCTAGTAATTAATTGCATACTTTAATTGCCCGCAGTAATTAATTAATTGCCTACCTTTTCCGATACTTTTCATATCAAAACTTCTATGCGCGCTGGCTTTGTTCGGTTACACACTGTCGGTTTATGCGTTCTTCACATAACTGTACACTAGAAACTTGCACCGCTGGCAACAAACTCAGCAAAAAGTTTGCAAGGTAGCAAGTGCGTCTTCACCAGCGGAAGCTTGTTTGCCGATTGTGAGCCCAACAAGCATATGTATAAGATAACCTTAAGTACTCCATGAAGAAATCGTTTCAATTTCGTTTATAATTTTTCATAAACAAGTTGTTTATCGTGTCAGCAAAATCGAATCCTGCGTCGGAGGAGTGAAATAGTTTAAATGGTCTAAAATGATAAATCTCGCTTTTTTCGCAGTTACTGCTACAAATTAAGGGCAGTGTAATCATGCTCCACATATTCATTTTCAAAGTCTTGATGTCCCCCCGTGTGGCACACGTATTTTAATATTTAAAAAGCGGCGAACTCCTATTTACGTGCTCGAAATCTATGTCCACCATTGAAGCTTTGGTACACGAAAAGCGGAAGTGCTAAATAGCCTTATAATAAATACTACGGCCAAAGCAAACGATACAACTGACATCTTGCAAACGTTTCGATAA
>JGI24158J21664_10006368_pt1 | contig 15551 bp, 13 predicted proteins | sample Ectturendosymbi3_FD_21664 | JGI IMG/M metagenome (IMG submission 21664)
CCCGGCTAACACCGTAAGCTTCCGTCGGTTTTTATACTTGATAGCATTGAGTTGAACAAATATAAATGCGTCTATAGACGGTTCTTTAGAAACATTACGTATTTCCTTTGATGGGTGCTTTGCCGTGATTTTTTAAATACTTTGCTAGACTGCAAATGTGTGCCAATCGCAAAATTATGGAGCTCAAAACATCTAACGGAAATTCTGCGAAAGGCCGAGGAGAAAAATTGTCTGTTGTTGGGGCGTGCAGCTGTGCTGATCTGATCTGATTATGCGTTAATCCGATCTTGTGTTGGTCACAATGTTGACCACAACTGCGTGCTGGCATATGTTGTTTTTCAACTTTTCTCCTCTCAATTCACTTTTTCTCCAATGATATAGTAGACACAAAGGTAAGTAATATGGTTACTGTTATTTTTCTGACGGTTCTACCTGATTGGTCACGATCCACACGAGGAGTTATGTTGGGCTGAATGCGCTTTTCCGTTTCTGAAAATAAAGGTCTATTATTGATTTTAAACNTACCTCCAAAGAAAAAATTCCACAAATAAAAGCATTGCACTNTAAGTTCAGCCAAGTTCGGTAACTTTCACCAACTCCATTTTTACAGTCCCACGGAACCTCATTATTATNCTGATGTTTACAAATATAAACAATTTGCAGTTTGAAAGCTCTTCATTTTATTTGGAAAATGAAAGTAACAAGATTTGCAAAAACACGATCTCTCGCTTTAACCTCACAAAAAAACATATTGAAGGCTTTGGTTTTATTTTATTACAATCATAGAATTAAAGCAATCTGCCCAAAGAATTTAAGGCAATATTCGATTTCATGTACCATGAATAACACATATAGGAGAAACACAGAACCAAATATGTTCTTTCAGCAGATTTTCAAAAACAAACGTTTCTGCACCAACACCTTGCATTTTGCGATACTACAACTGCATTTTGTGATATTCCAGTTATTCAGACGATGGTGCAGCTACAACTGACCAATGCAAATTTTTTAGCATGTCTCCATTCATTCAAACAAAAAATGAGTAGAAATTTGAAATGAAATCATGTCGTTTAGCAATCTGCTTTTGTGAATCAGTGAACCATGCTGCTTCCGTGTACCAAAGAGGCATAATCGCCTTTGCCCAAGTAAAATACAAGAACAATCATGAATATCTGCACAGACCTGATCATGAATAGACCCTAGCGCAATCACTTTCAGCTGATTGTGAAATGGTATCCATATTAAATGAGACAATTCCAAACTGTTTCAACACACTTTTTTGCTCTTTCAAGCTTAATCAAGTCACACTCGAAGTCAAAATTATTTGAATCAAAACAAACAGCTCAAAAACAAATTGCAGTTGAAGACAATACATTAAATTTGCAAAATAAAAATGAAAACCATCGCATAATACTGAAAAATATGACCCGAATCGTGTCAAAATAATTTTGACTCTGTGTGAGTTAAATGTATCTACGTATTTGACATGAGCAGTCAGTAGGCGCAGCCAGGAGGTCCACACCCCCAAATTTTTAGCATATCTAGCCATTTTGTGGTTTGAGAAGAGGCGTTCCAAACAAAAATACTATTGCTCACCTAAAGTCAATTATTTTTAGCCGAAAAGTTTTTTGGCACCCCAATATTTTGGGCTGGTTATGCCAATGAAGCGGTCGACTCAGCCAAAACATACTGTATATCAGGAACACTTGGCTGCATATTTCTTTTAGATATGACATCAGTTAACATACTTGGGTTTAGCCACGGAAGATAACCACTCAAACCACTTCTATCAGAAAGCTTCCAACTGCTTTCAAATGTTGTTTTCATTGCAGGGCCCTTTTTAACTATTATTAATTTAAAGACATTTATATCAAATATTTATCTGTCATCAATTTAAAGATATTTGAATCAAATCCCAAGAGGTCTATAATGTTTCGTTATTTGTCTGTTTGATAAACATCATTTTCTTTGTTGTTTTTTGCCTAAAGACTTCGTACAGTATAGGAGTAGCGATTCAAAACGATTCCTGCAAACAAAGGCAGGGTTGATTTCTTTTAGAAACAGAGTAGTTTCAAGCTGTTTTACGGATTGTGTTCCAAAAGCGTGAGGATTAGGGTTCAAACAGATACCGTATTTATTCGATTGTAAGCCGCGGTTACAAAGTTTTTTTCATCATTTCTTGCAGCTCACAATCAGTGTTGCCAGTTGGGCGTTTTTTTTCGTTGCGTTGCGGGACATTTTTTGCTGCTTCGGGTTGCGGTTTTTTGGGCTTGTTTTATCAACCTTCATGCGTTTTTTTCGGCTGTTTTTGCTAAATAATTTTTCTAGCAAAGAGTATAGTTTTAGTCGATTTTGCTGAGATAATGAGATTTGTTTTGACTTGAAGCAATGTGACGCCAGTTTTTTAGTTCGTTTCTGTTCTCTTGATGTAAGAGCCAGTATATCAAGTCTCGCGATCGCGTGATCGTTTGTGTGTGATCGCATAGGCAACAGTGCTGATCTCATTCAGACTGGACAAGGACGTGGTTTGCTGTGGTCACACCATACAGTCCATTACTGTGGTTGGTAACCGATACTAGGCGTAAAGCTTATACGCATGCAAGACGTAGTCACAATAGTCAATTACCACAGGAAAAACAGCCACGGCACAACTCGCTATGTTCGTTTGGGCGGAGAGAGTGACGGTATTACTATAATTATACAGCCTATGCGCTTGCTGTAGACGAGAGTGCGCGACACTGTTAATTTAATTAAACAGCAGTGTACAAGTATCAGAGTGTGATGAAAGATCTGATGTAAAGCAGTGGTTCATATCCTTTTTTCTGCCACGCCTCCCTTTAAGTAATTGTCCTTTGTTTCAATTCAAGCTCCTGACTTTAGATAGGCTGTAAAAACTAATATATATATTGGTAAATTTGTTGATAAACTTTCCACATTGTAGGGTACGTAAGCGCTGGCGCCTCCCTGGAAATTTATTGACGTTCCCGGGGGGGTAGCTCCTGCCAGTTAAGAACTACTGACCTGAAGCTTTTTTATTTAAATGGGCCCATTAAACAAGCGATACACCTATTGCAAAAATGAGAAAAGGATCTCACGTTGAACTGTTGGATACACAAAACACTTATAGATAAAAGAAAAGCTTACTTCAAATACTGCTGATGCGAAAGAAGAGCACATTACAATCACTTGAATTTAAAGAATCATTTATTTCCATCTGAGCGCAGTCTGTTTCATGCTGGCTAGCCTATACCAGGGTTGTAACAGCCTATGTGATAGAGTTAAATCTGCAGATTTATCCTACAAATCGCTGCGCATATTGCTTGCCCTTCTAGTATAAATGATTCAAGCCTACATCAACCTAAAGGATTACTAGGCCGTATGTCAGACCAAGCATGTTCTATCTTGGTTTGACGAATCGAAGTCGTATTTTGAAATAGGAAAAGATAAAGAAAACAGGGAACTTTCTCTTTATTCCTCAAAGTACATGCTTGATATACTATAGTATGCATCTGGGTTTGCTGTTAGCATTTTATTTCGACTGCAATGTGTGGTGATATTAATGACAGTTTGATTGTCGTTACGATGCTACTGCCTGTTGTTATTTTGTATGCTTCGGTTTACTTTGTAAGAAAGATCAGTAGTGTGTTGCACAAAGATTGCAAGTGCAATAAGATAACGGTGGTTACTTTCACTGCAATCTGATAGTTCTATCGCATATTTTGGGCTGCATTTGGGCTAGTTTGGAGTAATTTGGGCTGTTTTGGGGCTTGTTTCATGAGGACATTGGGCTGTTTTTTCAACCAGCATCTGGCAACACTGCTTACAGTCAAGAGCGGCTTACAATCGAGGGTGGCTTACATTTTTTTCTTTAGCTTGTCGAAATGTCTAGAATAGATGACGCCAAGTCTTTCCTCGACCACGTTTTGTCGACCAAACTGTCTATTCACATTATCTTTGCCCTCTACAGCATCACCTGCACAAGTGCTCGCTCCGTCAAAGTGGGGATTGTGATGAACAAAGCAATTGTAGTGGTGAAACATCATTACTAGGGTTGCCAATTTAATGCGAAACGTGTTAGTACACGGACGTATATGGTAACCTATGTTCAAGTGCGGTTAACAATCAAGGGCATCTTACAATTAAGGGCGACTAACACCGAATAAATACGGAATCCTACTTTTAAGAAAATTGCAATTGATGATCTGCTCAAATTATGCTTCAGGTTTCTTGTGCATTTAAATATTTTACTAACAATTGTTCTCAACAACTTACCAACAAACGATGAACAGACGTCTACTTCCATTTTCCCAAGAAGGTTTTTGAAATAGAGATTTTGTTCTGAAACGAATTGAAATAGAGTATGGTAATAACGGAATTAAATCTGATATATATAAAGATACTTTTCTATCAGGAACGTTTCGTGAATCCATGCGTTTTGCAACACTGAAAACAAATTCATTTGAGTGCTTGAAATTTTTGTACATATTTTTGAAGATTAACTCAAGAATATTTTTTAACTTCTGTTTTCAAAACTTCAAGTGCAACTTAGAAACATTAAAAAGAAGATTGCCATTGTTAATATCAGTAAGAGATGTTCGAATTAGTTCCGCAAAGGTAATTAGCGATATTGCTACGCAATCTCATTAGACAACCAATAAGTCATGTCATATAGCAATGATACGTGAAGTGTTCTTAAAAAATGTTTCATTTTATGGCAATCTCATCTTGAGTTCATCTTAAAAGTTTCAGATAGCATCTCTTCAGTGGCAGTTGAAGACGTGTTGCAAATATCAATATTTTGCTTGTTACTGCGCAGATAAAATACCTCAATTTAGAAACTAAAAACTATATCATATCCAGAGTAGACCAATATTTTTTCAGTGTGTAAGTGCGCAATTGTAAAGTCTGAGTTGCAACATTTGCCAGTGCAATGCTGTATTCTCCGAAAATAGCAAGAAACACAGATACAGGTTAGAAAATTGGAGGATTTGTCCTTTGCGTTTGATTATGTTGTTCATCTACAGCAGGCCTGCACAAATCGGAAAGCTCGAAGAGCCAAATTGATTAACATAGATTTGCCGTGGGACGCAAAAGTCTACTTAATTTCGTTGCAGTTTGGACGAAATTCTGGAACGACAATTAATTATCCGAAGTCGGACTTTTGCAGCATTTTCCGCAATTGAGAAAGTTTCGTGGGCCGCAAGAAAAACTCAAGTGGGCCGAATGCGGCTCGAGGGCCGTATTTTGCGCAGGCCTGACCTACAGTATCAATGCCTTACTTAATAACGCATTCTCCAATTCTGTCTTCAGTTTCTCAATACCTCCCTGAAGTGTTCCGTCTGATTCTAAAAAATAAATGGCCCATGTTATTTCAGTGCTGATGTTCGTACAGCAAATGATGCTTCAAGCAGAAAAAAGCTTCCCATATACTCATTTCGAACGAACTAGTGAGAAATGAAAAGTAAAATCGTATAAACTGGCATAGGTTTTTAATCCTTTCGCTTTAATACTCGGAAACATGATTTATAAAAAGACGAAAACGCTGCATTTTCTATTTTTTTGGCCGGTGCTGGCTATCCGTTGACTCTATGTAACTCGACAAACTTTCTGAATAGAATCGGGCTCGACAAAAGAAAGTTATGTGAATAGAGCTTACCTACGAAACGTGACGAACTGGTCTCTATAGGCTTGTGACTTAAGGGTGTAAACGAAGAATGTTGTTACAGTACGGTCACAGAATCAGCCATAGAGTGTTTCTGTTTCTCGCAACAAGCGTCACACAAGAAGTCGCGCTGTCCTGACAGCAAAAACTCATTGCTGGGTGGAAGTGTTTAGTCAGAATAAAGACGTTATTCCCCTTGTGTTCTTTGGCGTATCATGAACGTGAAACTGGATCGATATTACATTTTTTTCTTTGGCAAAATGCTATGTGCTACACTCTTTTTAGGCTATTGTGGAATGTATTCTAGTTCTATGTTAACATTACTCTAAAAACTATTTTTAGCTTGCGGTATGCAACGTCAGGAACAAGGAGTTTGCTATACGGATTGGTAAAGCAGACGCATTTCCGCGTGAACATTGTCGCACTTTGGTCACAAAACGGGAGCTTTCAAAGCTGTCGGTTTTCAAATTGGTCTTTGTTCCGATCCTCACCCATGGTCATGAATGAATCTCAGGAAAAGAACAAAAATGACCAGTACGCAATGATCGTTTTTTGATTCATTTTAATAGCAATGTATTTATTGGTGGAACTGCTTGTTGATATACGTTTGTAATGAGTTTATTAATTTCATTTAGGTAGTGTGTCAGACACAGTCAAGTTATTTTGCTACGTGTTCACCCGAGGCCAAATTGTAGCGTTCCACTACGTCAGATTCTAGGTGTCACGTAATTATAGGGATTTTATGGCTCCAATGAAACGCCCTGAGATTTTTGTGGAAATGAGTTGTTTGCATGCAGTTGTCCGGAATATGCGGTGTTTGAGAATTGAAAGATGTTGATCATTCAACGAATAATTAAATTGGCGACAAATTATGATAATTTTGTTGAACGTGATGTGCCGAGTAATTCGTGTAGAAAATCAACTGAGGCATGCCCGAATCGCATAGGATTGCTATTGTAGCAAGAAGCAAACACTTGGGAAGAGTTTCCGCAGATACCAACGAACTTGCGCTACAAATGAATTTTCAAACTTTTTGGGCGCTTTGCTGATGTTCGGAGATACTTTTTATTGTTTTAGTAATCCAGGTCTAGTGAACCTTTGCCAACCATGACGTTAGTGGTCACTTGCCCATTGCGCAAATACCGAAGATGATAAAACTTGAAATGACCTCGAAAGAGTCGTCTCGCAGTACATTCGTGTGTCGATTCTTTACACTTTAAATTCACACTGCTTGATGCCGCAAACGTTTCATTTCAAAGTTGCTGTCATTCAGTTGTTGTTTCGAAATTATGGTTAAATCTTAACGTTTCTTTTCTCACCCGCTTGAATCGTATTGTTCACAAGTTTTTCCATTTCCTCCAACCGTTGGTTGAAATATCTTTCTTGTTCTGCACAAAACGCACGTTTCTGGTTACATCTTCAAATTTAAACAGTGCAACCACCCAGTGAGAAGTATGCTGAGCACTCCATTTTTGAATGCTAACCTTAACTGAGGATTGTACATTTCGCCTTAACTATCATAAAAGTGTTTTACTACACCGAAGTGATTTAAGGGCGCATGTTTACCAATTGATTTTACCCTTGAACGATGTTATCAGCAGAAACATTATTTCAGGTTTCATCTAAACCTGTTAACAATGCTTTCGTTCACCGAAGCTCAAATCGTTGTAAGTTTGTGTGCAATTCGTTTCATCATAAAAAAAAAAAAAACAGAAACTGAGCATGAATGTGGTGTAAAACATGAATTGTTCCTCCAAACCCTCCTTTCAGTTAATAAGCAATAAGTAGAAACCAGTGGCGTAGACAGTCCATAGTAATACCGCCACCCAATAACCTGACTTTAGACGGCAAATACCGAAACCGTAAACTGTACAATAATAGATCTAAATAAAAAGCAAGAACGAAAGCTATGCACTAGATGATAGAGAAACTACAGTATAAATTCCGAAAAAAAGCGTTTTTTATCAAACTTAGAACAAGAGACCAGAGAAAGAATGCAGGCGGCCAGAGAGCAAATAACTTTAGTGAAGAGCTGCAAACCTCACAGTAAATTGAAACATTAACTTTTTAGAGGGAGGAATCTGTTACCAGTGATATTTCGGAAAACGACTTGCACAGTTTCACCCACAAAGTGTCGTGATAAAAATAGAAACATTGCCATTCAACTCGGACATTCCTTTGTGGTTTGATTAAAATCAACTTTTAGAGCATTGACCTGATAATCAATACTCCTTTTTATACTTGGCTGGTTCGTTGAAAGATTCTTGGGTAGGGTGTTTCGGTCTCACACATATTTTATAAAACATAGGCTTAAAATTGAAATTTATCTTAGTTTTCGGCCCTATATCACGGTTCATTGAGCGCTAATGTGGTATTCAAAAAATGTTTAAAACAACGATTACTTTTATTAAAATATGTTAATGTGTCTGTCAGGTAATTTTGAATGGCTTCCACTCCATGCAAAGCTTGACTGAACCCTTATTTTATGGAAATATGAAAGGTAACAGCCAATCATAAAAAAAACATTTCTTTCACCTCCAGCAGAAGAACCGACACGATCTCTCATAGCTCTGACCCTTTCGTCTAAGTATCTCCTTGTTTCTGAAACGCATCCCAAATTGATTCTATTCATAGTTGAAAACCCACAACTCCCTAGGTTTTTGCTCAACTTTGTGAAACATTGATAGAAAAAAAAAAATTTTAAAGATGGTGTCAAAATCTAAAAACTTTCCCGATATTCGTTTGTGTTCGGGCTGAATTAAATGCATGACTCTATGTGATTCACCAAAAATATTTTCGGTATATAACCTGGTTGAAATTTCACAAATTACACCTTTGCAAAGATTAGCATATTATAAAATAACGTGTCAACCTGTAAATCAGAACAATCCACTGTTAGACGAAGCAACCATTGAAACAGACAAATGCAAGACATAAAATGTACAAAGCATCGAAAAGTTACCTCCATATTCATTCCTGGTGCGATTGAAGTCCGCCTTCAGGGTACTGACCTGATTAAACAGTTTTTCTCTCAAACCTGTCAAAATAATACTGTTTCTAGTTACCTTAAGATATCAAAAAATTCATTTCAAATAAATCATAAAAATGGGTGTGGATCCAGCAGCACTTTCAGAGGTTTCTGAAGAAAATGAGGCATTTCAACTCGTCCAGGACTCCTGCCTTAGCGACGCTCCCCAGAGAAAAAGAATATGTGAAAAAAATGAATAAATTGGAACAACTACGACTTAGGCAAGTGTTTTTGACCTCTGGCTGAAGCATTGATCCTTTCCTCCATTTCAACCAGCCAATTTTTAAAATATCTCCATGTGGCTGAAATACACAACGCAACAATTATTTTTAAAACTGCCCAATGAAACACACACAACTATACAAAATATTGAAAGAAAAAATAGGTTTTAAGTTGCATTTACTGCCCTTCCTTGTGATACGAAATTCTGTATTCAAATTGTTCTTAATGATCTACGGATGCACCATCAACATTATTTTTTGTTTTTTGCTTAAAATAACGTTTTACGATGCCACGTAAAGAATGTAAACGAAGAACAAAAAACTAGAACGAAAGGATTTGAACTTATCTCCGGAAGAAGCAATGCGATTTTCAATGTTCTCATCCATTAATTCAAGCAACTGTTTGTGCCTGAAAATATGACAACACTTGTTTTTCCAGATTTAGGAATAATCCGTTTAGGTTCAGTCGGACAAAACGTCAAGCATGAAGGGAAACAAATGCTCAAAAATACACGTTTCTAGCAAATTTTTTTAAACATACTTCGGTTTTCTTCTTTGGTTTGTTTGGATTTCTTTTTGAGTGTGTTGATATGCTTGTCCAAATCTTTTTTCATGCCTGCAGAAGAACAAATTCTCAGTGTAAAACATTTATTCGGTTTTGATATAACAAAACTTATATTAAAAAATAAAAAACAACGCAAAAACTTTCTTGACCTTCAGCTGATGAATTGATGCGACGCTCCATTGCACTCATCTGGTTATTAAAATATCTCTTTGTATCTAAAAATTTGGTAAACATTTTGGCAGTTTTAATAGCATTTAGACTTGATTGCATTTAATTTTCAGGCATTAAAGAAACAAACATGTGTTGCAAAACGTCTGCTGCATACCTTGATACTCGTTTCTACTGTAGTTAAATTCAGCTTCCAAAAGGTTGATCTGTGTGTGGAGGTCTATTTTCAAACCTGTGAATTTTTTTCTGTTGATTTTACTGCAAATGACGATTCTGACAACTTATTGTAAAAATGTATATTCGGTAGAAATGACAAAAAATTGACGTGACCAATTCCCTGACCTGCAACTGAAGAATTAACGCGGTCTTCGATTGCTCTGATGCGTTCATCTCGATAAATATCCGTTTCTGACAAACACGAAAATACTCTTATTAAACAGTACCAATCAACGTATTCGTCTCTGTAAAACACTGAAACAAAACTAGTTATTTCATTTGAGTACATATTTGTTGTATTAAAATCTTTGTTATTAATAATACAATATTTGCTTGATGAAAATCTTCTTTAACACTTGTGGTTGTGCAAAAGTCTGACTTAAGTCTGATGATCTTTTTGTTACGAGGTGCTTGAATGAATGTTGTTATCTCCCTTTGGAAGTAAAACGTGAATAGTATAGTAACCCATGCAAAACCTTCAATTGAAGAAGTGATGCGATCTCGCAGTGATCCCATCCGTTCATCCAAATATCTCTTTGTTTCTAACAAAATAAATTTATTTTGCTGCTTTGGATAGTTCCAGTACATTCAAATAACAATTAAAGAAAATTAGTCAATATTTATTTTGAATCTTCTGATAAATATTTTTATTATGATGTGCGGTTTGTTTAAAGTCTACTTTATAATTCTCAACGTTAGCAGTATGGTCTCATTTGGAGCATAAAAACGTTTTTATCTCTTACTCCGTCAGGATAATTTTTTAACTAAGCACAATCTTGCTCACGGTTCTTGACCTGCAGCTGAAGCATTGATACGATTCTCCATCGCTTCCATCTCTTCATCCAAATGTTTTTGCGCGTCTGCAGCAAAACATTTGGCATTTCTTGGCAGCAGGCTCACTGATTTACGGACAATGTTTTGAAGCAATGAAAAAGAAAAAGAAGGCAGAGTTTCAAATCATCTGATACACACCTTGATATTCATTTCTCCTGTAGCTAAATTTGTCTTTGAAAGTATTTTCCTGTTTGCGAAGATTTTCTTCGAAACCTGTCAAGGCATTTATTATTCCTCTTTCTGTTAACCAACTTTTTCAGACAGTTTTCCACAAAAACGTTTGATCGTATAAGACAGTGGTTTTCAACCTGGTGGTCGTTTGCCATTTTTCTAGGGGTCGCGAGAGCTTCTGAAAAAAAAAACTATTCATAATTACCTCTAGATTTCATATTTCGTATATGGAACCACTTTTTGTCGTAGCCAAAATAATAGGATCACCTTGCTAACATGATAGCCTACCTTTTCATTCAAAATTGTGTGATTATGACTATTACAGCACTGTTGCGTTTGGAAACGAAGGAATAACTTTGTGACGTAAGACTGTGCTGTGTTGGGTAAATTAGATATTTGACCGCGGAAGCTAACTTTGGAGTTATTCTAGTTTTCAATGAGTTGTGCTGTGGAGTAATTTGTATACGGCACGGGCATCTCTCGTAGATGCTGCCATGTGCATGAATTTAATAGATGAGTCTTTGTTCAACATAATGATGTCGTATGTTATTTTCAGTCATTGTGATTTCTATTGTGAAAACACAACTGCATTTCACACAGATTGTCTGACGGGATATTTTTGGAAAGGGGTCGTTAGGTTAAATTTGGTTGCAAAATGGGTTGCTACATGAAAAACGTTGAAAACCACAGATATACGAATAATGCACTTAAATTTTAAAGAATTAGTTTGACGTTTCATTGTTTTGATGCATTCGTCGAAGTTATTACTTGTGTCTAAAACACCAAGGAAATATATATATCTTTAAGTAATGTATACTTGTAAAAGAAGTTTGTGGGTTTTCATGCAGCATCGTATTTATTTCACTCAGTTTTCACATTCGGTTTGTATACAAACGACAATATTGCAACCATTATTTTAACCTAACACTGAAGTGTTGATTCGATTTTCCATTGCTTTCATCCATTCATTCAAGTTGATGTCTGCGTCTGAAATATAAGACAAATTTTTTTTCCGCATAAAATATTATCACTGAAATGATATTCCATTTTTGAAACAATATCAACTAACACTATACGTGATGTGAAGAAACTTATTTAAATTCCTCGGTATTCATGTCTTTTAATCTTCTGTCAAATGTTTAACACAATGTTCAAGGATGTTCAACACACCCTTCCATCAAATATTCAACACACTGTTTTGTCTTCTCTTCAGTTTTATGGCTGGATCACTGCTTGAACAGAAACGTCCGAATAGAAGCGTGAAGAAACCTTGAAGGAAATTATTGCTTAACAATATATATTTATTTCATCAAGTATTCAGTCATAAATTGTGGCGAGCTCGGATATGGAACCTCACGCACTCACCTACTTACACTATAGCTTTTTTAGACCATTGGCGTCATACAGTATTTAACCTCATAGCAAACAACATTTTGTCCAAATTTTATCTAAACAAGCGCACCTACACTGCTTTCTTTCTCCACAGCATAATCATGGGCGTATGCTCTATATTTGCTAAATCTCACATGAATATACGAAACGTGCTTATGAGCAACAAATTGGAACTTATGGTGCTGATTCGTTGCATTACATAACAGATGTTTCCTACAACAACATTCAAAGCCTCTGGGTAAGCAGCAGTCGTTCGCGAAATCAGCCAGTTGGGCTCTGCTTTCATGACTTTGCGTTGATTGAGACTTGCTCATATCTGTCTTCAAGTAATTAGTCTCCACTAANGTGGATAATATTTATTTGTTATTTCTTACATCAGACGTAAGAAGGATATAAGATCATACACTTGTACTATCCCCTTCGGATTTTCTACTATAAATATAAATAAACGCTGTAACAAATAATTATAAATCTTTTAATTTGCATCTCCCTTTTTTTATGACAAATATCAACGCCAAAGTGCAAAATGATGAGAGGGTCACCATTAAATAACACGGAAGAAGCAACAGAAAAACCCATTGAAGGTTGTGAACGCTTTGACGCGGAGTTCTGAATTAATTAAACGTGATAAGTTACCGGTACGCAATTTGCATTATGGTTATCGGTTAGAACGCATAGTGAAATTGTTCATTGCTTTATTTTGCGTAAAAGGCTCGAACACGCATGGTTTACTAGTGTGTTAGTCATTAAAAACGAACGTTAAAATGCAGCAAAAGTAGTGCTTCCTCCCCATACATAACCACATATAATAATTTGCATTACTTGCTATGCCACATAAAAACAAAATAAAATGACACAAGTTTTGCGGAATTCAGGAATAGTGAGACACTTTTATTTTACGCTGTAACTTTATTTCCCATGTTATTTGGTATCTTTAAATTACCTTTTTCGTCGTTGTTGTTTCCAATCAAGCCTCTTAGGTTGGATATCTGTCGATCAACAATAGTATTTGTAAATGCTTTAGCGATTTATTACATTTGTTTAACAGAGATACGTTCAAAGGCTACCGGACCAGAGTGCAGCACAATTAGTGAAATGATAAAAAAACACAGTGAGCGACGAGACAAAAGAAATATCATTGCTAGGAATAGACGATAAGTAAATGCACTGAGCGTGTGCCGTTGAAAGCGGACACTATCAGATCATCAGCTGTGACTGCAAACACCCCAAGCAGTGCATGACCTTAATTGAAAATGCTCATGGGAGTTAACAGAGAGCAGTAATTACAATGACCTTGCACCTTCAAAGGAATTGACAAAAACTATAGCTCAAGGAACAAAATCAGCAACAAGTTTGCCACAACCAAGTTACACGAAAGTGCAGAATATCGCGTGCGGCACAAACATCAACTTGGGAAGCAATTCAGGTACAAGTGGGTACTAAGGGCAGAACTGACAATGGGGGAATAAACATCATCTCAAAAAAACTCGAATTACACAACGTATACCACTGAAGATTTCGTAAAAGACGCTAAAGCTCCACAATTAGCATAGGTTCGATCAAACCTAAAGCGGAAACGTGGCAACAGGGTAGGCATAGATGTCGTATCGTTATCAGCCAGAGTGGCAAGCAAGGGATTTCATAGCAACATGCAACTGTGACTTCCAACGCCCCGCCATTGTACAACCATTGGGCACCACATGTCTTCAATGCAAGAGGGAATGTTGCCCCGCTCTGTCGTCTATCGTAGACAATTCCCTGAAAGGGGTTTTCAAATGTTGCATCTGGTTTACGAAAGTGCTTTCTCCGCGTTTAAAGAACCATATCATTATATGTTCGTCAGGAATAGCGATTAGATGTGGCGAGATGTTTAGGCTGAGCATTTTTAGAGGAAGTGTGAGTGGTTATCTATATCGCCCCCTCTACACATCACAATCACTTTCACGATTTTGCTGACATTCCACTATCCGAATCAGCCATCAATCCAAGCAAGTTGCAGCCGTGATGAGCAGTCGGTAAAAGGTGAATGACAATATGCGCGAGAAGTCACGTTTTTCAAAGTTTTTGTAGATCTTGGTGATTTCAACGCGATGTCTCTGGAGGACCCACCAGTAACCAGTCGCTTGACGAATCACATCAATTGGCTGATCTCCCGCCTCCTATACTCAACCGTACAGAACGAAGGACACAAGCGCTGAAAAGTTATTTAAGTAATGCAGGGCGTTACTGATACCCTGGAAGCATAAGCGTACGGCATGGGGATGCAGGGGATGCGGTCGCATCCCTAACGCTGAAAAATTGATCATTATTCGGGCAAATTTTTTCAAAATTTGGGCAAAGTACACAGCTACATTCATATGTAAGTGCGGTAGTGTCTGTTTTCCAAACTAAGGCAAAATAATAATCTTATCATCGGCAAAATAATGGCCAAAACGGTTGGTTTTACTACACTACAACTGAGTGAACTGGAATCATGTGGTAATTCCAGCAGCCTTCATCAAATTTGGGCCAACTAAACAACTTTAATAACGTTTTGGGTAAAATTAGAAACATTTAAGTAAAATAGAAGCATTTGGGTAAGGTCCACCAGCTTCAATTCAATCTGGGCAAATGAGAAACGCTTCAATGAAACTTGGGTGAAAACAAAAACACTTAGATTAATTGGAAACACTAGGGTGAAGTCCATCAGTCAAATCAAATTTTGCCAATTTGCAACAGCTTCGTTCAATTGTGGGCAACATCAAACAGTCTTGTTCAAAGATGGGCTATATAGAAAAGCTCCATTAAAATTTTAGTACGTTCAGAAATGCCTGGGTGAATTATAAGAGTTTTATTCAAATTTAGATAAAATCAAAATCATTTGGGTATATTTTAACAACCTTAATTAATTTGAGCAAATTGGGAGTACTTCGTTCAAATTTGGGTGAAGTTAAAAATGTTTCAATAAATTGGAAAAATTTGGGTAAATTCCAATGGACTAAATCAACTCTGGCCAAACAACAATAGCTCCATTCAAATCCGGGCCAGGTGGAACAACTTTATTTCATTTTAGGCAACTTCAAACAGCTTCATTGCAATTTGAATAATATACAACCACTTCATTTAAATTTGCATACGTTTAGAAACATTTGGGCAAATTCCAACAGTCTTGATCATATTTGAGTAATTAAAACAGCTTCATTCAAACTTGGGTACATTTAGAAACATCTGGTCAAATTGGAAGAGTGTCATTCAGATTTGCATATATTATAAATATTTGAGCAAATTACAACAGCCCAAATCAAAATTGGGCCA
>JGI24158J21664_10006370_pt1 | contig 15551 bp, 8 predicted proteins | sample Ectturendosymbi3_FD_21664 | JGI IMG/M metagenome (IMG submission 21664)
TAAACATCATANTTGNGATTATAAAATTTTGTTTGGTGTTCCCCAAAATTTTTTTATTGCATAAAGTGGTCCGTGATGCAAAAAAGGTTNAAAAACACTGAGTTAGAGAATATAGTGCGATCTTAATACTAAAACCGCAATAATAAACGCCTCCAATACAGCATCCATTTGCCTCACCGCCCACTTCGGGAAAGACTGATCTAGATTGTAGATACGCTTCTGCACATTTGCTTATTGTACTGGGGTAGCCTATGCTACTCTCCAGTTCTGGGTAGTTCTTTTCACTGAAACATTTCGGCCATTTGCGCGAAATAGTTTAAAAACTTCTGTCTCTTATCGTATTCGGATATTTTTGTGACTGAGAAAAGCATATGCCCGAAATGACTAAATGTTTTTCAGCCGATTCAAAAAAATCGGTCACTGACCAAAAAATCACAGTAAAACACAGCTCCAGTTGATGGTGCATTGCAGGAAATACATTTGCAGTTCACACACATCAGTTTCGGGTTTATAGCCTACAGTACGTATATCAAAGAGGATCAAGATCCAAAACATGAAATGACCTGCAAGGATTATTGGAAGTAGCAACCCGGATAGCTAGACAGTTGACTTGCGTGAAACATTTTTCTTGACCTATATATCTTGGAAACACGCAAGTAACTAATCAAGCAGAGTGAAGTTTCTGTTGCGACGTCGCTCAGCTGCACATCTTTTTTACCTCAGTCAGCATATCGTCGATTTGATTTCAAAATGCTTCGCTTGCTAATTGGTAACAGGTTTGCCATTGACGCTCATGCAATATTGATGAAAGTCTTGTTTTTCCTTGTTTTTTTTCGCTCTTTTTTCGGGCTGGCGAGAAACGCAACAGCTTCTGCACGAAGGTTTTTCTCAGCCACGTTGAAATCAAGTCCACCAGTTGTCATGACCTCTTAGATCGGGGTTTATCATCCGCTGGTGGTCCGTTGTTATACGAAAGATGGGCTTGATTTCAACGTGGCTGGGCTGCTGGCAGGACTGGATACTTAAATTGGCCTCTGCTTAAGTCACCACCACTGACAGCAAATATCGTGAACATTGCGTTGCAAGAAGCTTATGCCCGGATCAGGGATTGTGAAACTTGGGCCAGCAAGCCAATTCGCCCAATACGACCTTTTAGGCAGTGCGCACGGAGCAGTGTGTAATGGCGTACGCACAGTGAGCTCTTTCCCGCACAAGCTGCGCTTGGTTCTTCAGTTGTGTGCTGTTTGGCTGCAAGATTGACACCTTGCATTATTTATGTTGTTATTGTGAGCGATGGTGTTGGGTGTTGTTGAAGACTATTTGCAAAGTATCTCGTCTATCATAACTCATTTATTCGCCTGTGCATTTAGTTTATTTGCATTTAAAGTGTAGTGCTTCCTTGTCAGAGATAGTGAATGACTTTGATCTACAGTCGAGACCGGCTGAGCCTCGAAATCACGTTGTACCACGTTTAAATCTCAGAGGTAAAATAAAAACAATCTGGACTTGCCTTGCTGTGCCTCGCATGATGTCTGGCTAACGAGCAGTGACGTAAATAATGGAGTCGTTTGATTGGCTGCTCTGTCAATTGTACGTTAAATCGATTTGTTGAGCTTGTCTATCTGTAACAATGGAAACAAGCTCCGGATGATTTGACAGGTACTTAGATAATGCTTCGGGCGCAGTTAGATTCAGATACCAAAACGCTCGTCCTCAATGACCGGCTTTTCCAACACGTTGAATTTCTTCAGTTCTTCGCGTCGCGCACCTTAAGCCGTCGTTGCCAGTCACCAGTGCTTGTTTGAAGCAAACCTAGTTTTCCGCGAGATTCCTGCACTGGTGCGTATCCCCCAACTTTGGTGGTTTTCTTACTTCGACCAAAAGTGGTGACTGTATACAACTAGCTATGTTTTATTGCAAACTTGTGGTTTTATTCCAAAATCGTTCTCACTGCAGTTCTGCAAAGACCCCAAAAGAGAACGTGAGCCGTAACATTTATATTGTTTTTCGTCAAGAATCGGAAGGTTCAATTCTGTTTGCTCGTTGGGGACGGATTTTATATTGCTGATCGGTCGACACACTCGACGCTGTGCTTGAACCTTGCTTTTCGCAAACTCGAAAACAATTTTTTAAATTTTACTCTGTATCGACATGGAGCAGAGGTTCCTAACCTTTCTTTGACCATGTACCCCTTCAGCATTTAGACAGATGAGCATGTAGCCCTGCAATTTCTTATGACAAAAAAGTTGAGTTAAAATATCAACATCCGCTGAAGTTTTAATAGAAATTTTATGTTCGAATATTTGGAAATAAAAATATTGTCCCTTAAATGTACAACTTCAGATAGGCAAATGTACCCCAGGTTGGGAAATCCTGACATAAAGAGATTGCCCGATTACCATTTTAACCGTATGGGTTTGGAGCGATTGTGTTGTAAAGTCTTACTACGTTGTGGCGTAGGCTTTATTTAAGATCGGTTCGCCTCTGTTCGCAGGTCGACTCGCCGTTCATCGTATGTATATCGTACGCGTTCCAGTCACCTGACAAACTCTGCTTTGTTCTCGACCTAATGAATGGTGAGCTTCCCTCGTATGTATCGACTTCCTGCCTACTCCTTTGAAAAATGTAAACGTATAGCTGGCGATGAAAAATGTAAACGTCTAGCTGGCGACCGCTCCACGACATGCGTGTTAATCGTTTTGTGATGACTATTCTTTTTTGATGTGTTTGCAAGTTGTTATAATTGCTTCCAATCCCTATGACAGACAAGCTATAGCTGGCGTTGCGAACGACATGTTGTGCTTTAAACTTTGTGTTTTGACAGCTTGTATCATTTTTCAAGAGCGTGCGGGCACATTTGCGTGTCTGACGCTAACGCAATCTTTTCGTGTGCTAATCGTGGTTATTTATTGCTGCGTACTACAACAAAACGTGGTAAACCTGCCGCATTCTGCATTATTTAAATCGATTAAGGATAAGATGTTCTTTCTTCCTTTACCTTTAGAGTAGAAAGCAGTGGAGACTCATCTAGTTAATGGGTTTATGTGACTGCTTGTTTTATATTTCTGTCCAGAAAATTAAGTTTGTTGAGAGATGCATAGCGGCATCCATAAACACCCGCTTTGGAACTGTGCAACGATGCTGTATGTAAACCATGTTGCGTTACGAGTACATTCCAATACTAATAATTCGCCCAAGGCTCGAATGTTCAATGAAGGCGCGTTTGTGACTGTTCAACATTAGAAAACATTGCTGTTTGTTAACATCGATTCTGGTGCAATAAATCGTGCGTAGAACGGAAATTATGCTTTGTCTTCTCTTCAAGCAAAACTCCTTTTTCTTTATTTGCTCAATTTAAGACTATTCCTATGCCCGCGTTGGGTGCAAAGTTGTCTTGATCGTCCATTGCGAAACTGCAGCTTTTTGCGTCTGACCACTTCGTCGTACGTGATGTGAACCAAACGAGTTGCATCCGCTGGGTTTACACATCGCACATACGGCAAATGCTCCCACAGCCCAGCATTGAGGACCTTCGGTGTCTGATAATATTTCTTTGTATTCGCCGTTGAGTGAGGCGTTGCATCGACGTTTCTACCTCTGCTGAATCGAATTTGGCTTACTGCTGCGGTGTCAAACTTAATTACCGCTTTCCAGAGCAAACCAGTGCAATATACTTCTCGCGGCCGGTTTGCGCGCTTGGCGTGTGATCAGATTTGAAAAGAACGTGAAGGAAAAAAGTACACTGTCAGTACAATGCGTCTGTGCTGGTTTTGTTTCGAAAAAGTTTTTACTTGTGGTTGCATATGCATGTGTGCTAGCGTGCTAAAACTGATTAGTACTTCTTGAAAGAGGATGGTTGTTATTGAGTAGGCATTTTTAACTTTCTATTGTAGTTCATTAGCCCCCAAACATACCAAGTTTTTTTTTTATGTAGCCATGAATTATCTATTCCGGTTTAAAATAACTCGGAATCGAAAAAGATTCATTTTGTCATTATTGCCCTGCCGAGATGTGACTTCAACAGATCGATGAGCACGTGATAAGCCGTTCCGCAGTTGTTCAGCGCGAATTTCTGTCTCGGTTTGACAGGGCTATGGCGTACATCCCTTGAAAGCTGGAAAAACTCATTTTCCGATTCTATCCGTTTATCACGCTGTCCTGATCGCTGCGCGTGTGCTTATGTGAATTCGTACTGTTTTTTTCATGACATGCGAAAGCTAAGGTCGTGTTTTGCATACATGTTAGTACAGTACGATTGCTTATGGCCCCCGCAAAGCAGTGCGTGATACAGAACGCAACCTTTCAATTCGTTTGTTGATTGATCTAACTGCGTCACCTTGCTGGAGACCATTCACTTGCTGCTCAGATTTTAAAGTGGAAACCACGCATGTACAGTGTTTAACGAATCCCTGTGAACATCATTAGCAGATCAGTTTTTGGAGTACAATTAGTGCTTGCACTATGGCTTTTCAGCGTATTCTTTTATTTACCACTACTATACTGCGCTACCTGTCAAGCGTTCCTCGACCTATCGCGCAGGTGGCGATCTACACTATCAGCTGACTCAGCGCGGAGTGTTCACAGAATGCGAAGTAAAGTTCTACGCTTGCGAAATACTGCTCGGCCTGGATCACATGCATCAGAAAGGGATCGTTTACAGAGACTTGAAGGTAGGTTTCGCAAATGTCTTGGTGTGCCAGTTGGCTCGGTTTGTTTTTATCGCCTTCGAAACACTTCTGTGAAATCCATATCACGAGCCCGGTGCTCAGCTGTTGGTGTACTGCCGAGTCGCGTTTGCGAATATCCGAACTACTTCGTCCATTGTTTTCTTTTAGCTAATAGCTTTCTTTTCGCTGTTCAGTTCGACTTTTTCTTTTACGAAAAGACTACCCCCAGCTTTCTATTGATGGCTGCTTGTGTTAATGTGCGCAAAGTCTCGTTGTCTTGTCACCAAACTTTAGTTCGAGCACGGTGCTCAAATCTTGCAAGGGTGCGCACTTCCACTGGCTTCAGTGTACAGTCTCGCGGCGTGGATACGCACGACGGTAATTGCGTGGATTGTTTGCTGTTGCCGCTTGGGCCCGCCGCGGTTGACATTAGCACGTGCACCAGGATTTTCGCTTATTTTTCTTCACCGTCATATACCTAGCAGGAAATCGATGAATCAATTTGAGGGTGTTGTTTTGCACTCGAATGGGAAGATATATTAAGAAACTCTTCAGCTTAGGCACAAACATGAGCTTGAAGACGCTTTGCGCGCGAAACAGCACTGTGCTGCTTAGAATTTTATTGCAGTCACAAGTGGTTAATGTGTTTTGTCCCCTTTTTAGTTTATTTATCCTGATATTCGTTTTCTCAAATGATTCTTGTACCACCCATCATTTAAAAAGTAAACAATGGACCGAGGAGGAAAGTTGTTTCACATTGAGGTGAAGCTCGGCCTAAACTGAATTTTTGCCTTTTGTCAACCAGTTGAAAATGTACAATTTCGAAGTCTGAGCAGGAAAGCTTCTAGAATCAATGAAAGGTTTCTCTCAGAAACTGATAATCTTTGGAAAACCCTTCTCATTTGTGCGCTCAGTCGCCCCACGTCAGTCACGCTTGATTTGCTAAAAGCGCCATTCTACCTTTGCTGTCGCTTTACGAAAATGCGGACCTGACAGCATGGCGAACGTTGGTTGGCTGCTGCGGTTGTCCATTTGATCACTTGACTTGTGGTTTGATTGTAATAGTGGGTTTGTCCAAATGACCTTTCAGAGTTGGACCTGGTTGTTATGTCTGGTGACGCTTGATCTCCCGCTGTATCTAGGAATAGTAGGTTCTCGCCGATCGCTTAAAAACGTCGTTAGTTTTTGTGATAATTGTTGATTTGCGCCACCTGCTACTCTTTATCTTTTTGTTCGCAAGTATTGCTGTGAAAGCTGAAATGTTTTCTAAGGTGCATTTTGTTGCTTTGCCCATGTCAACTAGAACTTGCTTTGCCCATTTAACAAAGCCCATGTTAACTAGAAGGAAACTTTCTATACGCTAAAGTTTCAATTTCGAGACATACCAAGGCTGGGTCGTGTCAGCCAGCTGTGAAACGACATGTCACTAAATAATCGTGCCTCATGATGGTCGTGTGGCCAAACAGTTATTCGTTGCCAAAAAATGCTGTTGGAAAATCACCTCTGAGGTATAGAAAGTGTGTCGGCTACATTTTCTGCCATTTCAGCAGATTAAGACCTCTCATAATCCTCGTCGGGATCGAAACTTGGACTGAAAGCAAAGCGGTAAACACTACCCAACCAAATCCGTTGCGGCGCCGGTTCGCAGGACCTGTTCCACCCCGTGCGTACAAATCAGGAAGACATTCATTACTGCGGTTGCATTAAAAGTGAAAGAAAAGTTTGGCGACAACCATGCGTTATTTACGAACGTATTTCTTGAGTCCGAGCATCGCCGCAGTAAGGATTTGTGGTGCGAAAGGCGTTTCTCTGTACAAGGAAATTGCGTCCATATCGGTATTCAAGCATGCGCGTCGGTAAGCTAGAAATGTATGCGTGCGTGAAGTACGACGCACCATTGTGGTGGCAGTTCGAAGAACTTGGTCTTTCAAACGCGTGTGTGGCAAAAAAATCATAGTAAAAAGCGATGAAAGTTAATTAGCGTCTTTGACCCAGGACAAACTGATGTGAAGGTACGAAACTTATCGACGCTTTTTGTACATTGCATAAGAAATTGAAGCTGGTTTGAATCGTTGTAATGTTCCTTCAACGTTTGGCGTTCCAGTGAAGGCCTCCTAAAAGGTTGGTTGCCAAAGATAAATGCGCCTTTCCACCTATTTGACACAAACAGGGTGGGCAGCTTGACGGCGTAAATCGTCACGGCTTTTTGAGGAACAGCCTTCTTCGACAAAAATTGTTCCTCAGTTGGCCGCCAGTGAAGATAAACAGTTGGTTAGGCTAGTCTCGCGCAAAAACGAATTTTTTCAACCGCTGTTGGTGTCCATAGCCAGTCGGTGAAACTTGCACTTCATACAACGCCCGTGGGAAACGCACACGATAATTTGAAAGTACATGCTCGGCTGAGCAGTTGAAGGCAACAATTTTCTAATGGTTACGCTGCTTTTTCAGCTGAAGAAGTTGTTAAATGCAGCACGTTTCGGTTTCTGCGGAATCCATATCATTAACTTGTGTCGGCATTTAGAAAACGCTAACTAGTGTGGAAGTTATTGCGGGCGATGCAGAAAGGCCTTGGTGTAATGAAAGCGCAGCATGTTTATTAACTTGATATGGTTCGAACTTTTGCGGCTAGGAAAATGCCTTGAAATAATTTTTCTAGAGTAGTTCCAATATTTTTAATTTTGTAAAAATGTGCAAATCGTTTTGCTGACGACAGTGCTTTGCACATTTTTCATGGATGTAGCATTGTCAGGGAGAGGGGTAAGATCTAGACTTATTAAATGAAACTGAAACTGATTTTCCGTTCGTTTGATATAAAGAAATGCAATGATAAAAGTCGGAAGGAGATCTTCAACCTGATCTCCCAGTTTCAGGTTTCGGTTTTCAACGATTTGTTTCAGCTCTAAAAAGAGTAGGGCAAAAATAAACACGCAGTAATAATTTATGACATGTATACCGCACCTGTCGTTTTCGTCCGTAGCTTAATTGCAATAATTGCCACTGACCTATAGCTTGCTATCGGCGCAGTTCATCCTATGTGATGACAGGCATGTCAGGCTTTCGAGTAAAGACCACACAGTGCGTGTAACAAGAATGTTCCTGGCCGGTAAACAAGCAAGCACAATGCCACTGTTTAGCGGAGAATTTGCACAAAAAATGTGAATTGCACAAAAGATGGCTAAAATAGATTCGATGTTAATTGCGACAGAGAAAAGTCACTGCTGGGGCGAGGTCGATTTCCTGAAGTGAAAGTTTCGATGTTATGAAAATGCAAACCATTGAAATAGGCTGTTTACACTCAAAGAACGTCAGATGATTTTCCGTATACATTAGTGAGCTGCTACTTACACTGTTTACCTATTGCAGTACTTACTGTGGATCCAATGCTTAATGTCAACATTTTTGCTTATTGCTCAAAGGTAATGTTAAATCTTGATGACAAGTAAGTTCTACTGCTTTTTTGGTGATTGAAGTCGTAAACGTAATCTGGCGTGCTGATAAGTCATCAGCGAACATGCCGTTCTAGCAAAGTTGGCACGCCCATTGCGAATTGGAACTTGTTGCACAATGCCAACCACTTAGTTAATTGACCTCTGTTTTGTGTACGGCATCACCTACATAGACGACATGACGTTATGCGTTGTTAATGTAAGGACACATGTTGCTGGCACTGTGTCGTCGCTCTTGTTCTGAATCCAGAGAATGTCAATGATGTACAAGCGCCATCAGCTATCCTCCGTATGATGTTAGCCATTAGCCAACTTCGCTTGTGTGTAGTACAGCTAACGAAGGGCTATCGTGTCAGACTCGCCCTGTCATTAGGCGTCTATTAATATCCCGTTTGAAATGTAAAGCGTGCCGATATCGTGAAACATCCTCCCGTTGCGCGACATGCTAGACAGGTGCTTTGCGCATCATTATCGCTTCCGTTACTTGCAACGCCACCACGCAAGGCGCTCCCAGCAGCAAAATTTTGTCAGCGCAATCAACGTGTTTGCTCTAGCTGCATTTTATTGACCGAAAGCGTCACAATTGATCACGCCTGCGTCTGTTTCGTCGATCAGCAAACACGAATTATAGTCCCTAATCATTGGTCAACGTCCCACTGGTTGTTGCAGCGCATTTAACCCTTTCCAAGCGTTATTTTCTATTAACTCCCGCTTTGCCGTAAAACTAGGACGTCCAACGTCGTGTCTGCGAAACTACCCGTCTGTCCTCTCTAGTGAAGCGGTGCTATTTGCGTGAAAGATGTTTATTTCTAGTTGTGGCTGGACAGCGGCCGTGTCATCCGCTAGTCTGGTTTGTCACTCCAGCGTAGATCGCATGGAAATGCTTTTGATTTCATTGCGATCCGAATGTCATCAGAATTGTGTTCGGTCGCCACACGAAGCGAATATGTTTGGCGAGTTCCATTCTCTCTGCGCACCAAAAAAATATTTTGCGCCTCGCAGCCGCGAGCTGTCATTGGTGCTGGCATTTGATAATATTGATCTTGTTCGCTCTGTGCCGAGTCAAGAATTATTCGAGAATAATTCATTCGAAAAAGATCACGGCACAGAACGGCGGAGTGCTTGGCAGACCGGCTTATTGATTTTCAGACGCCTAACCCTTCACTCGCCTTGTTACTCGCAGCCGGCTAACATCTTGTTGGATGAAAAGGGCCACACGAAGATCTCTGACCTGGGGCTTGCCTGCGACTTATCGAAGAAAAAGCCGCACGCCAGCGTGTGAGTGCATTTGAATATTGCTTAGTTGGTTTGCGTGCCTATGCCCGCCCCCGTTATCGATCGGCGCCGCCTGCACCTTGTCACGTGTTTTTTGATTCTGGAAGTGTGAATATTACTATCGACAGCACAGGTAACAAGTGCTTTTCGCAGTTCAACATACCTTTTTAACATCTAGTATGTACATCAATTTTTTGTTTCTTTAAACCCAACTGTCAACGTCCTAACCGCAGAATGACTGAAATTAGTAACAATGTTTCAGCTGGTTGTTAATATAGTTCTCACAGCTTACTGAGCAAATATTGATTCATTCAGTGAAAGCTGCAGTGTATACCGGGTGTCCATAAACTGCATAAAGTCTCTTTGCAAATTTTAAAATTTATTACAAAGGCGGTTCACAAGATTTTTTAATTAAGATTGTTCTAGTGGAAACAGTGGTTGTCAAATTTTTAAGGTTGCCTCATCACTAGGGCAACCAATTTTTTGACCTAAAAATTTAAAATTTTGACATTATACAGTAATTTACAAATTTTGACTTTATTTTGACCTATAAATTTTCTGCGTTTGCAACTCCAAAATAATTCAGCCTTAGGTGTTAACCTTAACTGAGAAACATATTCATGCACTTTATACTTAAAATTTTTTTTAAATTTGATTGTTTAATTTGGGGATAAAATTTGGTTGTCTAAGGATAAGTACCTTAATAACTACAGTAGAGTCAAACCTGAGAACATCATGAAGTTGAAACACTATATGCACAATGGATTGAGCTTTTACCAAATCACGAACTGTAAGACCACGTTTCCTGCCTTACCACGCCTATCCTACATAATATTCGATCTTCCAGTAGTATGCAAAAATACATTATTACGTCCGAAAGCGCAACAAAACCATTATTATTACAGAATTGCAACTAAACTTCAATATCTGTTGTTGTAGTTTCAGTGAAATATCGATAAAGAGAAAAAACTGTGCTGCAAGAAAAGTTTTGACCCAATGACAAATTTTGACCTAATGATTAATTATGACTTTTTTTGACCTAATAACTTGGGATTTCCTCAATGGTATTAGCGTGAAATTTTGTTTGTGGACGTTTCATAAACATTGAAAACGGCAGAAAAATTTTGACTTTTTGGTTGCCCTACTCATCACTAAAAAACTCGCCTGAGGAATGTTTCATACTCAGAGCTTCGTTCCGGCATGTTAACTGCAAACTTCCTTCGTTGTGGCTTGAGTGCCTGTAACAGTTGCAAGCGTACAGTCGCAAGTTCTTCTGTAGGACGTTATTCACTTTTGAACGCGGCATTTCCAATTGTCTGGCTGGTACAACGAGCAAGGCACAGGGTTGCCAAGTCTAAACAGACCTTTCAAGTTAGAAAAATTGCAAAATTCCCCAGAATCCGCTTTAATAAGACCAATTGTATAGGCCGCCAGACCAATTATTTTGCAGCTAGACAGGATTAAAATCCGCTAGATCTAGCGGCAAATCTGTCAAATTGGCAACCCTGGGACTGGCTTGGACGATCGATGTTTTCCTCAGATGTTCTTGGCCGCCCACTCCTTCTGCTAACAATGTCCCTGTCTCCATAGATTTACCGCCCCATGCACGAATTGAAGGACGTGATGGGTTGATATTTTTCATACCTCTGCACTTTCGCCGAGTTTGCACGTCAGATTTTGACTCAGTAAACCATGATACGCATTGTGCCTTCTCTTGAGAAGTCATTTTTTAGGGATACGTTTAACAGTAATTTAACATAACTATTTGAAAGAATACCGCAAACACAAAATTTTAATGTGATCACAAAAGTAAACACTGATTAAAATAAAACAAATCTAAGGTATCTTAACAACTGACTTGGTTATTACACATTTTTACAATTGTAAAGAGACTTTATGGACACCCTGTAGCATCATAGTGGCTCTAAGCCAGGGTTTCCAACAAGTGTGCCTCGAAAGTGTCATGATTTGACAAAGAGTTTATAAAATGTTTGGTCAATATTGTATTGCTTTGCACTATATTCTTACCGTATTTATTTTGCTATGATGCTCACCCGCTGTTCAAAAGCAACAAAATGTTACACCATTACATGTACATATGTCACTTTTCGCAAAATAGCTCTTGTTGAAATTCATCGATTAACCAGTGGCCCGTTATACTCAAAACTGGAGAATTGTTAGTAGTAGCTGTCCAATCGTCAGTGGTGAAATACATTTGGCATTGTGGACAGATTTTGATTGCATTTTTTTCTGATTGAATAAGATTTCAGGACTGAGGATACGTAGCCTTAAGTGAAATCGATTTCCGATTAAAAAAATTTGCTTGATTGATTAGACTTCGTTGTCTTTGTGGATTGGAGACTAGCTTACTAGTTTCCATGTTGATACATATTGCGTAGTGTTTTCTCAGTAAGGTATTTTCGGCTTGGAATACCCTAGATAGGAAAAATTTTCTTGATCAAACTTTGAAATCCCAAGTCAAAGCCAACGAAATATGGTTGCAAGTATACAGCAATTATTTCTCCAATCAGATAGTGTGTATCTTTTGAACGTTTCATAGCTTCTCCATTATATCAGGTAGAATAGTTTGTATTTGAGGTGGATACTTGCAAATTTTGCCGATCGTGTTGAACATCCAACATCTTCATATTGCCACTCTGTTTTACCGGTTTCATAAGCAGTAGATTTTTTAATGTGATAAAATCATATTAAATGTTGTGGAAGTTATAGCTGATCTTCCTCTTCCAATAGAGAAGCGGTTCCCAAAGTATGGGTCGCGAAGGGTCGAAAAATGGGTCGCGCCAAGGTGATTGAAATCTGTCAAAACGCACTTTTTTATTTTCATTTTTCAAGTTCTTTCAATTCTATGATGGACTGAATTATTGCATCAGACGCATTTCATTTGGCTTCGTCTTATTAAAACAAGTGGGTTTCCGAAAGTTTTGATGGCAGCGCAGCTACTAGCCAACTAGCTGTTAAGTTAAGATTTGTTGATCACGGAAGTATTTTGGAGCTCAATAGTTCAGTAAAAAGATCAGTGGAATATCATGGTTGATTGATAGAAAGGGTTGATAGTATGAAAGTTAGGCTATGTAGTAGTAGAGTAGTTTGACACATTTTCCCTTCTTAAGCACGTAAAATACATTTATTCAATGTTTTGGCTTGGGTCGTGAGATGTTCGTTAAACTCAGATTTGGGTCGCACATAAAAAAGTGTGGGGACCACTGCTATAGAGGCATTACACAAAGTGCGCTTGTGGAAAGTAACGTCTAATTTTACCAACTTTGAAAAATTGCCAAACAATGCCTCGTTGAGCCGTATGGGATTTAAACATTAATGCCCTGGCCTTTCATTTGTGAATTAATTGCTTTCACTGAAAAATGAAATGATTTGATATCATTCATTATTAACTCCTTTGTTTGCAGAAGAAAGTGAAGTACTGTTTATGTTAAACACTCCCAAAGCAGTCATCTGACACGCATATATAATTAATAATGTGCATTGCAAATTAATATGTCACTGTGCACAAGTCCATTGCATTGACCACTTAATCGGTATCGTCCGAAATAACCAAGCCTAATCAGCAATCGGCCCTATTGCTTATCGGTGCATCCCCAGCCGTAGACCAGTATTTTGCTTGTTCGACAAAGAGTAATCGGATTTATATTATTCCGAAGTTTTTTATTCTTTACTGCCTCAGCGATGCCAAATAGCACGCATTACAACTGGGCTCTTGTATTATTGCTCTTCGGGAAATCGTACCTTGATATTGAGCTAATGTGAGTGCTGAAGATAAATGCTGAATATCAACAACCAACGAGCCGGAAATTCTACCGAAAAGTGGTTGTGTTTGTGAATCGCATTTCTTCACTTACAACTGTGAACGATTATGTTCGTCTTCCGGGAAAATATCGTTAATGAAGTCTACTTTGTTCATTGTACGTTGAGTCATTCAGCGCAATTATTCTGTGCAGTTGTATCGCTTTGGTCGAGTACGGCTTCGCTCGGTCGTTCTGCTCTGCTGTGTAGAAATAAGCAAAAAGGGTTAAACGTTTTCGTGTTACAGCGGCACTCATGGCTACATCGCTCCTGAAGTTTTAATGAAAGGCGTCTCTTACGATTCCGGCGCGGATTGGTTTTCTTACGGTTGCACCATTTTCAAGCTCCTGAGAGGTCATTCGCCATTCCGTAATCACAAAACGAAAGACAAGGCCGAGATAGATAAGATGACGCTTAACATGGTAAGTCTTTAATTGCGTCCCAGTGTAGAAATTCAGTGAGTTGGTGTTGGTGATAGTTTTTGAAGGAAGCTGTGATTTCCTTCTTTTGAAGCAGTGGTTCTTAACCTTTCAAACCGCAAGCACCCCTATTCCTAAAGATATTGGCTTCGCGACCCTTCGTCTGTTGTTATGTCATCAGTCAAAGTGGTTGTTGTTGTTGTTGTTTGTGCATTTGATAATTAAAAGAAAACACTTGGCACTCCTTCCGGGGACCCCGTTAAGAACCACTGCTTATGAGCTACCGCAGCAAGTGTTTCAGTGACGTAATTTTCTGCTGCTCTGAAAAGCAATTTTCACTGTAATTTGTCGCAAAACTTTTTCTCTCAAAAATTCTACCTGAAATCGAAACTGGTTGCAAAACAAGATTGCAAAATTTGTTGCAATTGACGTTTAACATGCATGAAGTCGTCCAACCGTTTTTTTTTTGCAGAAGTTAAATAGCCTCCGTCTGTAAGTTTTTGCACGACTGCGTGACTGTTTTCTTGGCGTTTTTGTTCAAAACTAATCAGGAAAGCTGGCAGGATGTTGCTTTAATCCTTTCTTGCTGACGTGTTGAGAAGCCTTTGCTGGACTTCAAACCATTGTAGCCTCTGACTTGACATTCGACACACAAAAGGTCAAACCCGATCATTGTGGTTATTTACCGGTTGTCCGCTACGGATTGCCGAGCGGCGATGGAGTTACAATGCTGCCGTCAGGCATTCTTCAAAGCTGACAATACTGCCACGGCTAATGCCCTGCGCATACGGCCGCAGAATAAGCAAGCAGCATGGTTAATTTTTCAGGAAGTGAAAATGCCTGACTCAATGTCGTCTGAGGTCGCTTCCTTCTTGACCGGTCTTCTCACGAAAAATCCCGAAAAGCGTTTGGGATGCACTGGACGAGGGTGGGTGTTGCGAGATGGCGCCGTTGCTTGCGACTGTGCTTTGTGATTGTTTGTCAACTTTGAACAGTTTAAGAAGCGCCGCTGACTTTTAGATGCCATTCCGTGTGGAACGTTAATCCCTTATTTTTTGCACCAAAACTAACTGCTCTGGTAAGAGCACGTCGCGCCTGTAAACGAATCACTGGTAACAGTATACCGCTTTCTGTTTTACGTCACGGTTTCTTTTGATGAAAAGCGAAACGTGATGTTTGGGTGCGAGTATCAATCTTCCCAACCATCGACCGGAACATTTTGAGTTTTTTCCGACGTTATTGCATGGACGGCTGATAATGGCGATTGAGTTGAGTGAAATCGTACAGGTTGTTTGACTTGCCAAGACGTTTGCGTGCGCTATTCACACACCCGTTGGGTGTTATTTCAGAATTCCGTTTCCTATAAACTAACCGCATTTCTAATCTTACTGAAAAACACAAAACCCATTTTAAAGGAGTATCCGGGTAAATTTTTATCGCTGCCTTTACATTGGGATTTTGATTCTGTCTGCACGGTTCGTTCACGCACCCGCACTCGCAAAAATATTGGGGATTTTGCAATATTTGCTTCGTGTTGAAAGGGTGTCATTAAACTGGGCGTCGACCCAAACGCAAAACCTTTTCATTCGTCAGCGCAAGACCAGTTACTTCAAGTTCTGAACTGTGACTAATATTTTCTTAGGCGACCTGAAGTTTCATACCTTCGTACCTACTCACAATTTCTCTTCGTCGGTTCAGTCAGTAGTTCGACGGAACTGCACTGACATGTAATTCTTGGGTCAACTGTCGTGTAATGATGAAGCATAAGGGAAACAAGTCACACCGCTTAGCACTGTATTATGTGCTGCCTGTGCATCTGCGTGTAAATTTAATTTAATTTATTTGTTTATAGCAGACACGAAGTCCATAGTATGAACACACACACTCTGCAGAACGCAGGTTGATAAAACAGACAATACAGAACG
>JGI24158J21664_10006371_pt1 | contig 15550 bp, 8 predicted proteins | sample Ectturendosymbi3_FD_21664 | JGI IMG/M metagenome (IMG submission 21664)
TTTCCGTGATCTAGTGGACAACAGCGCTTTGTTTGATCTAAGACTGATACCCTCACGATCACGACAAGCATTTCGCAACTAATTAAATCAGTATTCCATTATCTTTCTACTCAAATAAGCACACTTACATGTTTTTGTTCGTAACACAAGCTTTCTGGGTTTTTATTGTACGAATATGTATGTCTTTTGTGTGCAATATGGGTTTATTTGAAATCACTGGATGGGAGCCCTACATGTGACTGTTGAACATAAATACCTTGGTAGGTAATGCAGCGAGACAGTGACACTTTTGATGGCAGTGCTTCCGAAAGTTTGAAAAACCCATTTTTAGCAGCAGTGCTTCCGAAAGTTTGTGACAGTGCTTCCGAAAGTTTGAAAAACCCATTTTTAGGAGCAGTGCTTCCGAAAGTTTGTGACAGTGCTTCCGAAAGTTTGAAAAACTCATTGTTAGTGTGAGACTGTGATCAATGTGCCCGAGTGAATGGATTAATCAAACGACTCTTATGCAGGCTACCTTTGGATGCTTTTCACACAGCATAAAAATACGGGGCTTGTTAGAATACGCCGATCTAGACTTGTGGGAATACGTCTTTGTCGTTAAGATTTAGTTCTGACTTCTTAGTGAGCACGAAGTGCAAAGCTACATTTGCTGTGGCGAGTTTTCGTAATTCATCTTCTCAGTTTTTTTAAGCCTGCGTGGTGTTCTAACTTTGGTAAGTTGTCCGATAGTCTTGTCAACATATAATTCTAGTTCTCATTGCTTGAAACAACTTTGCGAAACTTTGCGAAAGTGTCTAACTTTCTTCTTTTTCCCAGCTAATGTTGTTCTGGCCGTTGATTATTCTCAAACCATGACTTATTTGTAGAAAGTGCTCGAAAAAGTAGATATAAGGCAATTTATGAAAAGAAAAAGCATTTCTGATAGCCGAATTGTGGAAAACATTTCAGACAAAAGATTGAGAATTGAGTTTCAACCAGCACAGTCTAATGGGGTGTAAGGGTAAAGCGTTTTGTGAATGTCCATTTACATTGCATCGTCAGCAACCTGAAAAGGATAAGCAAAATTTCGACGTTGCCGCCCTGGTAAAATTTCTCTGGACGCCCATGGACGCATTGATTTCGATCTAATTCTTGGGTTATAAAGCGTGGTGCTGTTTGGTTCAACTATTTTAAGTCATTCAAAAACGATGAATGTGAAGTTGTCAGTTTCCTTAACCTATATACTAGACGCAGCAATCAAAAAGCTCTACAATTTTGACACGTGGTGAACAGCATAAAACATGAAAAACCAGTAAACGAGTTTCATTAACACTAAAAAAGGCTTCAAAAAACTATACAGGTTTTATTTTGAGACGTTTCGCGATTATTTCTAATCCACCTTGAGTCCGCTGTGGTGCGATTTGTTGTTTTTTCTCAAACGTTTCAAAATAAAACATGTATAGTTTTTTGAAGGCTAATGGAACTGTTAAGTCTATCCCAGTTTTATGCTCCAAAGTAAAGGAGTGTTTTGATATTCAAACGCGAGGCTCCCAGAAGAGCGAGGCCCCAGACATTTGCCCGGTTTGTCCAATGGTTAATCCTGCCCTGCCTCCGGTCATCAATCGTAAATGACTCTTGCTGTTAAAAAGCCTCTTCTCCTTTCCGCTTTTCAAATACTGTATGTGCTGATGAAACGAAAAAAAAAGTTTGCCAAGAAGAGTCTGTAATCAAACCTTGTTTGAAGGTCGCAGCTAATTTGCTGCATGGGAAAAGGAGGCTGTGGATGTAGTAGAGCAAATGCTATTATAGAATGACCATTCGATGCGCCATGATTGTTGTCACATCGGCCATGCATTCACAATAGAGTGAATGGGAATGCAGAAATCGATGGCAGGGGTAAAAGAGTTAAGAAGCACTGGACTAGAGAAAGCACAACCAGACAAGGGGCGATTACGTCACAATGTAATCGATTACGATTGCTTGACACATGTTCGATTACGAATAAACAAAACAACAATGTAATCGATAAGGATTACGATTACATTGAAAGTAATCACGATTACAATCGCGATTACATTTGTCTTGAAACATTCTCAGAAAGAAAACAAAATCCATTTGCATGGTTTGATGTAAGCATGTTTTTAGACAACATACGATATGAATGAATGCACTAAAAGAAATTGCCAATCTGTAAGGATTAAATACCGGAAAAAGGAAAAATCACATTAATTGTTGACTGAGATGTTTGTGCAGACAACAAACCAGTTGCGTAATAGAAGTTTGAGCAAGAGGGTAAAACTTAGCTGAAAGAAGCCCACTGGCCACTTTAGGAGCCCAGCACTAACCAACACTCCCAAAAAACTTGAGAAATGATGGTGAATCCACATGTGGATGACTATACTCAAACCCTAAATCAAAGGAAAATACTCCACGGAGTATTGCTCACTTTAAATCAGCTTAATATGGTGTTGAAGTTGGAATTATTTTTGTTCAGGAAAAAATTTTTTTCCCAACACAATGTTTTTGCCCAAAACGCAACACCTTTGTTTAAAGGTTGAAACGTGTTTCCAAAAATTTGCATTTTTTAACGGCACTTGACCAACACTTTCTGTTTTTATTGCGTCTTTACCATGCGTTCCTGACAGTTAGCATAGTTTGCTCAACTAGTTATTGAACTAACTTCACCATATTTTGAACCGATTTAAACTTTTGCAAAAGCATTGGAACGTCATTAATTTTTACATAGCAAAGGACGATGCAGTGGTCTTAACTTTCTTCAAACTAATTGGTCGCGTGTTAAGGTAGCTCGAAAGCGTTTGTACATCTTCGTGCTATGACCACACGCTTGAACGTCTTCAGGTTAGGGTTACAATTTTTGCTGAGGTACGCATTTCTGAAATTGGCCGAAAAACGCAAAAAAACGAAAATTTACTGAAAACCAAAATATAAGCCAAGTGTGGGCACGGTTTTTACATTTAATCTTTGCCAGGGAAGGGAATCTTTCCCTTTTCCCCTTGCACCCCGTCAGTTACGCCACTGCATCAAACACTTTAAATATTGATTAAACAAAAGTAATCAATTTTTAAAAAATGTTTGTTACAGTTGGTAAACATCAACGCTTCAAACCTCAATCAGTCAAACGACATCAATCAGGCTTAAACTTTCGTCCAGCAACGCTGAAACGTCGTGTGTTAGTAATTTCAAAATTGCTGACTATTTATTTCAAACTGCGGGTTACGATGTTTTTAGCTGTGTGATGTCTTTTGGATTGTCTGCAAGCGCAGCATAGCATTGTGTAGTTTTTCATATGAAATTAAATGAACAGTGATGCCAATACAGCTGCGCATCTGTCTATTGGACAAAACATCACATCAACGGCTGACAAAAGCTAACTGGATTAGTTGAATTCTTTTTACCAGTATCTGTGGATGATCTCTGTTGACATGATAGTTATCAGCATTGTGGAAAGTTGCTTTCGACTTGGGTTAAATTATCTTATTTCTTTGCAAAAAAATCAATTTATATAGATTACTGCACTAATGTAGTCTACTCCAGCACTTACATTCACATAGATTCACTCCGAATATAGTTGAATAAAACCAACACCTCTACTCGTAGTGGTGTCGTTATCTCTTCTGTTGCCGAAGTTTCAACTCGTTTTCAAGAAAAGCTCTTATTTTTGTTGCTACGTCTCACTAGACTCACATGCGTTACTTCTGGCCGCCAACAGAAAGGCTAACAGAAACAAAGCGAGAATTCGCTACAAACGCTGTGCTTGCCGCTGGACTATCTGGATTTAACGCACACAGACGAGCTAACGGCCTCCTCTCAAACAAATATAAAAAACTGTGACAAAGGAGGAAACCCTGCCACTAAAACCGCGGTTCATCGCACAGTGGTGTGTAGGGTGAAGATTTCCAAGTTTAATCGCGAAAGTAATCGTCGATTACGATTAAATTGACAATGCAATCGATTACGATTACATGTCATTGTTAGTCAGTTCAATCGATTACGATTACAATTACTCAAAAAACTGTAATCGATTGTAATCGATTACGATTGATGATTTCGATTACCCACGATTATCCCATGTCTGAGCACAACTACAGTACGCTTCGCAGATGGCAATTATATTAGTTGGCAATTGTCCTAGTTCGCAGTTGTCCTGTTGGCAGTTGTCTTGATACCGAGTTAGCTTTGCTGTGCAGACTGGAGTAGAACGCTTATTCCTGACAGTTCATTTTTTGCAAGCGCGTTAGCGATTAGGAGACTTACTTCGTGACATTCCGTTCTGCTTGAGGCTATATCAGCGTAGACAAAGTTAATAAAGCAAGAAACACACTCTCTCTCTGTTGTCCCGCAAGTAAGACGCCGCTATTATCCTAAAAAATTACGATTCATTGCAATGACGTAAAAACACAAGTACAGTTGCTTTGTGGAACAATGGGCTGGTTGTTCAAACTGATTAGTGATGGATCTCTGTAACTCATCTCATGATGCACTCACCTAGATTTCATTCAAACCATCCGGCTAGTTGCAGCTTGCAAACACCTTTTAGTACTTTCAATACCTCTGCAAAACCGGCTGCTTAGCAAGAAAATAACAATGAAAAGGCGGCATTAATTACCTTCTCGGTTCCATTCAAACGGCTAAAATCTGCTTTAAGGTTTGATGTTTACCTGAAGCACTACGAGATAATGTTCAACAGAGGTGCTTCTTTTCGTTGACAGACACGGTTCAGGCAAGCAGTTTTTCTGGTAACCGCATACATTATATTACAGTTAATAGTAGGCTACATGTAGATCCCACTTTCAGTTACATTGCAATACAAACTGTTTACACCGACTGTTACGTAATAATCTAATTATATTGACTTCCCATGAGAGGTACACAGTGGTGAGAAGAGCTGCATTGCATCAGCGATTACTATAAAAATCACTGATTACATGGAACAGAAAGACAAGCAGTAACGTAACTTGGGCTTCCCACGCCCGGAGACAAAGTCAGTTTTGCTTTCCCACCAAGCCCGTTATGGCAGCATAGATGCGAAGAGTGAGCTGGGCGTAGGGGCGTCGAAAGCTGACTCTGGCTCTGCGTACAGTTGTGCTTCTATTCTAGACACGTTTGAAAACTTTATTCAATTGTGACTTCAAGACCGTACTTCGGTCACGAGTGAATGTTCAAACAATTGTATTGTAACATCCAATTTGCTGTAATACATTCGAATTGTAGCAAATACGATTGAAAATACAAAAAGTAGGCAAAATTCCATAAGCATCTGCAAAAATTTGCATCAATTTAATGACAAAATTTTTATGGGAACGAAATTTTTCTGATAACAGAATCACAGCAGAAAATTGGCTGGACTTGCATCTTGTTTTCTAATGTGCTGGTTTGTCCGAGCCTTTTGATGACCCCGGGTGCAGCGTAGCCTGTCCTCTTGTTCCCTTCTCTCGACACAGGGTTGCCAGATCACTTGAAATTTTTTCAAGAGCGTTTCTTTGTTTTGTGATTATTGAAATTGTAAGCCAGGAGTGGAAAATTAGCGGCCCGTGGGCCGCATGTGACCCGCCTAAGGTTACCATGCGCCCGTGAGCGCCAAGGACTGTCCTTGAATTTTCTACCAAAACTGGTTATGTGCTTGATCCTTGAAAAATATTTTTTTCCCTTGAATATTTTCTAGCGTCCTTGAAAATTCTTGAACAGTTGTGAAACTAAGCAGATAAATTCGATCTTCTGGCGATTATTTTATTATTTTTCTGGCATTGGCAAAATACTAAAATAATCGCCAGAAGATCGAATTTATCTGCTTGATTTGAAACCTGGTGGTAAATGCTACGCAACAACATGAGTAGCAAAAAGAATAGCAGCTGTGAAATTGTTCATTATTGAAATATTGATTATATTGAACATTCAAGAATCAAGATTAAACAATGTAATTGAACAGAAGAACATGCAGATTTGTTCCATCTTAACAGTTGTGTGGTACTAAAAAAATTATACTATTCAAGAACAGTTGTGTCGTCATAATAAGTTTTGTTTAGTTTTCAATTTCGTTGCTGAAAATAGCTTAAAAGAGAGGTGGTCAATCAATTTGGCTTGGGGGCCGCTTTGAAAAGGTCACATTTAGCGGAGGGCCGTACCTTCTAATGGAAGTAGAAGCAAGTCTCTGTTGAAGTTAGCCTCAGCACTAACATTTATTGTGATAAGTTGGAGGAAGTTTCAGATTTGAACATATTTCCTGAATGCTTCCGTGGGCCATAGGTGTAGGAACAGGCAAATTTTTGGAGGTGCGAAAGATTTTTGCCCAAATTGCCTGACAAAAAACTACAAAAAATGACCTCAAGCAAAACGTCTGATTTCAATTTGGACCCCATTTTTTTCAAATCAAAGCACATCAAGTGCCATTTTTGCCCAAATTTCTTCTAACTTGCCCGAAAAAAACTCCAAAAAAGAATAACCTTCAAAAAAACGCCCGCATTTTCATTCTGTCCGCCATTTCTTTCAAATCAAAGCACGTCAAGCGATTTTGCGAAGATTATCACACCATTTTGCCCAGATTTCCACGGATTTTGCCCGGATTTTAAGGGATTTTGCCCGGATTTTCATCAATCAAAACTTTTTGGGGTGTGCTTGCACCCCCTGCACCCCCGCCTCCTACACCAGTGCCGCGGGCCACTGAAAACGTTTTGGCGGGTCACATGTGGCCCGCGGGCCGCTAATTGTTCCTTACTGGTTTAAACTATTTCAATAATCACAAAACGAAAAACGTCCCTGAAAAAATTGTAAGTTATCTGGTAACCCTTGACCCGCCACAACGTTTTCAGAAGCATTCAGGAAATATGTTACAATCTGAAATTTCCTCCAACTTTACCAGCATAAAAATGCTTTCACTGCTTTCACTGGATCGACAAGTTTTCCAGAAGCAGTAAAACAACCTCGAAATACAAACGAGAAACAAAAACGCAAAAACCAACTATCTGAAATAAATTATACTGGACATTTCAAAAAATATCTGTCTTCACCGTTAGAAAATTCATTGATCGATTTCATCGCCCACAAAAATCCATCAAACAAATTTCGCTGACGGTGCAAGCAGCGGTATTTTGAAACATCCAATGACTTCAATTAAATCACTGCTTCACACGTAGTTATTTCTCATGCGATTGAGCAAGACCTGCAAGATTCTCTTTGCTCCAAGGTTTGCAAATACTTCTTCATGCAGCCAACCAACAAATTGCCAACAAATGCAGAACAAACCCGTTGTATCGAATATGTTGCGCGACTGTTTTGAATTTCATTATTCCTAGCTTATTGCGTCAGGCACGCAACCATGCACAGAAAGAAAGGATGAGCAACACGCAAAACATTGACAATGCGGTAATGCAGTGTCTGACCATATTTTCCAAACAATCATCTGGACGTAGGTGCACGGAAGAAATTCGTGAGTTTGTCCTACTGCGAAGTGTTGGAAACGTGTTGAGCTCAAATAGTAATCTTCCCAAATTGAAAAAATGAAGGTGGTTCATTTTGGTGTAAAATTTTTGACTAAGAGGGCGTTTTCTTACCTACCCCAAGTAAATACGCCCCTACTCAACAGCCACTGATTATAACTACAGCTACTCGGAAGTGTGTTCCGAACAAGTTCTGCCTCGCTCTCGCTTTTAATCAGTGAGTCTCAACGTGGTCCACCGGTGTACCACCTGGAATTTCTAGTGGTACACAGAGTTTCATGAACCCCTGACAAAACATTCCTGAAAAGTGTAACCTTTACTGTACAATTAACTATGTAAAACCATCTATGTGCAATACAGTTTCAACTATAATTGTTCATGAGGTATCAGCATAGCAAAGTGGTCCAACGGATATTGTTTTGAAAAAAATGGTCCATGAGCCAAAAAATAGTTGAGATGCATCTTGCAACAACTTGGGAGTAGTGCCGGATTAAGGTAGCGCCGGGCCGGTATCATCCTAACAGTGCGAGGCCCTAAGTTGAAAATAAACTTGAACAAGTAAACAATTGCTAAAGTTAAATCATAAATTCTGTGGGCATCTATGTGACTAACATTAGGCATACTGAATTTTGTAAGTACGAAAAACCTGGTCTTAAATAGCAAATGGTGGACATCATGGGCTACACATTTTTTTACCAAAAATGCATATACGTATATTTTTACCAAGAAGGAATACATTACTGTAAAGCTCACAAGTACAGTACAGAGACAGTAATTAATGCTTCCAAACTCATCAACAAATTTGATCATTGCTGCATTTAGACAGCGTAGTCTAATCACAGGGGTCGAAGCCGATTGCCAAAAGCGACAAACCTACTGCTTTAGCTTGCATTTCCTAGATTTTGTCAAATCATTTCGAAAGTCAATCTGACGTAATAATTTCTTTTTTGAATGCCGTAAGAATACAGTCAATTAATATCTGGAAATTGCTGCAATTTTGCCTCATTGCTTGAGTGGTCCCAGAATTGGAAGTAACTGTAAAATACGTTAATTTTCAAATCATAATAGTCTAATGTAAAAGAATTCAATCGAAACCTTTCTCTTAATTGCTAATAGCCAATTTAGCAAAATAGTGACTTCTTGGACTGAAAACATTCTATACATATAATCAGGGGTGGATATTAGGGGAGGCAAACGAGGAGGTCGTCTGGGGCCATCCTTTTGAGAGTTTCGCACTTAGTTTTGCATGGTTTTGTTAAAAAGTTTATTCATCACTCAACAGCCACATTTAATAAGCCCTGAAGCAAGTCATATGCTTTTCAAAAGAAAGCAAAAGTTATGTGCAAATGTGCCAAAGGGTCCCCTCAACAAACTTTATGTGTATACAAAGAACGAATGAAAATATAAAAACTTCAAGCAATGTACAATGTGAAATAGAATTTCACGCAGAAGCAAATTCCCAGAAAAAGTCAAAAAATTTCAGCGAATAAACTTTCTGTATAGCATGTGTAAAATATAGGGCCCCGTTTCTGAGAGTTTGCCTCGGGCACCTAAATTGTGATATCCACCATTGCATATAATAAAGAACAAATGCAACACAAAGAACCGCAAGGCCCCCAAAAGCGCGGGGCCCGTAGCAATTGCTACATTTGCTACTATTGTTAATCCGGCACTGCGTGGAAGGCTTTCAAAATCGTATTAGAAACAACAACACTAAAACAGCAGATACAAATGAAATCATTTTGGACGTTTTCAAAACATGTTTTGATCTCAGCAAACTTTCTATGAAATGCAGCTGACAGCCATCAAAGCAACAAGTGTCACCGCTAAGAGAAACAGCAATACCAATATTATTATTTCAAAGAGTATTCAAGATCAAAAAGGGAACTGTTGCTTAACGTCTGCGAATGCATCACCATTTGCTGCAGTCCGTGTAAATGAGCATTTGATGTCTTTATGTTTGGTTGATTTAACAAGTGCAAATTTCACCACAAACGTTTTAACAGAATTATTTGGTTTAACAAGTGGGAAAAAATAACAACTCATTTAGAATATGTCTACAATACAATAGTGTTATACAACTCAACCAATGATTGAAGTAAAGAGTACAAAGGTTTTACAGTAGACAGGGAAAGAAAAGCTGATAGTAGTGCGCCAGAACCCCTCCGAGAGATGGTGATCGTTATATGAGAGAACGGTCATAGTGGCACTCTTGGCGAAGGAATAGACGCCAGGCCAGACATTTTTTGGTTTTATGTCGCCCACTCTGAGGACGAGATTAGGGAATGTTTTTTTGGAAAAAGATGCTCAGAAAGACGACATACAGGACCAAGCCAGCGCAAGCGCCTTTTGTTGATATAAACAAGGAGCGACAGCCAGTGCGCTGCAAAATAACCTCGTTGCTGATCTTGTTCCTTCATGCGACACCGCAAACACCGCGGAGGCATCGCTTATGAAACTGCTGGGTTTTCTTTCTTGCTGCACTTATGTTGGCCTGGTTTCGGAGCTTTAAGGAGAGTACTTAAATACACAAACCTTGTAAACGCTATGCCTGATCTCTCGTGGTGCGTGTATGTGCACGTCAACCGGTGCATTACAACAGCTTTTAGTTGTTATTGCAGTTTTATTGTTGTTCTGTAAACAACGAGTAAGTTTTATTTATTTTTTCACGTCTTGCAGGAAATATTACGTTTAGCGGCAATATGTTCGTTGTAGATATTGTTTACAAAAGTTATCCAATATGCAATTTAGAAGAGTGGCAGAGGAAGCGTTCTTTGTGCACTTATAGGCACAACTTACCAAAACAATGCCAGGAGTTTAACAGGTTACGAAGCAGACCACAACGTTTTAAAAAATTGCGATGAAATATTTGTTTATTGCGTTAACGATAAAGAAATTAAAAGTAAATGTTTTTAAGCACTCTGATGAAACTCCTCAAAAATCAACTGTGAGAAATTCGTAAGTACGAGTAGCAGCAATATTAGTCATGGGAACTTGAGGTATCATTGATACTCGTTTCCTCTACAAAGCTTGAAAATGAAAGCTATAAATAAAAAGATTCGTGGATAGATTTACTGCCAATCCTATTCGATAAGCAAAGCAAAAAAAGAGTCTGTGGGACTTCACTGCTTTNNGGAAACAAGCGAAAACCCTGTACTCATCCAAATGATACTCGATTTTCTTCGATNAGGGCCTATAATTGTGTTCACGCGGTTGAGCATGACATCAGCACAAGACTCGATGAGATGTCAGTCCTTGATCAAACCCGTGTGTAAATGATTGGCAGTTGCGTAGTTTCAAAAAGCATTTACCTCTGGTGTGCGTTATCGATCACAGCAAAGTGGTTTAATGACAGAAAACGCGTTCAGTTTTAACAAGTATGGAGCTTGAAGGTGTATTCAAGTGAATGCAGATTTCTCCATTTTGCGATCTTATCGCAATAAATGTACCACAAAAATGTTTCACGAGAGTGAGTAAAATAACTGCGACTAGATATCTTGTTTATTGCCAAGTGGGGCCATTTACTGAAACCTAGCGTTTATAGATTTAAAGCGTTTTTTTAACCTGAGCCAAGTACTTTAATTTAAAATTTTTATCTGCAATAAGTAGATGCCTTTACCACTACGATTTGAAAAATTGCTCATCATCTGCACATTTTTTAAAATACGACCCCGCTTTGTCCGTTAACTCCCCAGACGTATGGCAGTAATTTAGCACGTTTTTTCTTTTTCGGGTAAAAGTGTTTCGCACTCTCATTTTTGTTCTCCTACGGCTCTGGATCCCATCACTTACTTCGTCAACAATCTGGTTTCTTTTATTTTGTGCTTGAAACTCTTGGGTTATCATACAGTAGTTGTATTCAAAGTTTCGGAATAACAACATGTAAGATAAGTTGACCGAGTCATTTTATGAGATAAAATGAACTTTTTACTGATAGAAAACTCTCCTGCAGACATTCTAAAACCTCTAGATCTGCGATATGGGTAAATTTAATAATTCTTTCACAGTTTGTATCACTCATTTTTTGCCATAATCACTTAAAATTTTATTGCTTGTACATATAATAATCGCGACAGTTCTGAGATATCACGAAATAGCTTTCACTCATCTATTTCTCTCTTCTGAAATTGTCATGTTACGCGGTTTTTATTAACTTCGCGTCCATTTGACGAAGTCATATAGAATTGATAGAATTGATGTAGACACATTACATGTAATTCGGAAATGTCTGCTGTTGATTTCAATGCTCTGAGGCAGATTGTTCGCGAAATGTTTTCAACAACTTAATAACCTAATTCGCCATGCAACATGAACGAGGATGGTAAGAAACCACCAAAGGCTTTCAGCAAGGGTGCTTTCCCCACAGACGTTAACTAATCTTTATTTTTCCCAGCACGACTTCTGAATGTACATCGCGTTGCGAAACTGCATATTCAAAAAGTCCTCACACCAGCATAACTTGGTTTCACTGTTCTACTTGTGCTTTATTGTTTTTCCTGTCACCGAGTGTCAACCTATTGTTGTCGCCCAGTTATTTCTAGGCTTTTCCCGGAAAAGGCTGAAAATTTCATGCGGTAAACACAGACAACGTTGCAAGTTTCCTAAAAGAAATTTTGAAGTCGTGCACTAATCTGCTACGTACACACATAGCACAGCAAAAGACAGTTTGCTAAGTGCAGGCATTGGTGGAGGCACTTCCCTAAAATGATTCCATTCTCTGCAAACCATTACAAAGACCAAACTACAGATACAGACCTTACAGATATCACGCAAAGGCGCTATAATGCATCAAGTGGAATCTACTTCGCTAGTTTTCGCTTGTATATTCTGGACGTCAGCGAAGCTTCTAAATTTTCTATGAGCACCACACGTTCAGTCTATGAAACGTTATATGGTGGGTGTTTTGCATAAACAATCAACAGGAGGAGTAACAGGCTCTTCGTGAACACAGGGAAAAAGTGCTTCTATTTTTGCCGATTTTCGAAAAATTCAAATGCACCTGTTTAATGCAATTAGGAAATAAATTCATACAATTAGGAAGTAATGATAGGGTATTTTGATTTTATCAGGACAAACTCACCCTCAGTTTTACAATTAATTTTCTTGTCGAAACCTGGCAATGCATATTGAGTAACAATAAATGGTTAAATTTCGTAATTCTGCCTATTTTTTGCCACTTACGATTTCAACAACATTTGTAAAATGTGGATCTTAGTAGAGACGATTGCTTGACTGGCTATTGTTGCAGACAGACCCTGCATGCTCTTAATGATCGCAATTTCTAGAAAAAAAAACGATTTAAACAGATGCAGTGGTTTCTAATCGAAATAGTTAGTAAGACAACGTACCGTTATTTAAGAAAATTTGCACTTGTTCGTTTTCATGTAACAACAATTTTTCACAAATAAACAAAATCCGCACAAAAACGAAAATTGTTTTTATTTATCATTTGCATTTTTATCCTGAACCTTAACACTTCCACTTGAAAATGATCTCAGACCACATCGTTCTACAGTTCTTTTCAATCAATACACAGTTTGCATGTTTCCTGAAGAGACACCCAAACGTGACCAGCGGTCGCAAACCAAGCATTTCCGTGATTCTCAAATGCAAAAGCAACAGCAGTCAGTTGTACCAGGAATTGTTAAAAATCAAGGTAAATAATTAAAGTGGCATACCACCAACCTCGTCCCATTAAATCCATGTGAGTGCATAGCTTTGTGATACATGTAAGCAATGTCTGAATTACGAGTATTCTAACTTGATTTTGCCATGATACTTCAAGTATCAGTTGGCTTTTGCTTTTTTGAATGCTGAAAATTTGCAAATTGCTGCCTGTATTGAGATTCTTAGCTGCTGTAGGTTCTACACACAGCTGAGAATCTGGGCTGAGGACCATTGTTAAAAACTAGAGCTTCTGTTTAAAACGACAACGCTGAATAAAAACGTGCAGTGTGGTTGTTGAACTAACATATGACATTATTTCCTGTTTGTTGAACTGACTTTGCAAGAATGAAGGTTCATCGAAATCCCAGCATTCTAATGATAGTTATGATTCAGCGACGCGCACGAGGCGCCAGTGTTTGTACCGTACAACGCATATGCATGTGAAAGCGTTCTGATGGTGAAGTGTACTTCACGAAACGAACAGCTGCATCTATTGTCACGATGAATGCAATCAACTAATGGCGAATGCGTTTGCCCAGCTGAAACAGGCATGGCAAATCACTCGCTCGAAAGCATGATCATCCTGTTCAGTTTCTTATCATGGATCTGCTGTGGGCTGTCAGTCTTGAAAAGCATGAGTTGAGAGCAGCCACCTAAAGATAACTTAGCAGGATGTTTACGATCATTTAACCCGACGCTTAAGATGGCCGTAGTTCGTGTTTTCGATTGTGCTGACCCAATTTATCATTATCCTGGCAGCAAAACAGAAATGCTTTCTGTCACTGATATCTTTTATTGTTAGTGCCGTTATTGCTTAAAGAAAGTTTTTCTTCAGGCCTCTGGAGTATTACACGAAGCTAAACGAAGAAGCCGAGATTTTTTCATCACGCTATAGAACAGAAATAGAGAGTACCTGGATTACGATTAATTGAAGTAAATGCTCGTTATGTAACTTATTACGCCTTAGAAATTATGATTATCCTGCACGACAGAACTGCATAGAAAGACATCCAATAAACTCAAAACTGTTACTGTCCCTTGGAGGGACGAAGCAAACGAATGCACAGACAGCGAAAAGGAAAGCTCAGCTTCCGTTGCGGTTCAGGAAAGTCTTGTTCAAAACACTGATGTGATTGTAAACTGCAAGTTTGCAACTGATTTTGCTTATTGCTGGCACATCTTTAGAGTTAGAGGTATTCAAATTTCACATTTGGTTTGTGTTTTCGTACTATGTTGGTGTCGCTTGGGCTTGGTGAAGCGGTGATACAGGTATAGAAAATCTTGCATATGACCTTCAGTTCCATCGAAGGAAGAAGGTCGTACGTGGCCTGACCATAAACAAATGTAGATTGATTTGATTTGTTTCCCATCTGATCGTTTATTTTTTCTAGTCAAAACACTTTCACCAGATCAGTCAAAAGACATTGAAGACCAGTTGCGTGCATGGAAATTATAGACAAATAACCAATGGTACGCATTAGTGGTTCTCATGAGAAAATCCTGTCAGTTTGGAATACGCACATTATACATGTTGGAGCGTGCATGATATTCAACTTTTTAGTTAAGAAATCCATATATGTTAGTTTTCATTTTTTTCATTTTATTTCTGTCGATTTTTGTGCAAATTATGCTTTCTTAAACGGCTGCAAGTTTACTTTTTAACATCAGTACAACTTAGCAATGTTCCAGTAAAGCCACTGAAAACTTTCCTTCAGATCATGCTTGTAGTGGAAGCCCTTTGCACTATATTTGTATTCTTAGCAGCAGTATTCCCTCTAAGGTTTTACACTGAGCAAATGTTTGTTTCAGTGCGCATGCAAATGCGCAACCATGCAGACACACAACTTGTGAAGCGTTTGCTGTGAAAGAGCTATGCGATACGGTACGATAATAAATTTGGAACTTATTAGTCCGCGAGGATAAGATTTCACTGCGCAAATGGCCTGGTGGTTCTACGCATTTGCACACCTAAGAGAGAACACTGCTTGGCAATAGAATATACTCGGTTTTGACTGCCAAGGTCAAGACTCGAAACCAACATTCACGGTAGCTATCCCAAGTTGGAGACGTTACGATTGTTATTAGAAATCAGCATTTACTAGAATAAAATTCTTGCAACTTATTGGGTTTTGAACTGCCTGAGGTCTGCAGAAGCGATCAGCAAACTATGGTGAGGTACCGCTATCTCAGTTGGTTTATGATTTCTCTTACATGGACGCACAAAAATACCAAAACCTGATTTTTTGTTGATGATAATTGTGGTACTCTACACCAGAGGTGATCGGAGTCACTTTTTTTGACTCCTGCTCCTGTTCCTAAGAAAGTGACTCCAACTCCTGCTCCGGAGCTCATTGAAATTTACACTCCGACTCCTGTTTACACTCCGAAAGCTTGAAAGCAGAGTCTATTTTGCCACATGAGGTAAAATAACTGCTTGAACTATTTTGCCT
>JGI24158J21664_10006372_pt1 | contig 15546 bp, 6 predicted proteins | sample Ectturendosymbi3_FD_21664 | JGI IMG/M metagenome (IMG submission 21664)
ATTTTGTAAAGGAAATAGTGCACAATAGTTAGTAAACGTCTTTTGCTCTGGGTATAAAATGTAATATGGGTAATGCGGTTACAAGGTAAATTGAAGTTTCTTTATATCCAATATCAGTATTCAGCAGCAAGTTGCATATTATTTTATACAGTATTAAGTTAGGTTATTACACACATTACTACAACACTATCCCCCTGTCTTATTCAAATAGACCAGTTCTGTATAAAATCATTTGCCTTCAGTTTTTCATATGCATTCTTCTGTCTGTTCTTCTCTTTTATGTTTTCGTGACTCGTGAGTCTCTCTCAGTCAGTCGTTTATGATGTTTTATTACTCAAAACTCTGAGACTGCATGCTTTGGAAACCCCTAGTTCCTACAGCTCGCATCAGCGGTCATTGTAACCAGATCTGACCAGGGAGTGGAACAAGCGGGTGCGCTGGATTCGGCATCTTCAAAATGTTCCGACAAACCCGTGGTTTAGAAAACAAGGTGCAACTCTGGCCAATTTTATCTTGTGTTATCAGAAGATTTTTATGCCCAAAATTTGTCAATACAATTCATGTATGTTTGTACAGGTTATCAGGGAATTTTGGTTAGTTTTTGCATTTTATTTCACCAGTTGCTACAATTCGAGAATGCATTACCGCATTTTGGAATGTCGTAATAAAACAGTTCGAATTTTCAATCGTGAACAAAATTTCAGAGGGAATAGCTTCACCCGAAACTATTAGATTCTTAACTCTACTGTAGTTAATGATTTCCGAGATTAAAAAGTCCTGACGTCTAATCTGTGACGTGACAATCGCAAAAAGTTTTCAGACGGGCCTAGAAACGACTATACACAGGCGATTGCAGAGCCCGAGTCAGCTTTGGACGCCCCTTTATTCCCAATACATTCTTCGCATCTATGCTGCCACGAACGGGCTGGGTGGGGGCGCCAAAACTGAGTATTCCCCCGGGCGCGGGAAACCCTAGGTATGCCACTGGGTCCAGCAGGAACATTGCTGCGGGACCCGACAGCTATGGAGGGGTCCGAAACTGAAGGAACATTTCAGTGTTTGTTGCTAACAAACTCGAAATAATACAGCGAAATTAATCCCGGTGATTAAACTGGTTAGGTCTAAAGGGTTTGGTAAGGTAGTGTGATGTATTTTAACGTGAATTTATGGCAGTGCATTTTCCTGATATGATGCATTTTGCAGTCAGTGGTTCCCAAAGTGGGCGGTGAAGTAGAGATGGGCGGTTGGGGGCGATAGGAGACCCATAGTAAATAATTACATTTATGTTGTCTTACTAACTTTGAGTGACCAAATGTCACAAGAAAACGGTATAATTAACAAACATGTGTGCATGTAATTTGTAAACAAAAAATTTGCGTTTTGGAAACAAAACTGAGGTGAAATGCTAGGAAATATATTGATGAACTGCAGTTTCCATCACTAAAGGTAACCTGCACGGTGAAACTGTTCTCCTGTATAATGAAATGATTATATGATTGAAATTTTCGTCAGCTGTATTTCTTGGCACGGGTAAACTGCTCCTTAATAATGTCCGTTTTGTTACAGTGGCTATCACCGGTCAGGTGTGAGAATGCACGCTTGAATTTAGAATCAGCCTGTAACCAAAAGCGTGAGTTAATTGTGGATGGATTGGTTTAATGATCACAAATATAATAATAACCATGTACGAGTTAAATTCGAAAGCAAAAAGGCAATATATATGTTTCACAAAAAGTGTTAGGTGCCAACAAGAATAAGTTACCTATAGAGAATCGAAAAGATTCCGGAAAACAGACGTGTGTTCCAGAATGCACTTTAGCTTGAGCAGCGCCAAGGAAATCCAGCGAGAGAGAGAGATGGTAAAGCCAGTGGACGACTGCAACTGTCACGGTTAAGTTCAAATACTTCTAAAATCTGCAGATTAAATTCAATCCTGCACAGCTCCGAACTCAAAATTTACTAAAAATGTGGCAGAGTATTAATGGATTGATCAAAGGATACCAAAGGGTTTAGATGTGTTCTGCTAGGTTTAGACAATGTGGTTCGCTCGGATAATGATGAAGAGATTTTGTACGCCTGTTGCTGCACACAGAAGGTGGCTGTCATAGGGTGTCACAGGTACGGAATCTTGGTTGTCACAGACCACAGATATCTTTACGGAGTTCCATGAAGTTAATTTGCAATTGCAGGGAATGATGTTAACCTCATTAAAGCCAAATCAGCAATCTCCACATTCGTGTCCAAGCTTAATGCTGTTTAAATGAAATCGAGCCCGTCATGAACTCAAACAGTTTCCAAATCATGAACTCGAACAGTTTCCAACTGCTAAATGAGTTAATTTACTAAATTAAGTTTTATAGTGAAATGCATCTTGGCGCTCATTCCTGTTTTCATCATTTCTAACATGCCAAACATACGAAAAGAAAAAATTGTATTGATATGTATGCTAGGCATGGTAGATGGCGATAGAAATTTGTTTGTCAGAAAAGGGGGCGCTAGCCAAAAAAGATTGGGAAACACTGTCAGTATAACGTCCATGCTTGAATCTCTCAGCATTTTTTGTTCAATAATTTTGTCTTTGTTTCATTTGATTTTCATTGCAATGTCTTTTTCAATGGCAATTAGCATAAGTGATTCCAAGTTATTCTGGGTGAGTGAAGTCTTCAGCCTTGTTTTCAACAGTCTCAGTTAAGAAAAACATCTTTCGAATGTGCATGCGTGATGCTTAGGGCCGAAAATCTACTGGCGGACAGGTCAAACGTTTTAAGGATTGTCTGAAGGCAACCCTTAAGAAGAATGCTATTCCTCCTGACCAACTGAAAACATTAGCAGCGGATCGCAAGGCCTGGCGAGACATTTTTACCACAGGTATCCTCTTCATGCAAGCAACGCAGGATAAAACTGAAGATGAGCGTCGTCGCCGGCGGCATGAACATGCTGCTTGGAACATAGAAAACAACTCCTCTTCTCTGTGTCCCACCTGTGGCCGTACATATCTATCACGGATAGGACTGTACAGCCACGAACAATCCCACCTCCAAAGATAAGATGATGGATCTGATTCGTCGTTTCGACATCCATCGAAGGGAGAGAGTGTGTGATGCTTGGTGTTACAATGAAGTTATATTTTGCATATAAATTTTCATATGCAGCTACAGCCTGTACTCTGGTAACAACTTGAAAGCACATGACAAGCAATTCTTACATGTTGTTTTCGCAGGTGATTCAGCGGCTTCTGTATACTCCTCCTATGACCCCAAGCTGTCTGAATCATTTTCATTGTCATTCATATTGTCTAGCAGTCCCTTCTTCAGGTCTTTGTAGCTCGATGCAAATCAAAGAAGTTCATCCTGACCTCTAGTGACGCTCTGTCAATTTCTGGTACTGCATTAACCATCAAACTTAGCTCCACGTTTTGTGGAAATGCAAAGATTTCAAAAAACCTGTCTGGGTCAAAGCAGGAAATCTGCTTATAGAGTTTTTCATGAGACGAGAATCTAGCTCGCATGCAGGAGGAAACAACATCAGTTACTGGATTATGGTATGAAACCTCAATTTCTCTTCTGGTCTGTGATACAGTACTTTCAGGTGCTGAGCGACTAGATCGGATGATTGAGAAGCTCTTAGGGACAGAAATGTTCACCTCTTCTACTTTCAAATTTGCATGAAAAACAAAATTAAATGCTGTTTCTAAAGTGCCACTAAAATCTCTTGAGATTTTTTCAACACTTTCAGTGGCTTTGTTATTCATGCGCCAAGCTTGCATGATATCCACGCCTGATGTCTGCAGATAATCTGATACTGATGTGGTAATGTCAAAAATTCGGATGAATGTAAATGCCATTAAGATGGTTTCAAATTTGTCCAAGTTTTCACTCATTTTCTGTGCTTCATAGCGATCTGATCCTTTAAAATCACGTGCTTCTATTACTTGCTGAAGGATGATCAGAAGGTCTGAATAGAATTCTGATGACTGATCTGTGCAGCTAACAAACAATTTTCGAAGTGCTCTACCTCTGCTTGACCACCTAGTTTGACCAATGCGCTCTAGTCTTAGGCGTTTCTTATTTCCTGGTTTTGTCTGCATATGCTCTTCCCAGACCTTTATCCTTTTGTAAGAATCATTGAAAAATGTAGATAGTTCAGTAAGCAGACCAAAAAGACTAACTGCTGCGACACATACACTGCTTACACCACTGATCACCAGACCCAGAACATGTGCATAGCACCAAGTATGGATGTGACATGAGCGAGCTGTTTTCATAAGTCAGATATTATTAGGGTTTAGCTGCCTGGTAAACTATAGCAAATCAATTTTATAGATACTATAATATAATTACAGGGTTACAGTACTACAGCAGTTTAGGTCTTTCTTGGTTGGTTGTTATGGCAACAGCTAGAAAGACAGTCTGATATTAGTGATAATGCTTACAAATGTACATATGCATACGTATTCTATTACTAATACATGTATATAAGCCTATAGAAACAGTAACATATAATGTAATATGAGACACACACACTGCGATGTGCAGCTGAGTTACCCGAGTCAGACTGCAGGTATCAGAATGCACAACGACATGCTTGATAAGTTTATTGGCAGCCAGCCGGACCCCTTGCAGTGCCGGGCCCTCGGGCATTGTCCGATGGCTCAGTCCACCCCTGGTCAGAGGGCAAGAAATTCGTACCCATATCGACTACATTGCTGCCACCACAAAGTACGAAGGTGTGTTACATAACGTACCCCTTGATCTCACAACTGAGGAACTCCAAGAAAGTTTGAAAGCACAGAATTGTCACCTTCACGAAGCGTTTACAATACCGTTCACGAGACACTCAAACATTGCAGAACTCCACAATAGATCTAGCCCATTTTTCTAAAACCGAATTACCAGCTGAGATTAAAATAGGATACATGTTGTTTAAATTTAAGCAGTACATCCCTAAACCAGTCAGATGCTTTTAAATCCAACAGATATGGCCACGTCGCAAATAATTGCAGAGGAAATGAACAATGTTCCAGCTGCGGCGGTGGAGACGGCTGGAAAACGTGTACCGCCTCCTACAAACCGTCCCCAAACTGTAAAGGCGAGCAATCTGCAACTGACAAGCATTGTCCACGATTCAAACGAGAGACTGAAGTTCTCCGCAACAAAACTACTTCCAAAGTTACTTACGCTGAGGCATGCAGACATTACACGTCCGCTAATATTGTCACTACACCGCGAGTAATGCAGCCTTCTGATTTTCCTCCCCTGCCAGCCTTACCTTGCGTTAGTCCTGTCGCTAACAGACCCCATTCTTAGTAAACAGGCCGTGAGGATCACTTACCCTGATAATGAATAAATGATTATAAACAGCGAAACAATATTTTCAATTTTTTTTTCAAGCCCACTTTTCAAAAAAAAGATGCAATGCTTCTGGTGACCGGTTTTGCGCCACTTTCGCAAACCGCTAATCATTGTCAAATATGTTGCATCAAAACGTTTTGTTACAGTTGAGTTAACGTTTGCGTCGTCACAAGATTACGTCATAAATATAAATGATCCGTAGTAATAACAATGACTTCATCGATCATCCTTTATCTGAAGATTCTGTATCCGAACATGGGCCCCCCACTATCTAAATGCGGCGCTGCTCCAACTACAGTTGACCATGTACACTCAAGTTGATTCTACTTCAGGCTGCATTCAGCCGTAGCATGCAATCTCGCATAACCATAAGAGCCAATACCACATTTTAATTCTGGTATTCATTGACTAGCAAATGTGGCAAGTAAATCCGAACCCCCATTCCTTGATTTTACTAATAAAAACGAAGTTAAATTACATCAAATTTTTTCAATTTGTTCATTTCACATTTTGCCCTGCTACGTTGGCACAACTGAAACCAATGTAAACAACCTCATTGCCTTTCCACCGGAAAATTAACCTGGTACAAACGACCGCAGCCACGGTGGGCATTCGCTGGCAGTGCCCACCCAAATTTTGTTGTGCTCAGAACAATTTCTTTTATATTTAAGTTGATATTCATTTCACTCCGACTCTTTGCAAATCTAGCAAACTAAATTCAGCTCAAACTAAGGTGCTGAAAATGTTCGATTCCTAACTGCAATGGTAACAGACGTGATAAATTGGCACTGAGGGCCACCTGCATCAAAAACGTCAAGTTCAAGATTACCAAAACAAGGACACGTCAGTATGCAGGATACTTTTACTAAAGTGAAAACCGAAATTGGGCTGCACAAAATCCTCAACTGGGCCGCATGCGGCCCACGGGTTGGACACGGATGTTCTAGATGGAAAACCAATGAATTCAACAGAAGCGTTGTTTGTCAGAGTTTGGAAGGTGCCTAAAGCTCCTCTGAAAACGCTGCAAACTATTTCCGATAAGTACGTTCCCTGTTGACAAGGGTATGAAAACCTCAACATGCTTGTGAGAAAAACAATATTTTTCACACAAACAAATGGTTTGACAGCGTAACACAGTGCATGGAATTATGAACGGAGTCTCTGCATTTTGCCTCAAATTCATTTCAGTCAACATTGCAATTAGTTCCTTCAAAAACAATTCTGTTGTCTTGAAAGTAAAAATTAGTCGCTTCAAACGCTAACGAAGCTGCACACTTCTAGAGTTCGTCTTTTGAAGATGGAGGGTGTGGTGTTTTTATACGGTCCTTAAATTTTTCCTTCAGTTCTCTCACGATGTCATCGTCCGTCTGTCCATCCTATAAATAAAAGGCGTCGTTCAAGTTTCGAGCTCAGTCTAGATTTTGAAGCTCAGAATACACCAAATGTAAAAGGAAGTAAATTTAGTATACTAATATAATCAGTAGAAACAGAATTTTCGTTAAACTCTTCAAAAAAGTCCAGTCAACATCTAATGTCATTTATAATCACAAAGCGATTCTAAACGCTGCTTTAAATCAGACTCTACTGGCGGTAAAACCTACAAACGGATTAAAAAACTGTACAACGTTTCGATAGTTGATACAACTATCTTCGTCAGTGCAAACACGAAATGTTAAGACTCAAGAACGGACATCCTGAAATGTGAGCGCTCCAGGTGGCAACGTGCTGATAAGAACTCAGGAGGCGGGGAACGTCAGTCAAAAGATAGGACGTTAAAAACAATTATCACAAAAACCGAGCGGTGGACAGCAGAAGGGAAAATTATCCACACCTCCTGAATTCATATCGGCACGTTGCCACCGGGAGCACTCACATTTTACAGTATAACGCCCATGCTTGAATCTCTCAGCATTTTGTGTTCGCTTTGACGAAGATAGTTGCATCAACAACCGAAACGTTGTCCAGTTTCTAACCTCTTTTTATGTTTATACTGCCAGTAGAACCTGATTAAACTTTTTTTAAATCACGTCCTGGCGTCTCCGAAACCGAAAAAAGCTAGTCTGAAGTTTCAGTATTCCGGGATAAGGGCAATTACGACCACCAAAACGAGATTATGTCTGTTTTCGTAAAAACAAAAAGCAGTTTTGTGAAAGAATCAACAGCGGGCTTTCTTACATCAGCTTTGTAATCAACTTTTGCATCGTTGTACACCCCGATGCAAGCGTAGGATTTTTCGTAGCAGAGCCAAGTTTGAAAACTATCGCCGTTGTACTTCCCGAAACGCTTTTGGATGCCATCGTCATACAGATCTGCAAAGAAACGAAAATATGAAACCTGGAAGTGCAAGGAACAAATAGTTTTCATTTTGGAGTAACCTCTTATGGCCGCATTTTTCGACAATTATGAAATCTGCAATTACACGTAAAATTTTATTTCAAGATTTTATTAAAATTTATTTTTATCTTAAAATTTTATTTTCAAGATTTTTTTATTAAGAATTTTGCAGAAACAGATACACAAGACCTTGAATCTAGTGACAAGCATGAAACGATATTCTGTTAAAATTAACGACATTCAAAAACCGTTGAACCGTAAACATTTTCAAGCAGCACCGTGTTAACCAAAATCTTCAAAAGATTTTCTCAAGCTTGAACATAGAAGCCATTATGTGTGAATGTGTCGCAAACAGATAAACTTTTTTCCACTTACCAAACAAATGATTGCACGTTTTCAGCTTTTTCCACACCTTCTCGCCGTCATCCACGAAATACCGGGACGTGCACGCTTCGTCGTAATCGGTGTTTTTCGGATTTTGTGTTTTGAATTTTTTCAAAGCTTCAGCAAAAAGCAAATATTTTTGCAAAGGAGCTATCAGTTTACCAAAGGTTAGTTGGCAGCTGTGCTGCTGCATGCACCACACTCTCGAGATAAAACAAACTTAGCGCATTATATTGCGCTGCATGATAATGCGCTAACATGAGAAACAACGTGTTTCTGGATACAGCTTTAATAGGTTTTGTGATGCTAAATGGTTTCAGTCATGGTGTTACAATGATATTAACACGAACAAAGAAAATGTTCGAATAAAACCCAGATTCCATTTTTTGAAATGAAAAGTGAAAAATTACAATAATTGTTCTGTAAGTTTTCACAGAAATCCTTCAAGATTAGCTTATTTCAAATTACGAAAAAATAAAAGTGAAACAATAATTAAATAGCCCTCTTTCAACCTCAATAGTTATGAAAAGATTACCACTTCCATATCAGTCAGTGTTTTCAAATCTTGTGTCTATTTTTCTGTACGCACGTCAAAAATATTAATTTTTCTAAAACGAAAGATATAAATCATACACCTTGTGGTTAAATCTTTTCAATACAAAATAGACAAAAAATATTTTTTCTATATAACAGTGGACCACTTTTAAAATATTACCGTCGCTCACCTTGCACTGTCGCTTTGCATCCTTTGCAGTAATCATCTGAAAAAAATGAAAGCTTAATAAATTTTTTCTCAATGATTGCTCAAAAATTAAAGACAAAATCTTTCCAGCACGCTTCTTTGACGAAATAATAATATGTTATACGACTGGATTGTGGATAGAGAAGCGCTTTCGCAAGATTTCTCGATTGAAAATCATGAAACTATTCAGCTTGGTTTTTCTCCTATTCCTATATTGAGCGGTTCATTGCCTTTCTTGCTCGCAAAAGTTTTAATAGATACTTCACGCAGCCCAATGATATCAAAGTATGCTAGAACTCCTTTATCGTACAAAGCAGCAATATTGAAATGCTTTTCCAAAAGCTTTCAAGATGATTTTGTATATATCTGCTGTATTTTGAAAGAGGTATACCAGATTCTGCAATTAGCGTCGAAACCATTTGGTAGTCCAATTGTTACTTCATTACAATGTACTTAGTTATATTTTTGTTTGCTGTTCAACAATAAAGAAAGATGCTGTCTCAATACACATGATATTGTCAACTTAATCGCGCGTTCCACATTACTTCAATTTTTCCGCTCGTTTCATTTGAACGTAAACCAGTTTTTTTCTCGATGTTTTCAATGTTTTGCAACAAACGTACGCATCATAAAGCAAACAGACATGGGCGTCCGCAGATATTTTTCCAGGCGGACCACCTTGATAATTTGCTTGCCCTTTTCAGGTTGCTGACGATGCAATGCAAATGGACGTTCACAAAATGCTTCACCATACTACACTAACAAAAATGTCCTTTGATACGGCAAGAGTTACAAAAATTGCGCATCGTTGGTCATCCTGCAATGATGTGTTTAATTTATTATCATACCGTGGTATTTTGTCCAACATTAAACTTAGGCCTGGTAACCACACTCAGACACAATGCAGCGAATCTGAGAAGACTTTTTCTGCACAGTGCAGGTGCATCAGAAATGTTAAAAAGTTTGCCATCTTACCTTGTTTCAAATCATCTGGTAATCGAAGTTCTGCGTTTGCTATTTTTGGATGGACGCTTAAATAGACTGCGACCAGAGAAATAAGGGATATTGAGTACCGTCTCATGGCTGACTTCCTGTTTGATAAGACAGACAAGCATTAAGGCTGAAACAAAAACTCGGTTCAAAAAATTTTTGAAAGCTTCTTTTGAGTATTCGTTTCAATTCAATGCAACTGTTTTTGTCATGTAATTACATTTTTCTTTCACGTTCCCAGAGAATGGAACATTTGTCTAATTTACGTTGGGCTCCGTAACTGATGTCGAATGTTGGAATTCATAGGTACTTACAACATAACAATACAATCACGCGGGCTTTCAGGCAGTTTCTTCAACGTTCTTATGGAATTGAAAAACTATAAACAATCCAAGCATGTACGTTAATATCACTGAACATTTTAGGAAAATGATCTTTCCACGCACTCGATTTTCAAACACGTTTTCGCCTCATGCGCTTGTCTGTTCAGTTTATGTCACATACAATAGCCCACGTCACCCCTTTGCCGAGAGTGTTGCAATTTCGGTGGGGAGGTTCAAATGCTTTTTTGTGAAAACGTCTAATACATTTCCATTCCGTTGCCTTCTAAGCATGAGAGTGCAAGATAGGTTCTGTGGAGAGAAAATCCCCGAGCTCGGAAACATTTGTCAAAATTTGACAAAAAAAGCAGCTTTTATTAAATTTCACGGTAAAAAATGCCTGTTGGGAAAATGTTCAAGGCAGACAAGGTTGCAACAACTAGGGAATTAAAAGCGCAACATTGGAAATAATGGACTTGATACTTCGAAAAGCGTGAGATACAGCCTTGTAGGGCAATTCTGATTCGTAAATCAACGAAACTGGTTTTCGTTGCTCTTCACTTTATTGTTTAGGAAAGATGTGATTTTTCAGACAGTTCAGATGCACTTTCGATGAGAAATCTTACTTACAATCCTGGTCAAAAACGGGGGCGAAGGCGTGGTTGTTTAAGGAAAACTGCTTCAAACCCCACATAATTCTTCCGTAAGCCCTCAATTCCAATAAACACCATTCAGGTTTACATCAAGCTGGAGAATTATTTCTATCCCTGCGATTTGTCATTTCTTTCTATCCGTTGAATTGTTTCTATCCCTGCGATTCGTCACGTCCGCCCGATACCTGACGCGCACCGGTCACTGCTCAATGCTCGGTTCGACTTCAATTCAACAATAGGATGAACAGGCGGGTAGCTCCATATTAAACTCCAGAACATTCTGCATTTTTTCTCAAACAGAAGCTAGATTGAGTCTTGTTTGCGAGTGCACGCCGTGCGCTTGAAAAGAAGCCTTAGTTACAAACGCAGGATGGGCATCATAAAAATACTAACTCTCTTACCCGTTGCGGAGTTACACGAAATCGGCACCTGCTGTGTACTAGTTAACGCACAATCTGAAATACACTGAAAGTAAATGAACCATTACTGAACGAAACTATTGGCAAATTCGCATTCTGTCAGCAATACCATAAGACAAAATCACGGACAGAACTAAATCTTGGTCAAGTACTTCGCAAGCAAGGAAGGCACTAACTTGTCTCTTTGTACCAGGGGCGGGTCCAGGAGGCGCGATGTCCCTCCCTAAAACCTACCAATGTAACTTTATTCACCATGACTTTGTACAATTTGGAAAATAACNATCGCGATCATAAGGCCATTTTGCCATCCATTGTTTTGTCACAGTAGTATTGTGAAGAATAGTTCATCCCTCTTGCAGTAGTGAACCCGAAATAAGACTTGCGTGCCAAATATTACTGCAGTCGACCCCACCCCAAAGTTACTGGCTGGATCCGTCACTGATTTGTACAAATGAACATGCAGATTTTGACGTACATAACGCGAATGATTACAAGCTACAGCAGACTTTTCATTTTGCCAAGAAAACGCTTTAAGAAATTGCATCAGCCAGCAACTGAAACACCTGACAAATTCACTATTTCAACTTCTCTACGAGGAATGTAATATTTCATATTGAAATATTTAACCTCTACACTTTAAACTGCACAATTTCGGCAGAACTTGAGTCGAAACCACAAACGGCTCGCGTTCCTTATTTTGCTGTCATGACAAAGTAGACAAAGGTACAGTAGCTGATAAATCTGCAACCTACCTTGCCACTGCGTCCTTTCAACAAGTGGTGCGATTCCCATTCTCTGAACGGCGATGTTCGATTCTTTTGCTGTGGTTACATTCTTCCATTGTTTATAACAGAACAATAGATCGCGTTCGGCGTCTGTTTTCTGTTCTTCGGCTCAACCACGGGCTGCAGTAATTTTGTCTCAAACCAAACTTACAAAACTTTCCGCTTCGCCGGCGTTGCGCAACCAAATGCTCTAAAACTACGCAGAGCTCGAAAATATGTTGCTGTAACACGCGCTGCTTATTTAAAAGATGTTCGCTAGAAGGCAACACAAGCAAGGAAATTGATTTCATACAATGTGAATGGGATATTTTTTGTTAGGCTGCTTTGCAAAAACTGAAACTTTCATCACAGGAAACATCCTATACTCTTGTAATTACCACAAAATGACTAGGTCGCTGAGATTTTTAAAATCTCTAGCTATGATAGAACCACCAACACTTCTAACATCAATTAGACTGAAAGTCCCTAACTCACTTACAGCCTTCGCAACAGGCTGAAATTTGGAAGCCTTTGCTTCGTATAAGAAATAACAACGCAACAACAATGTGACTTCATTCAAAGCATTGACTAATGCTTATTTAATTCTCATGTGCTTGATGGTCCCAGTGACAATAAGTAATCATGCTACAATGACGATTTTGGTCGTATCAGTAACTTTAATAATTTAGATTGTAGAGGTTTGTGTGATCTTGTAACTAAAAGTATCCCAGCAATCTGACTCAAGATAAATAACCAAAATGTCATGACATTATCCATGTGATTATCCGTTTTGATGGAGATGAATACTGATAAGTATGTTTCCCCTTTGAAGAGATACAACGAAAAGATCATGTTGGGACACTTAAGCCACCAGACTATGCCGTATTTTGTATTTTTTAGTTTTTGACTGCGAAACTTCAAACACTTTCGCTAACGCTTTCATGCGATTTTGTGCTTGGAGTTTTTTCAAATTCGTTTTGTGCGAATTTCACCCACATGACAATTAGTATCAGTTTGCTACATACCTTCAAAAGAAAATTGTGACATTAAGGCAGTGAATCTTTAGTTCAACACGCAAGCGGGTCTGCCACCATCAGTTCTTTGTTCAGTTTTGTCAACAAGAAACTACTGTGTTTATTTCAAAAACTCAATATTTAAAAAAGTTCTTAGTCAAAACGCGTGTTCAAAGGCTGCATTGAAACACAAAAACAGAGCTTATCTTTTTACGCTGCATAACGCAATGTGTTGGTGTGGTTACAAATGCGTAACAAAAAATGCGCAACTAAAAATATAATTTGCAGTTTCCTATAAAAACAAATGTGAAGTCAATTTTGCAATATAAAGTCTATAAAGTCTAAGTTCTTGTGCGATGTATCCACTTAAATTGCTGACAAGATAAAAAAGCTTGCTTAAAGAGTAAACGGCTTTGTTGAAAGTGGTGTCCAGCTAGCAGTGACTTGTTTGATCTTTTCTTGGTTGAAAGTCATAAGAAACCGGATAATAAAAGAGGCCGCAGAATTAGAAGAATTAAATAGTAAGTTTGGGTGAACCGATTTTGTTTTAGGGAGAAATCATCCACAAATGTTTCTTATTAGGTATTGTCTCAGGTGACGCAAAAATATTTCTGATATTTTTTTAGGTACAACCACATTTTAGTTACGAAAATAATGCTGAGAAAAGGCCATTGCAAGATTTGCATTTTAGTAAACGGCGGAAACAGTTGGAGATGTCAGTAGTGGGGTAATCGCATTTTTTCAAACCTCTTTTTTTCAATTTTTTTTTTGAAAAGAATTTTGCTCAATTCCCTTTTATTATGTTATTATTAATGATGTTAATCTATAATATTATGATACTTATCATCTTAATGCTATTTTCAAAACAGGCCCGCAGGCGACCAACATGGTCATCGCAGGCGACCTGGCGCCCGCGGGCACCATGTTGCCAACATGGTGTTGGTGATGGTGATCCCTGCCTTACACACATTCCTACGTCTTTCATTGATGTTTTGATGCAAAGCATCTCTACGGCAAACTCGCCGTCTGTTTGTAGTGAGGAGGCTCGGGATGGTCATGTGCACATAAAAACGTACAAATATTACGTAGTTCCTCCAAATACATATTACTCGCGCAAGACGTTGGACCCAAAGTCTTATGATACAAAATGTTATGAACGGATATGACAAGAAGGTTTTTGGGATGTTTTTTGATGCATAACTTACCGGAATTACTTGAAAAATGGACCAAATTTTGTTTGCGCAAACTGATATTATTTATTGCAGGTTTGTTGGTAGGGAAATACGTAGCCTTTTGGAGTTAGAGTCAGTGAAAAAATATGAAAATATCTACAATGAAACTACAGCGGGTGCAGGTGCGTTTTTGCATTTGAATCTATTTTGAAATTGAGCATAAAAGGCCCTTCCAACCGATGGTGTAGCACATTCAATCAACCATGATTTAGAATTCGATAGTACGCCTACGGTAGATCGAACTCCGGGCCTCCAGGCTATAAAATGCGTTCAGCCGCCAATAGGTCTACTGTAGTCGCTAAGTTGTCCAGCCGTCAGAAAATGTCATATCGCATCCTACAGACCATGGAAAAGTGTGGCTGATACGATTCAAAAAGGCTCAGTGGCCAAGACTTTTGGATGGAAAAATATTTACCATTAGCCTATCACTTCTTTGTTCCTGGCCTTATCAGCTTGCATATCTGAAGAGATCATTTTGACCTTGAAGACACTATGGCGTTTAATCCATAGCAAGATACGTCACCACTCCGGGTCAGAGTGGAGCTGGTAATTATCATCGCTGAGAGGTTATTCCATTTTGCCTAAACGTACACAACGCCCGAACTGTATCTCCATCACCAGTGGCAGCTTAGCGTCATGCACAGAATTAAAAAGTGTGTTAGGAAACATAGTATTTGTCACAAGAATGTGAAACAATCAGCAACTACGCGTAAAATATCAGAATTTAGGCGATGTGCAGAGTGTGCTATAACATGCAGGCTTTGTTGTGACGTCACAAAATCACAAAACTTTGCATTAGGTATAACTGCTGCTAGGTTGTGCGTCGTACTTTTATGGTTTAAAAAACTGCGGCACAAGAACGCGAGATACACAGAAGGTCAGTAGCACATGCAAGGTCTGCAATATATCCATCCAATTTTTAACCAGCATACACTGTATTCGAAATATGCGCGATAGTAGGATGTTGATGAAGCGTTGTTGTCTATTCATGATGCGCGGGGATACACTGAATATCGCTGCCTGTAAATTGCACTGAATGATTAATGATGTACAAGTGGTGAGGCCGCTCGGTCGGCGCGGCGTCGCATCCGCGATGCACCACGAATGGGAAGTGCACTAAGAATAGCTACATCTACCTGTCATGAACAAACTGAAATTCTCGTAGTTGGTTCCCAAGCTTTTTAGAGCTGGTACCTCTTTCATAAAAATAAAGTGATGTTCGCATCCTTCGTTGTAAAGAAAGCGTGGAAATTTTTATGGTCGGGAGAGAATCGGGGAATCGAACTATCATGATTCCCAGGGAGAATTTTGGCCGAAATTAAAGCAATGCCTTACCGACTGGAC
>JGI24158J21664_10006373_pt1 | contig 15546 bp, 10 predicted proteins | sample Ectturendosymbi3_FD_21664 | JGI IMG/M metagenome (IMG submission 21664)
CCCCGCCCAAACCGACCGAGCTCGCGTCTCAGCTGACCTCGACGCCGAAACAAAAAACTGTCGCGTCTTCAAAAGACCTGACGTCTTGCTCTAAATGCCCAAGTGCCAACTTTCGCGGGGGCGTCACGCGCGATTGCAGCCACCGAACCGGAACGGCTGCCGGGCAACCAGAAAACNTCAACGCGGCTTTGCGATAGGAACAAATTGACAACGCTCGCTTTAACAAGTCGCTTTCTGAGCCCTTCTTTTCGCTTCGGATTAAGAGCGATTGGGATCGGTCAATCAACTCGGCGCTCGCTGCACAGTAATCCACAGTAATCCCGTCTATATCACTGCCGCTTTCTGCCCTTTCCCACACGTGAAACCAGTGCTTTCAACTGCAGCTTCGTTGCGAAAAAATCCCTTTCGCTTATTTGCCACTAGCAGAAGTAGCGGCGGCCGTCTCTCTTCCTTCTGAAATTGTGATTTTCTTATGCGCTCTTGTCGGGCGTCACAAAACGGTCATTCTTTTGTTATTCGGACGCAAAACTGTCATTTGTTTTGTTATGCGGTCACAAGACGGTCATTTGTTTTGTTATTCGATCACAAGACGGAACTCTTTTATCGGTCGCTGCCAGCTAGCGGGCTTCTTGCTCCCAGTATAAGTGTTTGGGCGCGGAAAAGCATTTTTGTGCGGATTTCTGACCCTTCCCAGATCACGAAAATGCGCAATTGGCGCAGGGGGAGAGGATCGCCACTCACACATGCCATATGTAGGTTTAGATTGATGCACGAGTGCTTCGGCCTCTTCGTCAACTCCAATCCGATTTGATCCCTTAACGGACGAATCCCGCTGAAACGGTTTCCGCTATTGTCGAAAATCATAACTTTCTCTATGCTTTTTTGTTATGGTGCGTGCCAGCTGGTATATGTTCTACATTTGAACCTACTGTACATTTTCAGTGTATCTGGGACATTAGAAAGAGATGATGGGAGTTAAGACAATTGCGAAATGTTGTGCAGTTGGACAACCCTGTCGGAAAAGATGACGTCAGATAGCAATAAAATTATGTATGGTGCCACATCGTTGCAACTGCAAACTATTAGTAAAGGCCTCGAAAGCCAAACGCTAATGTGTGTTTTTGACGATTGAATGAAAGCGGNTGCTTTTCCTTCTGACCCAGAGACAATCTGCCACCTGGGAGTATTCATCGTGTTTTGCGCCTTTTTTTTAGTCTCCAATCAAATTAAAGACGCTTTCTTGGAAGGCTTGGAAAAGTCGAAGCACAACCATTCCTACTCCGCACATTCCAACGATACGGAGTAAGTGGTGTTAAATTTTCCCTTACGTGTTGTTGCGATCTTTCTGTGTTCTTTTCCTCAAATAAGAAGCCATGTCTCCGCTGGCAACCAGAAGCCTCTCTCTTTTCTGTAGACTGTCGATGCTTTTCATGTTTTTTATCATTTCCACCCGTGTTCGAGAGTGTTGTATGGTGGATTGTTGCGTCACAACCAACCAAAGGTTAAGAATTTTAATTTATCACGACGTAGTCTTCGGTATTGCCCCTGACAGGCTCTTGTTGCTGAAAAGCCCCGGACGGTTGATGACAGGGTTGGTGCGTGGACTGTTTCTTGTGCCCTTGAGCTGCAATATGCAGTGAAGAGACGTTCGCGCTTTCAAGCTGTTTTACTCGATGCGGTAACCCAATAACACTGTTTTTATGGTCGAGCGAAAAAACGCAGCCATGTTTCGGGCGATTGATCTTTCGCACATCCGGGTATTATGTCTCAGCTGCTGTGGTCGCATCCTGTGATTTGCTTTGTTCGCATGAGAAGGCGACGAAACGATGTGCGACCCACTCAGGTTGTTAGCTTTGGACCTAGGTTGTTTTTTCGCTGAAACATTTCATACTATTATTAAAACTCGCCGTAACAGTGTTCACTAGCATACGTTTTCAGGCTTTGTGACCGAATCGACTTAATTTTTTCGGTCATTTGAAAATAATTCGGTCTCTTGCCGAAAAAGAAGCCCAGCTTTGCACTGCCTGCCTCTTAAGCTTTGATGGCGCCACAACCTTTAAATAATAAAAAAATGCGAAAATTGCGAATCATGTGAAGCGGTGCCACTTTTTTTGTATGCGATTCAAGGCAACCAAAGCCTGTCGCGACTTGCATTCTAACCAACGTGTCCTGGCGTGATTGGAAGCTTTGACTCAGGCCGTAAAAATGTCTGTTTGCAGCGCTGTCGACGAAATAAGCAGATTTACTGGAGTGGAGTGGGATTTTAGAGCTCATTAAAGCGGATGACAAGTACGCGCTGAGAAGGTTGGATATTCCAGAGCAGGCTATGGTCGACCACACGCAAATCCGATTTTCTCATGTCGTGAAAGACTTAAGTAGCAACATTTGTCAGTTACGAGCACATGAGAGAGAGAAACGAGTGAAATCGTTTGGCTGAAGGTGATTTTTGATGATAGGCAGAAATGCGAATCGAGAAAGCTTGTTATCAATCCGATCGAACTCCACGAAACGACGCTGCGTTGCGCGTGGTGACGTGAGCTCGAACGTTTCAGCACAAAAAAAACTGTTCTTCAAAAAACACGCTGAATTATGGGTGTGTTCAAAGTTAAAAATACCTGCTGATAGTCGTAGCAACTGTGTGATGTTATTGATGAGACTGGTACTCTGCACAAAGTGAAGTTTGATGCTATTGAAGCCGCAGTGCAGGCAGGGCGACCAGAAAGGTTCAGGCTTCTGTCGTGTGCACACTTATCGCCTGGACGGTATCTCGCAATGGCTGACTTACTAGTACTGCCCATCTCACCTTCTCCCTAATTCTTCCAACCGTGACGGTGAGCTCATCAATTACGTCACGGTGTGAATAAGAACGCCGTCGCATCACTTTTTTTTAAACTGCGAGAGCGAATGCGCCGCTTCCAAACTGTGGATATCGCGACGGCGGCGGCCTGTGATAATCGCGTTTTCGCTTTTGTTCAGTCCTCACTATTACCACGACAACGACATGGGAAACGAGCCGGTTTACACCAAGACCATCGACGCTGTTCATTTGAAATTCAATCCCGAGGCCGGGTCGCTACTCTCGCTCGCGTGCAAAGGGAGGGTCTTGCACGGCCGGCATTTCACGTTCAAGAGCGTCAACGGCGACACGGCCATCACGTTAGTGGCCACAGGTAAAAACAACGCCCGGTCTGCTGTTTTNAACTNTTCTGCCGGAAATCAATGCCAGCCGCGTTCAGCAAAGANCAACTNTGTGCAAATACGTTTGCAGTGTCGCGCCTCGTGTCTCTTATAAGTGATTTGCGGCCGAAGCCAATCAGCTGATATTTTTTCGCGGGAGTCGAAATTATTGTAACTTGTTCTTGTACCTAACAACTTAACTTAACACGTTCTTGAAAATTTCGGAGGGAGGACAATTGCCCGGTTGCGGGCCTGGCCGAAGCCAGTGTCTGATANAGTAAAAGTGACGTGTATTGNGAAAATCGCGTAGCCAAGATGTTAACTGACATGTGCTCGTAGCNCATATTGATGCATTCCACTTCATGTTGATTAGGTTTTTGCTTTTGATCTTGTCTCGTATTGTAGCCNTTTTTTTCCCAGCGTCTTAAAGCGCTTCACCGGATATGACGGGTTGTCAGGAACGCCCTGCCACGCGTCATATCCTCCCAAGTGNTGGATACTCGCACAGGATTATATTTTATCACCTTTCCGCGGTGTCCACAGAAAGGCCTCCTATCGGTCTGAAACTCACTCCCTTATGCAAGCAGTTCTCACTCAGCGCCCACACTCCCTTGAAATAAAGATATTGGTCTCTCGGTGTTTGTAAGATTACCCGAGCTTTGCCAAGAGAAATGTAAGTTTCAGTGGCATTAGGTTCAAAAACAAAGAAAAATAAAACGGTCGGCCGGTTAAGCGCTCCAGTGTTGCATCACAAAACTCACGCGTTTCGTTCGGTGAAGTCGACGTTCTCGCACAGGCGTGGAGGGAGCTTTCGTCAACGAACGTCACCCGTATGCCGCTCGAGGATCCTGGCTTCAGGTGCTGATCAGCGACGACATGGCACGCAGCCTGATACAAGACCTGGAGGAGTTGTCCGGTGACGATGCGGTAAGTGTTCCAGCGGACGCGCACTTAACGGGTGAAGGCGATGAGCCATTAGTTGACAGCAGGGAGTGAACGCTTCGGAAATAACTGCTCTGCTGATCCTCATCTCCCGAGCGTGACGTTGCTTTCCGGTTTGTTGCGAATTTTGCCGTTTGCTTGGAGTGGTTTGCATATTTCTTACTTTTCGCGCTTGTCCGACGTAGAAGTAGTAACTTTCTACGACGCTATGTCCCGCTGAGCACTCGTCGGCGATAGCCACGAGGCTAGTTTTACAGCATCGTTAAGCCTGTAAGCGCACAAGCCGCATATCCGCCACAGACGAAGCGGTGGTAATGTTTCTTCGATACGTCAAGGGTCAACTAATTTTCGCTGACAGTCAACCGCAGCGAAGCACAATCAGCAAACATTTTCTCACTTTTTTTAAATACACAGGCCTACTGTATATTTTTTATTAACTTCCTCATGACGTTTCTTTGCGCCTGTTTCCTCTTTGTGAGGCGTTCTGCGCTTGCTTGTGTGCTCGAGGTTAATATTCAGCGAATGGGCGATTGAACGTGGCTGCTCGTTGCGCTCTGTCAGTGTGCAGTTATACGCCATGTGTGAAACGGAAAATCGATATATTTGTAGAATTTCGGCGGCGGCGCGCGCCGGTCGATTTTCAATTTGCGTTTCTTTATGCGGACGATAAGAAACCTTTTTGTTTATTTTCTTAACAATGCGTTGTCGTGCTTTCAAATAGCTGTGTCACTAAGTGTGCTACGCTCCCGTGTGAATGCGATTTTTCTTTTGCAAATGCGACTTTTCATTCGTAAACACAACTTTTTAATTAAAATCGCCGGTGATATAAAAAAAGTGCGGAACAAGCGCATGAAAATTTCGGATTAAACCGCGGATAACCCAAAATCAGAAAAATTTCACCCAAAATCAGAAAAATTTCATGCCGTTTGACGAGGTATCCAAGACTCTAATAAGGNCAGGTATTTTTTCTTTCTGGAAATTACCAGCAAACGTCCGCCTTCCGGAGTTANAGACCGCACATGTCAAATAATAATCTTCCGACCGCCGTCGCCTGCCCCCCACCCGTAGCNGCGGAAAATCTCAAACAAACACGATTACGGTGATNACGACAGTGCCGCGTCGTTTCTCGTCGAGCAACCTCCACGAATGGCCGATCGCAGAACTNACCGCCCCCTGTGTGTTTACACCGCGATTAGTCGCGCTTTTCGCTGCCGCACTAAAATCAAAATCTGCGCCTGTAATAAACGAGAGCTTNAGACACGGCGCGCTGTCAAGTGCGATCTTGATGCATCGCCGCGTGCGCGGGTGCGGGCGCGCGAAATGGTCGGTGGTCCGGTCTGTCATGTTGAGGGAGCGGTTAGTCGCTCGTGCTAAGCAGAGCGGAACGGGCGCTGAGCAATTAAAACTGTGCGTTGCGGTTCAGTGCTCACTGGCGATTGAGTTACGGCGATGTCGTGCCAGCGTATGCATGTGTTCTTGGTAAGCGACGTCTGAAGTCCTTGGCGAACTGACTTAAAATTAGCCTCGGCCGTTTCGTGAATTAATACGTCCACCATGTATATTGTGCTGCAACCTAGGGTTTTTTTTGGTCATAATCCTAATTTTTTTTAATGACCGAAAAAAATAAGTCAATACGGTCATAATGGCCGAAAATATAGACATGGTGAATACTGCTACAGCGAGCTGAAATACTATTGTGGCAATAAATGACCGACATGTCTCAGCGAAAAAAAAAACAGACTGCAACTGTTTGAACTAGACAATGGATAGCATGCCAACAGACCCGCAACCAAATCTTGATCTCTCGCGCCAAGTAGCTGTTGTAAAAAAACCGCTTTCGCATTTGCTATATTCGAAATCCCTAACGCAGTTTTGCCGCATTCAATGCTCGCCGAGGTCGCCCTTTAACCGTGGGAACAAGACGCAAGGCTGTTCTTTGATGATCAGCGTGTTTACATGCCCTTCGTTCTGTTTAACACACTGTTCGCGTTTGAATGAAGGCGTGGCTCAAGAGTGGCGTGGTCGTAATTCCACAACGACTCGTTTTTTTCACGTCAAGGCTGGGCCAGGTTAAGGAAGTGTCCTGCCCCAATGCGCCCATAACAACGCCTCGCGTTGGATGCCAACATATTAAACACTGGCTTCCATATCGGGGCAGGCGTTATATCAGGTGAAGTCCCTTGGCTGAAAACCATGTCTTGACGAACTCGGATATTTAATTTTTGAGGTGTGTCGCGCTGTGACGTCAACACCAAGGTCATGAACCCACGTCCCGTTGTCGCGGCCCCACATTCGAGAAAGATCGCTTCGCGCATAACGAAATAGCGCAACGTACAGTTTGTCTTGATAAACTGCAGACGGTCCCTTATGTCTTGTTTATCAAAGGTCTTCGCCTTCCCCCGCCCCCGCCCCCCCCGTCAGTCACCGGCAATATCAATGCGACCCATATGCAAGCAATCGCGCAATATTTGCTCGTACGATTAAGTTAGCTCAACGTCTTCGTGACGCAACCGCTTACGCGCTGGCGAGGGTTAATCAAAAGTGCAAACATTCAAAAAACTTTCCGCCCTCCTGGGTTTCGAGAACCTCGTACTATCGTGTTGACCGACAGACGCCCAGCGCGCCTATTGTGCGAGTGCATTAGGCTATTGTGACGTGGCAGCGTTGTTTCAAACGGTTAAAGTGTCGTGTCGTCGAGGTAAGTATCGTGTCGTCAAGGTCAAGGACGCCTAAAAGTTACTCGAGGTGGCCTGTCTCAGCGCAAGGGTCTCGACGAGCTCGAACAGTTGCCGCTGCTTGCGTGCTAGCAAACGAAAACCCTGTTCGCTTCGTGCCATTGCCTGCTGCGGCTGCACTCTCAGAAGTGGGCAGCCTTTCTCGCTCCTAGCTTGGCTTCACCGATACGCAGAATGTTGCAGTCTCTCTCAGCCACGCGAATTGCGCTTTTGCTTCAAAACAAACAGTTAAGATTCGCGATGTTTGCTTAACGGCCCAATCCGAGTCGCACCGCGTGGCAGGGCGTCGGGTGCGCAAATACTTCGATCCATTTTTTTTATACAAAACCAAGACTTTTATTGGAAAACTTACATTGCTTTCGTTTTTTTTTTCAACGACCGATAGCCGAGGAATAAAATCGCTGACTCACGATGACGCCGGGACACAAGTGACCTTGAAAAACGTACCGCTGCTCTAATTTCATTTCATGCAGTAGGTCGGCGCAAACCGTTGGAAAGCACAGCTGAGAAAATTCCGCCGCTTGCGCCAACGTAGTAGTACTGCCGCCGAGACGCACACACTGCACGGGCCGTTTCGACGCGTACCTTGGCCAGGACCAGATATTACCGGATGTCTGGACCGTCGTTACCGATCATCCGTTTTGTACTCGCCTGTTTCTCGACTGTCAATGGCGGCGTGATCAGAGCCGGCTTATCAGCAGCGTGCACTGGACGGGCCCGATGAAAGACACTGAGCATGCGCGTTGCACGTGAGAACCAATGCTAAGCTCGTCTGGCTTATCCATCACAATTACGACCAAACCGACGCCGTGCTGACCTGCGTTTTAACAGCGTGCTGTGCTGCATATAAGGCTGCATCTCGAAAATGCTCACATAGTTGTCGGGCCGCAGCCAAGAAAGTTGAGCGAGTTTGTTGCGGTGCTGTAAAAACGCTCTGTTTGAAATGCAACGCGGGATTGTCAAGCAGAACGACTGCGTTCTTTTCCGATGAGATNCGCAAAACCATGCNTGCCCCACTTNAAACGTGAGAAAGCATTGACATATTTTTTCTGCGCTTTACCGCCATTCAGTGACGATTTACCTTCACATAATTTACTGTCTCTTTCTTTGCNTGCGCTTGTTTGACAGGTATTAACGCAGACCCGTAGCCACGCGGGGCATTCGGGGGCTTTTTGGGCCAAATTTTCGGGCCAAAATTCGGGGGCCAAATTTTGTTGCGCCCAGAAGAATTTGTTTAAACATATAATAAAAACAAAAATATTGTCCCCCTAAAAATGTATTTTGCCCCCCTCCAAACCTTAAAACCTGGCTATGGGCCAGCATTCATGGGAAACGTGGCAAGTCTTCCACCATCAGTTGCCGTGAATTTCCAAGCTAAACCCAGTCCTGTTCTGTTGCGACATAATTCGCGCCCGTCAGAACTCAAACGCTGGGTCGAGCTCATTTTTTATTCAGATTAAGAGACGATCTTTGAAATCTTCCGCAGGTGCAGCTGCCGAAAGTATATCGCTGGCGCGAACGACGACTCGAAATTTCCATTCATCCCGACCCTGTCTTCGACGCGATGATGCCGGTGCACTCATTTCCGCCGTAACAACGTGCAGTGCGATCGTTTTATTGTTATCTCTTTGTTTTTTTTTCATTATGTTTATTTTGCGTCGCTTTCTTTTTGTGTTTTCCACTTCCGGTCAGGTGCTTCGTTTCATTTTTTCCGTCTCCACTTTGCGTTTGGCTTTTGCGGCTGCTACCTGGCGCCATCGTGCGTCGCGTCGTGTCATATATTCCTGCCAGTCTGGCGCTATTTCGTTGACCACTGCTCATTGATAGCTGGTTGGCTGCACGTAACGACTTCACAAAGACTCCACTGTTGTGCCGACCACAATCGGCTGAGAATTAAATCCACCGTCTAAATTTCACCAAAGAAACAGCAACAATATCAGTCGCGCTTTCCAACTGAACAATTTGATTCTATCTCTCTGGTAGACCGTTTTCACAAGTAACAACGATGATTGTTCGATAACTTCACCAGAAAGTTGTACATCAGGCCAGATGGAAAAGGTTCTGTTCAGTAGCCAGTCGTATTCACGGCAATATCCTTTCAATTTCTAACACGACGTTTGTCGCTCGCGGCCCGGCGACGTCTTTTCCATCGTTTCTGGAAAGTTATCAGAATCGATGATTAAGATTCACTGTTGCGTCGCCAGGAACGCCTTCGCCCGATCATGAGCGGCAAAGCATTTTTTGGCTCCATACTTCCTCCCAAATCTCAATCGCGTTAAGAACTCGTCGTGAACCGCGAATATCCAATTGCGCATTTATTTCAAAACTCCACAACGCAGCTCAAGCGCAGCAAGGGACTGTCAGCGAAAGCCTGCTTACTGCGTCAGTGCCTTGGCGTTGCGAAACCTCCACTGCAAGAGCGCGCGCGCGTCACGGTGCACTGCGATTAAGACAGACTTGTCGCAACGATCGCTTTTTAACTTTTATCGCTTGTTGTTGTTCCGACCCTTTTCCGCCATTGATTTTCTGCTTCAATGTTTATTTTATCTGCGATTCAAATCGATCGATATCTTGTTGTTCACTGTTTTTTCACCCGTGCTTTATTTTGATCTTGTTTCGCTTTTACCGATTTCGCGTTTTGCTACCAAGAAACGCAGAAAGCGTTTTCTTTTCTGTGTTTAACGCACCTGATCCAAACAGTGGATTCGGTGCGAAAAGTTGGAAAATTGTCCGACTTCCGTCCAGGGACAGCTTAGCCCAGAATGTTCGTTGCATACCTTCCAAAGCTGTTTCACGACCAATTTTTTTAAAACTGTTTCACGAGCTGATGAGTTGATATTCAGTTCAAGTTTCCAATTTGCTATTAGTCGATTTGCTTGAAACAGGACCACTTCTTCATGAGGCACCACCAGGTCTTAGTTCGACATTTTTTTATCTGGCTTGCGTCGCTTACATCACTGATCACTATGGCTACGATTCAGAGAAGCTGTAATTTTCTTTCCTGCGTGTTTTGCCAGATGGTTATTTCTTTTTCGCCGACCGTACATGGTCAGTCTTCTCACAGAAATAGAGATTGCTGTGGTGACTGCGATTTTTTTGTTTGTTTGTTTTTCTTTTCACCTTTTCCATGCCAACACGCTGATATTACAATTGTCTCGAATCCGTAAGTGGGAACGACTGCCCGTGTCCCGATGTATCTATGCAGGAACGTATTGATAACTTGTCACGGTCAACGATGGTGCTTCACTTGGAGATGTTTTTTCCAGAAGTTAAAATGGTGTTACGCCTGTCATAGGCGCAGCCAGGGACGCCCAAGGGACCACGCCCCCCAAAATTTTTAGATTATCTAGTCATTTCGTGCTTTACGAGGCGGTAACCCAAACAAAATGCTGTTGCTTGCCTAAAATCGAACATGTTCCCCCCAAAAGTTTGGCCTGGCTACGCCACTGACTCTTGTTTAATGCGCCAGCATCGCAAACGGCCAACGCAAGCTTGGCGAAAAATGCTCTACTTAATTTTCAGAATGAGTGGCGTATGCCGCAGTTCGAAAGTTACTTGATTCTCAATATGATAGCAAGTAGGTACGGGCGATGCGCTTACGTCCACAGGACAGTTCCAGTTATCGCCCACAGAAAGTAAGGTTACATGTGCAGTATCCTTGGAGCAAAGTCAAGACGTTGCAAAGCCGTCCATATCAAATACCGCGCCTGTTTCAACTGTCTTGTAGAAGGCGGAAAAGAGCGACAAGTTGCAGCAACTTGCTTGATTCAGGGATGTGATCTTCGAGTTTCGCTGTTCGATAGCAGGATTTTGCAGTGACCGTTTCGCATTGCCACACGAGCAATGGCGTTCGCAGAAATTTTTCATGGGGGCGGGTTTCATTGAGTGACATGGTGGTCATTTGTATTTGGTGTGCGCTGTTTGCGACGTCACAATTTCTTTCACGTCATATTCATGTTTCCAAACCAACGTTTTGGCGAAGTTTGTTGACGCAATATGCATATTCTTCTACACGCATTCTCCGTATTTTATGCGTCATTGCACTGAATATAAATTATATCAGCGCTCCACGTTAGGATATCGGAGGAAAATAAACTCAACGCTACGACAGCCGTTCATAACTGCAAAAATATCAGGTTGCACGTTAAAACAGGGGAGTAAAACACACTCCTCACTACGTCAGAGCAATTTACAACTGCCAAGTCAGGCTGCGCCAATGTCTCGTCGCAGGGGCGGAGCCAGACATTTTCATTTGGGGGGGGCACTGGAGTGGCCAGTTTTGCAACAAGGGGAGCTGTCAATGGTCTGTGTAGGACTTTCAGAAAGAGACCTGAAAAATTTGGGGAGGCCAGGCAAAATTTTGGGGGGGCAGTGGAACCCCCCTAGCTTCGCCCCTGTCTCGTCGAATGCGAGCAGTCGAGCATAGGTGTGCTGGGTTACTGGCGCATACCACGATTTGCAAGATCGAATCTTGCTAAACTGCACACGAATTGAGAATGAGCATCAAGTACGCAAGAAAACTTGTTTTTTTGTAGTGTGTAGGAATCCAGGAAACTTCTAGTTTGCCTTTTTCCTGCTGAGACATTTTCAAATGTCTGAATTTTTCTCTTAACAACTGCTGTTTTTGAGCTCGTGCAACAGTTCTATCATATTACAGAAATTGGTAATGTTGCCAAAGCGGTCAGCCCATGCGCTGATCAGACAAAACAAAGACAATTATTTCAGATAAAGTGAACTATCGCGGAACACAATCTTAAACATGCGTAGTGGACGAAAGTATGCAAAAAGTGGTGTGATGATTTCTGGACGCAGACGATAACCCAGACTCCCATCAAAACCTAATTATTTCTATTCGGCCCAATTACAATCTTCCTTGAAATTTGCATGCAAATTCGTTCCGTAGTATTTGCACTAAGTCGACAAATTAACAAGCAAAAAGAATCGAAAACAATCTCTTGCGCAGGTAATAAAGTTTTTGTAATATATCAAACGCAAAGGGTTTAACCCCAACCCCCCCTTACGTACGCCCTTGCACACGAGTCGGTTTTATTCATCGAAGACATTCAATACTGTTTTCTGACTCGGAGCAAAAAAATAAGTCTATGTTCGTGTTCGCCCGTGCTGCGTCGGTCAAGCCCAGGGTTGCCAGATTGGCCATGAAATGGCCGAATTTGTCCATTTTTCGAAAAACGCTTTTGGCCGTTTTTTAAGAGTTGTTTCTCAAGACTTCTGTATTCAGTGGCGTGGGCGTCAGAAGGATTTTTTCCAGCTGGGGCCATTAGCAGATTTTTCCAAGTGGGACCAAAAGTGGTGAAATTTAATTTTTCCGTCTCGATACTAAGAAAACGACCCTATTTTGCTAAAAATGTAATAGAAAATAGTCAAATTTCAAAACCTAGAAGGAGGCTTTGGCCCCCCTACACCCCCCCTTCCGACGCCTATGCTCAGCTGTGTGATTGGTAATGTTATAGTGGAAGCATTTTGCGTTTTTGGTTAGATGTTGCTGTTAGACGTTTCTCATCACTGTTACAGTAACCCCATAGTACATCAACATTTTATTGCTTTGAAGTGTGCATTGTGCAGTATTTAGCCTTTGCTGTTAGCAGATTTCGTATTGTCAATCATATGACACAGCGTTTATTCTCAAGTTTTCTTCCCCTTTGTTCACATGTATGGACTTAATGATGGTTTTCAGCATGTGATTATGATCATTAGCTTCATGCAGTTAATGGATTCCATCTCCTGTTCGTATATTTGGAGCATAGGCCTAAGTTCAAGTGAATGCTAGCGTTGTCGTTGGAGTGAAAATTTGATTTCATCCTGCCTAACACAAACAAATGGGTCAGATTTAAAAGCACATATCTCCAATAGCTATCGAAAGGAATCCTTTCCCAGTAAAGAATCAGACACGAAGATCTTACATAGTATATGTTTCGCCTACTAGGTGGACATCTTCAGCTCTTATATATGCTCTTAAATTATATTACGATAAAAAAGACAAGTTGTAACATGCAATTTTAAGTTCATGGCAAAAATTGCTGTTTTAGAGTCAAAGACTGTTTCTTTGGCGAAACCAGATTTTTTCAGTTAAAAAATATCCCGTCCTCCAAATATTTTGGTTTCCCTATGCTTGTGGTTGTATAAACAATTACCATAGTTAAAACAGGTTATTTTTTTGGTCATAAATTTTTCAAAAACAACTATTTTGTGTATTTTTATTGATACTTTGGCCATAAGCTATGGAAAATATTTAGCAACCCTGGTCAAGTCGTCAATGCATAAAACTGTACCTAAACGTCTGGCTGGAAGTTGAAAGCTCAAACACCGGCGTCGAGAAGGTCTTAGTGTCATTGTAATGGTTAGTACATTTTATTAAGCGCAAAACTTTAGCAATAGAAACATTTATAATAGAATGTATATCAAAACTTTAAACATGGGTGGGGAAGGGAACCTGCAGCCCACGTGAAATTCAATATGGTCTGTATCAGATTTTTCGCTAACCACTATAGAATACAACATCGGTTCAAGATGAAATTCCGTGATAGGCAGATACTAGAAACTAAGTCAAGAGAAAGATCTCTTCCTCTTCATAGTTTTCTTCCCTTATTTTCTTTAGGAAGACAAAGGTAAAATTTTAAGATGAAATTAAATGTTTTGTGCCCGCCAGCGATATGCGACCCGTCATACTAGGCTAAATACTGTAGGTTCCATATCCCTGCTTAAAACCTGACCACGTCACACTAGTGCATCCTTATGCACAAGCGGTGGAATCTGAGCTTGGCGTTTGGTGGTCATTCATGAAAGTGGAGCCGGATAAGGTTACAACGTTTGCAAAAGTTTGCGTGAAAGAGGGTGCGAAACTATCAGAAATTAGATTTTCACTTAGAAGGAGAACATTTCTAAAGGCATTTCAGAGATATCTGTCCCAAATGGCCCGTTGCATGGATGGACCAGTTTGAAGAATGAGTCAGGAAATTATTATTTGAGAAATATGGCTGACATTTTGCTTTACGTTGAAACCAGCGAGTGATACAGTTTCGAAACCCGTTTTGATGTTTCTCCGTCTCGGAGGACCCACGCCTAGTTTTGGTCTCCGAAGATGTAGGTCTTGAAACTAAGAACGAGCTATATTTGTAAACTGGGTTGCTAGAACTCCAGTAGCTCAGCCAGTTCGCTTTTGGCGTATTTTAGCCAGGGGGGCAGTGGTGCTGGAACCCGTGAGAACGGCGTTCCCCCACCTTTTTCATGTTTTCATGAGCACTTCATAACATACTGCTTTAAAATGAGTTAGAAGTTGTTTCAAAATAGCTAGTTTTTGGGTGCGTTCCCACAACTCCTTTGTTGGCACCACATCCCTGATCTTAGCTGAAAGAAAAGCCAAAGGAGTTCACAAAATGGATGGAGTTAGACGATTATAAAGTTAACAAGTTTTGATGGCCTTTCTTCTCGTCTGCGTAAGTGTTCGATTCAAGTTAAGATAAATCCTGTGGAAAGGCATAATACGTTGCCACCACAGTAAACATACATGTGCAAGCTCTAGAGTTCGAACGTCACATATACTTCGCAGAATTTTCCAGGGCGACTCGACACTGACTCGAAAAATTTTAGATGACTCTGACTCGAATGGCTTGTGACTCTGACTCGACAAATATGACTCGGCCCCGTCACTGCTCTCATCGTCAGCAGGTTACGTTGAAAATCGTTCGCTATCCAATTTAACCAAGAGAAAAAAGCAAAGACAACAATCTAACAATTAGCTTGTCAGAGCAAACGTTAAATTAATGAAAGCTATTATCGGGCCGTGATGTGCCCCAGTCATGTTTGTCAATTCAGAGTCACATGCCCTTCGAGTCAGTGTCGAGTGAGAGTCATCCAAAATTTTTTCGAGTCATGGTAGAGCTGATTCATGAATTGATGGAGTCTAGTCAGGGTGGAGTTACAAGTACTGTTGAGTGACTTCGAGTCATTGGTTTGCAAGCTCAAATTAGCGTCGAATCAAATGAAATTTAACATTTTTCCAATGTCTTTTTTTGCAAACAAATGGCGCCCAGAGAGCTACAACATGGTGCCCAATAAGCTAAAAAATGGTGCTCAATGTTGTTTCAGCAGTTTTGTTACCAGGTTATTTATATCTAAGTATTTGGTGACACCAGTTTTCTTTTTAAATCTCTCATTCACTCTCAGTCATTTCCACAAGTCGATCCCAACATTGTTGCAAGACATACATGCCAAAATATGACCAGAGACATGGAATGTCCGCAGGGGTGGGCAAAACGGGGATTTCCCCCCCTGGAAATTGGGACTAGTAGTCAGCAGCTTAATTCCGATTAATCGTTTTAATAACTTGCAATGGCAGTATATTTGCCGATGTAGCACTCACGCTGCAAATGACTCAGGTTCACTGTTCTGGTGTCATGCACTGATGAGCTTGAACTTGAAGTCCACTCATGTCCGCTCCTTTGAAGCACGTTGCGAAAGTTGCGAGCGGATTGATCCACTGTTGGTCTTTATTGCGTAACAGTAACATGGCAACGAATCTTCAAAGTGTTGAGTTCGCGTTGCATCCTCAACATGAAACGTCTTGTGACCCCGAAATACAAACAAAGAAAGACTTCAAAAGCAAGTTCAGAAAACAACTTGGAAGTTCGCCGACAACCTCATTAAATAGTGAAGGCAAAGAAGAAACATTAGA
>JGI24158J21664_10006374_pt1 | contig 15544 bp, 4 predicted proteins | sample Ectturendosymbi3_FD_21664 | JGI IMG/M metagenome (IMG submission 21664)
CTCGGATTGTAGCCTAGTTTCCAGTAAAAACTTAAGCGAAATACTACCACCTAATGGTTGGCGCCCAGGGCCAGGCAAAGTGGGCCAAGGTGGCCTAAAAGTCTTCCACTTGTGATGTCACTCAAAAAACCCGCACCCCCAAGCAAAAAATTTTTTTTCGAGTCCAGACTAGAAGACTTGCCACGTCTTTTGAGACTTTTACCGGATCTGTAGAGCATACCGGACCAGAGAAATTCCCATGCAAAGCCACGTGTGTTTAGGCGTTTTTTTCCGAAAATCCCGGAATCCTAGCAGACGCCAAAGAGTTAAAATTTGCTGATCAATTCCTCACATAAACCCATTTTCGTGAGCACATACTTGAATATAGGTATGTGGAAGTTTCCCAATTTTATGTTTCCCAATAGTTTTCCCAATTTTTTGTTGAAACTTGTCATTAGACATTATTATTTCAACTTCTGGTTTTATACTTCAATGTGCCTAATTTTGGAATTCAGTGACCTTGAGAAAAATTGATTTTACGCATTGACTTTGAGTCGTACTCACTGCCTACAAAAGTGAATCCCAAAAGATAATTATCTAGCATTATGATATATAACAAGAAGTCATTTTTGAAATATGATATATATCTATACATTTTTGGTAACAAAAATAATAGAACATGGAAAGAGTTCTGTGTTTGGGGCGAGCGCTGTGATTGTAAAACTGCAAGTATGTTTTCCTCTGAAGATATTTTTCTTTGTTGCTTCTGCAGATAATCTTAACTGTCCGTGATGAGGAATCCTGGTATAAAAGTCTAGTGGGTCAAGTTACAGCTGTCAACGCAAATTACTTTTTGCAATTTATTATGTTGCTGTCTCCTTCTGGATGGAAAGTTGTTTCACTGGGTGTAAAATTTGGTATGTATGCTTGCCTTTGGTTATTTTTTTTGTACATTTGCTTTACTAATTGTGCACTTTGTCTGCATGTAATACAGTAGGTTATCTTGTATGTTTCCACAGCTCGTTACGCCTATGGACCTATTGGACCTCTTTGGAATATGCGGATGAGTGAAATGAATTCAAAACTAAGCTTTCGACGACACAATGCTCATGTGATGCTGGTATTCATAAATAACAATTTCCTATTGCTCTGTCAAAGCTATGAAAAGGATTTGTAATGATCGCATTGATGAAATGCATTTTTGCCAGTTATCGTTCATTTAATGGTTTGCATAGATATCATAAACAAATCTCTTACATTTTTTCTAGGCCTGGTTAGAATGTTTATGCACAAGAAAGGTTTTGTAGCATCCATACATCTGACAAAACTTCGCTATAGTGCATGCATGAATCTAGAACTGTATCATTTGGACAAATGAAGGGTAATAGTGATGTGCTTTTTTCCCTTAGTAAACAAAAATCTTGTATCTCTAAGGCTACCTTGAACCTGTTCAGTTTCATTGCTGAACCATCAGAATCAGAAAGCTCAAGCCACATGCATCTGTATCTATCAAAACAGAAGGGTTTTCCCCATGTGCCTTTGATTCAAAGATGCAAAATACAAAATCATCCACAGCAACTCCTTATAAGTTCATGATTCTGCTTGCAGAATTAATCGCTGTTCTTTCTTTATGCAATCTCATTTAAATTTTGATTTTGTTGTTAAAAACTGATCTTAAAAACACATAATTTTCATATGAAACTTGGGGTCTTCTTGTGCGTGCAACGAAGAAAAACAAAAACCCTCTACACTAGACAATTTGAAACAAAAATACTAAAGTTTTTCTAATGCACATTTCCAGTGTTCATTTGTGCAGCAAAACTAATTGTATGATTGCAGAGGTTTAAACTTAATCATCCTTTAAGTTGCAAATGTAACTTTATCAAAAAAAAAGAAACAAGTAACACCTGGAGAGCTGAGACTGTTTGCGTGAACCATGTTTCTTGTGTCCCTTAGCAACTCCATAACTCGCCAGCCAATTGTGCTAGGGAGCTGTTCAAACCTTGAAAAGATGCGGTAAGTCTTCTAGCTTGGATTTTTTTAAAATTTCAAAGTTTTGAATTTCAGATTTTTTGTAGGTGACATGATAAGCTGGGTTTGGTTGAAGCCTTTTTGGCCGAGGCAATCAGGCCGTGGACCCCAACCACAAGAGCTAATTTTTTGACTCAAGTTTTTAGTGGGAACTAGGCTATAATCCAAGTCTTTAAAGCCCTTGATCTTTAGAGCCCGTTACTGATTCAAAAGTTTTGCCAAAAAAACAAAATTTGGGTAAAAAAACAGGTTTGGGTAAAGAGATTTTTTACCCACATTTTGGTTATTTTTAATTGCAACTGGGCAGTTGGTATAGTTTTCTCCCTAAAGTATAAACAGCTTGCAACACCTATGTCCCGAAATGGCAATAATGTAAATTTGCCAAGCAAGTCAAATATTTTCATGCAGTACTTCATGCCTTTCTGAAAGATGATACAGTACTAAGAGGCAAAGAAAATCACTCCATTATGTAGCAAACAACCTCAGGGACACCTTTTCTCATCTTAGTGCTACTGCAGTTAAGACCATCTTATTTCACACCTATTGCATAGCCTACTAATATATGTCAGTCATTTGTGGTGCAAGTGCACGTGCTTTAGTGCATAATAAACATGGCTGCATTACCAAAAATAAGTAGATAAAATTCTACATTACATCCTAGGAACATAAATATGGTTACTTTGGATATCAATCATTTTACTACTGTATCCAAATAACAGATGTATTGGTATATTTGTATTTTAGCTAACTGCTTCACTGGATAATAAGCAATAATCACTAGACCAGTGTTTTTCAGCTTTTTTCCTGCAGCGGAACCTTCCGCAAATGTTTGCGCAGCTCATGAAACCCTATGCAATTGTCCAAGTGTCTTTATTACTACAACTGAATAGAACTGTGGTTGCAAATTTTATCCCACGCAAATTCGGTCTGTTTCGGCGAAACCCCTGGCACTCACTCGCGGAACCCTGTGGGTTCCGTGGAACCCCAGTTGAGAATCAATGCATCAAGCAATTTATTTCACAAGATTTGCTTGAACTGATTGTAAAATCATGACAGAGTTTTATTGTAAATAATAAACACATGCACTGTGCGAGCCTATGTGAAGAAAATCATGCGTTGTTAACGTTTACTGTTTAACGTATTTCTTTCATATTACAATGCATCAATTGTGCTGTAGTTGTGTAACGAGACCTATTAAAATAATAATTGCGGGATTTTTGTATAACTTGTGTCTGCACTACGGGCAATCGAGCAATTGACCCCCCAAAAAAATTTTCGAAAGCACGTTTATTTGTTAGGTACAACAAGTTACTTCCTCCCCGAAAATATCAGCTGGTTGCAGGCAGACATGAGGTAATCGTAATCGATTACAGTTTTTTGAGTAATCGTAATCGATTGAACTGACCAAAAATGAAATGAAATGTAATCGATCGATTACATTGCCAAATTAATCGTAATCGACGATTACTTTCGCGATTAGCTTGGAAATCTTCACCCTACATCACTGCGCCGAACCGCGGTTGTGGTGGCTGGGTTTCCTCCTTTATCNTCGTTTGTTGTGGTTACGTTTCAGGGGAGGCTATTTTCCCGTCTGTGTGTGTTAAATCCAGGTAGTCCAACGGCAAACACAAGCGTTTGTAGGGAATTCTCGCTTTGTTCCAACTACTCTTGCTGTTGGCCGCCAGAAGTAACTTAGTGAGTCTATGCAGTGTTTCCCAAACTTTTTCTGATCGCGTATCGTTTGTGGGGATCGTGCTGTCACCAGGTACCACTTTGTTCCAGGAAAACGCATTCAACCAAATATCATTCGATCAAAAGTTTAGAAAACTAGACCTGCCACAAAAGCAACATGTGCAAAATAGCGGTGAGAAATTATAATGGCCATTTTAAAAAACTAATGAGGCAAGCACACAAAAATGTAGGAGTTTATTCACAGAACCCGGTAAGCAAAAGTAAAAACTGGGAATACAGTTTTTTTTTGTGAAGAAAAGCAGAAGGTAAGCCTATAGGTGTACCACGTTGAAGGCCTTCGCGTACCACTACTGGTACATGTACCACAGTTTGTACCACTACTGGTACATGTACCACAGTTTGGGAACCACTGGCTTAGTGAGACGCAGCAACAAGAAGAAGAGCTTTACCTAAAATCGGGTTGGCATTTCGACAACAGAATAGCGGGACATTACGAGGAGAGGTGTTGGTTTTATTTATGCATTCAGAGTGAACTTATGATTGTAAGTGCTGGAGTAGGCTATGTATATAATTAATGCAGTAATTTATGTACAGTAAATTAACTTTTTATCAGAGGAATAAGGTATTTTAATCCAAGTCGAAAGTACTTTTCCACAACACTGATAACTAGCATGTCAACTGCGATCCACCAGATACTGGTAAAAATTTCAACGAAACCAGTAAGGTTTTGTTGACCATTGAGTTTTGGTCCAATAGACAGATGTGCAGCCATATTAGCTTCACTGTCCATTTCATTTCAAATTAAAAGCTGCACAATGCTATGCTGGCTTGTCTTGCAGACGATCGTAACCCGCAGCCGCAGTTTAAAGAAATAGTGAGCAATTTTGAAATTATTAACAAACGAATTTTCAGCGTTGCTGGATGAATGTTCAAGCCTGATTGATGTTGTTTGACTGATAAAATATTTGATGCTTTGATGTTTATCAACTGTAACAAAGATTTTAAACATTGATCATTTTTGTTTAAAATTGAAAGTGTTTGTTGCAGTGGAGTAACTGGCGGGAGGGAAGAGGGGCGATTTGACTCCCCTGACCAGCTAAATGTAAAAACCAGGCTCCAACCTAGCTTATATTTCGGTTTTAATATTCTTTTAATTGGTTTTCAGTAGATTGTGGTCGTTTTGCGTTTTTCGGAGTATTTTCCGTTGATATGGTTCTAGTATAGCAAGCACAGCCATCCACACCCGGATTCACCATTATTTCTCAAGTTTTCTTTTCGTGTGTTCGCTAGTAGGTCAACTACAGAGGCTAGTGTGCCTCTTTCAGCTAAGTTTCTCCTCTTGCTCAAACCTCTAGTTACGCCACTGGTTTGTTGACTGCACGAGCATCTCCTTAAACAATTTAATGTGATTTTTTTCCGATGCTTGATCCTTACAAATGAGTAATTTCGCTTATTGCATTGATTCATATCGCATGTTGTCTGAAAATATACTTACATCAAACCATACAAATGGGGTTTGTTTTCGTTTTGAAGATGTTTCAAGACAAATGTAATCGCGATTGTAATCGTGACTACTTTCAATGTAATCGTAATCGTAATGGATTACATTGTGATTTTGTTTATTCGTAATCGTAATCGAGCAGGTGGCAAGTAATCATAATCGTAATCGATTACATTTGTGCTGTAATTGCCCCATGTCTGGTGTGCTGTACAGCAGAAAAATGCATAAGTTGTTTTATGATGAGCTTTTAAATGCAGGTAAATTAGGCTACCACTTCTCTATGCTTTGCTTTTCTAACATGGAAGCCAAACTAAGCAGATTGCTAATTTCAACCACGCTGTGGAATTTTTCATAAATTAGGATTTCATAAATTAGAAAATTAGGATTCCAGAGGAAATAGATACTGTAGAAGCTTTTTTCTTATTTTGCTTTGCTTAGGATTCCTACTCACTTCAGCAATATTTTGACAGTAAAAAGCTTGGTAAAAGAAATGGCTTCTTTTACAATTACAATACAGTTTTTTGCAATACAAGGAAAAACAACAACAACGTGAATAAATTGTACTTTTTTACAGGTTACTTTCAAACGGTTCATTTTAAGAAGAGGCAAAGCAGCTCTTCTACTTCATACACTTAAACAGTTGCAACGCAAACACTCCGTATATGACCTGATCTTGACAGCCATCATTCGCTTGCTCAAAGTTTGGAAGTGCTACTCAAGTAATTTATGATTGCGTTTATGACAGAACATATAGTGCTTGCATAGAGCAATAAGCCATTTACTGTTCTTAGTTTGCACATCGTAAAAACACTTTGTTTATCGGCTGAAACGATAGGGCAGTTCGTGCCAATATCAGTGGCGACACGAAGAGACTGTGAATCCGTATAGCCTTTCCGCAACGCGTGAGTTTTTCGTTGAGCGCAACGTATGCGAACCTTATTGCTGTAGGATGGTACTTACCAAGCGTAAAAGCTTTCCTTTATGAAAATGTTTTGTTTTAGGTTGATGAAGTCTTGTACAGTACTGATAACGCTCCGAATATATGTAACTTTGGTCTGCTATTAAGCTGTAGTCACACCACAGTCTCGTGAATATTATAAAGCTTACTCATTCATTTATTTTACACGCTTTGAGCTTGATAAGATGTTGCTGCATTCAAGTTGCTTTTTATCGCAGTCATTTTTCAATCGTGTTTTAAAATTCTTTCACTGCGCAATTTCAAGGGTCCACTTTTCAGATTAGGTATGATGGGACATGTCTTTTGTAACAACGACTATCCATTCGATGCCCAAGCACCCCGTTTGCCTAAATGATTCAGTATCTGCAAATACGCTAGTTATCAACAAATCATTAAAAGATGTTTTTTTAATTGTATTCACCAACAAAGCATTTAAAAAAATATAATTAAGATAATATTTTGAATTGTATGCCGCTACAAAGACGCGCAATGTTACTTCCCTGCACTGATCCTAGCAATAAAGACTTACCAATCCGTTTGTGACTATACGGATCCGTTTGTGCGTTGTAGCCCGAAAAAAAAACTTTTTCCAACACGTTTACTTATTTACGTTTACTTATTTTAAAATCAAAAACGTTGATTAGCGATACAACCTATGAAATGGGAATGTTTTAACCGCAACCTCAAAAACCGCCTGAAACGGATCAGCGAGAATCACCGGCTATGTGAACGTAAGAATATAAAGGTTTGTTGGGATGAAATAGTTTTCGCAAAACTGTTCAAATTGTCAAAGTGAAGAAATTTTGATGGCTTGGCGACACCAAATAAAGTATTTGTCGATTGTGCAAAGATGTAAATGGTGTTTTATTTGTTTCACATTACCTTTACATCTCTTCTTTAATTTCAAGCATATATTGAAACCTGTTCTGTTGGTATTTGCGGTAGTAAACTGTCATTGGTCCAAGTCAGACATTTTGTGTTCTTTGGCGGTTCGTTGCAAAACAGCCAAATCTCATTGATTAAATTAAGCTGATCCACTCAACTCGATCGTCAAATGTGAATGATGAACTTTATGAAATATATTTTCTTCGAACTAGTCTACTCCCTATTTTATTTACAGCGAGCGATATGCAATTAGGAACCAATCGTCCATTAATAGCAACATGCAATTTTGGAAATAAAGCTTGTACGCAGCACCGCCTTCAATACATTTGCGAGCATATACAATGAAAAATTAAAACAACGTCTAAAAATATCTTGACCCTCTTCCAGCTTGAGACCTTTATTACAAGCAATCCTACGTTTTCTGGTGTTACAAGGCACAAAATTCCATCCATGGCAAAAAAGGAGATATTGAAAGCCATAAAAGCAATTATTGTTTTCACGCACCGAGATCTCTCAAACATCGCTTCTAGGAATTTTTACGATACCGTTGTATTAGTATTTCAACAATAAAAAATCGTTAATGTTGCTTTGATTGATCCAAGCATCAGTTTTCCTTCATCAACTGATGACCAATTTTTTCAAAAAAATCTTCTCAATTTTTGGTCTTTGTTTTTACAGAGCAACATCATCCTGTTCAGCAAGCGTCTCCATCAAGCTATAATTGTCCCCATACCGAAATATTTGAACGAAGTGCATTCAATCTCACGCCTGGACACGATCTTCATTTGTAAAGCAAAGAACTTTTGGGTATGACACTTGCAAAATCTACCTGATTTCAGGATTTAAAAAACATGACAAAAAAGAAAACATACCCAAGTACCGCACTTTGTTTTTTGAAGGTCGTTAAAGAAATCATTGCGGAGTGCAAAGCTTTGATTGACAGATGGTGTATAATTAATATTATTAAATTGTTGTAAAACAACCACTGCTGTTTACAGACATTTTCTCATTCAGAAGAAGTGCATAATGTTTTTTAAAACTTTTGAATTTGTTTGTATTAAGTTCATTCAGAGAGAATCGATTTGCTCTTTGCATCCTGATTCCTGAAATAGACGTACGACCCTTTTGACTGCCGATGTAAGATGATACTTATACACGAACACTTAATCTACCATTTAAATTGTGCTGTTAGTCATTCTTCAGCAAGAAGTAGGTTATCATGATTACAATAGTTTTTCGTCACTTTACAGCCTGTGACAAAAGTTCACGACCATTTGCCGTTTTTAGACATTTTTCTGTTTTAAAGCCCGGTAAAATTTTGTTTGAACCAGTAATTTTTAACAATTTTTTTCATGGGGTTTATCATTAGTCCCTTAATTTAAAATAAACCGATTCAACTAAGGTTGCCAGACGTCCTTGAGCGCCAAGGACTTTCCTTGAATTTGCTATCAAAACTGATTATGCCCTTGATCCTTGAAAAAAGATTTTGTCGTCCTTGCATATTTTCCGCGTCCTTGAAAGTTCTTGAACAGTTGTGAAATTGTTCATTATTGAAATATGAATTATTGTTTACATTGAACATTGAAGAATCAAGATTAAACTATACAATTAAACAGAATAACGAGTAGATTTGTTCCGTCTTAATAGTTGTGTAGCAAAAAGTAAACTATTCAAGAACAGTTGTGTCACCACTATATGTGCTACACCACTATATCTAAAAAGCATTCAAAATAGGCATGAAGTAAAGTTTCAATAATAACAAAACGACAAAACGTCCTTGAAAAAACCTAAAGTGATCTGGCAGCTCTAGATTCAACTCACATTTGCAAATATAAATGCTACAGTCAATATTTTGTGTGTGGCCATTGTTTGCGATCACTTCTTGTAAGAGACGTGGTGTCAGAATTGTCGCCAGAAAGTCTTCAATAGGGGGCTTTACGTTTATGCAGGGGGGATTGACATTCTAAAATTTGACAAAAACTCTACTGATTTATAGTGTTTCATATTTCAATTTGGGGGGGGCTTGGATGGAGTGGGTGGTACACTGTCAGCGAGTTTGTAGCAACAATCCAGACATCTTTTTCTTCTAAACCTTTTATGGTAGTTTGAAGTGCTCCAAAAGTCGAGGGGAGCGCTTTTCAAAAACTTTTGTTTTCATTAGATTCAACAAATTTTGCATGGGATTCAAATCCGCTCTGTTTCTTGGCTAAACAATTTGCATAATTTGGGGGCCAAAAATTGCTTCTCAACCTTGCATCGTGAATATGGACCATAATTCATGAACAAAAACTTACCAGTTATGAACTTGCAAGTGGAGCTCAAGCTTGTCCTTTAGCAATTGAGCATATTTTTCACCGTTCATAGTGGTTCCTGGCGGCAGAAAATAAAGTCCAGCTGTTCCCATTGGGGACATTGCCCCCAAACCATTTGGTTGGGTGTGTTTTACCGTTGATGTGGGGAAGTTTTCATATACCGTTTTCCAACAGGCTCCTAACCATGGGCGTCGGAAGGGGGATGGAGTGGGTCTTGGCCCCGTCTGGATTTTGAAATTAGATATTTTTCTATTAACGTTTCAGAAGAGAAATATTTTTCTCTTAGTTTCGAGTTTGTAAAATTAAATTTCACCACTGCTGTACCTCACTTGAAAAATGATTTTAGCCACTACTTGAAAAAATCCACTGTTTTCCACTCCTGGAACAATCGTTCCTACGCTCATGCTCCCAACAGGAGATTTTTGAACAGAAAACTGTTTCTCTGAAGGCTTGTAAGTAAAAAGAACCTTTTCCACATCTACTTGTCCCAGTAAGCATGCCTCTTGGCGAAGACCAAACGCTTCTTTTTCATAGCTTCAGTCAAGCGAGGTTTTTGCATTAGGCGATCTTCCCTGCTGGAAACCTTTGGTCGACCAGACCTTTCTTGTCCTTGAAAATACCTTCATTTTAGTGTTTCACAACTGCATTATGTATAGCTATTTTTCTTACCTTCATTTTCTGTGCAATCTCACGTTCAGGCAATTTTAAATTGCTTAAAGTTACGATTTCAGCCCATTTTTCTGCGCTAAGAGATGCTTTTTCACTCTTTTTTGTACCTCTGATTTGAGCTGATTTTCACTAAAACGCTTTAGCATTAGCAACGTACAAAAAAGAAGAGTGTTGGCAAAATCATTATTCTACAAAAACACAGTAACATAGTCAAGTGTTAAGAGACAACAATATACGTTATCATGAGATACGAGTTTTCACAGTTGCATACCTTGATTTCTTAAAGCTGCAGGTCTTAAACTCTTGTCAAAGGCTGTAGGTTAATTGATAAGCTTCACTGCTGAATCTCAACAGAATAATTTCACTTTTTAAACTCATTGGATTTGACTTAATATAAAACTATGTTTGGAAACTAACTATACAGCAGTTCACCTGAAGAAATCAAAATTACATCAGAACCTCTGTTTCGCAATCCTTGGACTGAATTCAGACCCGATTCGGGTCCCTAGAATTGAAAATTGGGTCACTAGAATCATAGAAAATTATCATCGGGTCCCTAGAATCAGAGAAAATCGGGTCCCTAGAATCAGAGAAATCGGGTCCCTACAGGTCCATACAAGGTACCTAAAAAAAAAATTTTCCTTAAAAAAACCTGGTCTTTCATATACTTTGGTACACGGAAAGTAGAAGTGCTGAATAGCCTGATAATGAAAATAACGGCCAAAGCAATAGATGTAAACGACATTTTTGTAGACGTTTCGGTAAATGCTTTGCCAGTTACTACAAATCTATTGCAAATGCACTGGTGATGGTAGTAGCAGTTACCAAAACGTCTACAGACAAATGTCGTATTCATATACTTCAAACTGAAAGATTACATGTTGCATTATTTCTGACTGCAAGCATACTTCAAGTATGTCTTGCTTGGTAAAAATCGCTGGTAGTGGTGGAGTGTCAGTTTAAAACTCAGCAGCATTGGCTTCACAATTATGTTGCTACAACTTCAGTTGCTCCAACCATTTCGGAAAAATTGCAACTTACTAAAAAGATCGACATGAATTCTTTGAGTATGCTATTAGTATTTGGCTTACTGGCAATTCTAAGCATGCATCTGTTACCTGTATGACACCGATGGCGGCCGCCAGGTACACAAGCAAGGTCATTGCACTTGAATTTGCCAGATAATCCAACAACAAAGAGCCGCAACCATCGATTGTTTTCCAGTGAAACAAACATTTTCCTGGTCCCGAAGGGCCTTGACAGCACGAATGAATGTAAGATACTTTGAAATTTGACCAATCCCGATACGACTCTGCGCCGCAACAGTCGAACTGCAAGAAGTTTATCACTTAAATTGCTGCACAATACTGCACGTATGCGATAAAGTTGAAAATTCAACTGTAGTTTATGCAATGTATAAACACTATTCTGTTTATTTGATGCAAAATTGATGCATAAAAAGCTGTAATCTTCTTGCGCAGAACATGTCACGTAGATGCATTTTCACGGCAATACCTACAAAAGTTTCATACACTTCGCCGGTTTACTGCTGAGATGTTCGGGCTATCTACCTCGTAAGATGGATTTTAAAGTCTTGGTTGCTGAAGCTACAGATTCCATGAATTATTTGTGTTTGGAAAACATCTCTGCCTGGCATTCCAGGGAAAATAAACATTTAGGTTCAACGACAAATGTTGCGACAGACTCTGCAATTACAGGATATTTCCAGGGTAATACTTTTTGCTATTAAAACTTTCATTTCATCCGAAATAACATGGGCATTCCCGCTTTCAATCATATATTGCGTTCTGTCACAGAATATTAAAAATTAGATTTTCATGTTGCTCTTCAAAGTAACACCAAACTTGATCGCAGTTGGAAAGACTTTACCGTATAAAAACATGAAAGGTTACGCAGCCAAATTAAAAAAAGCCATTATGTGTGTTATCTCTTTGTGTACCAGTTCAGTAGCATTTGCTTTCTGTCTCCCTTTTTTCTGTCCCAATTAACCAATAAAATTATCAATAATCATGATAATTCAGTTGACATAGTAAATCTGTGCACTGTGTTTATAGATAATCCAGCGATAATGTCCATTTTTCTTATTTATTCCCTGGCTCTATGCTGGGGATTTCTAACAGTAATTTAACCATGAAATTTGTGCAACTACATTATTTTTTATCACAAAGTATTGGGAAGGACAAAATATATTGTGTGTCCCCCCTGTCCAAAAATTGGAGGGATATGTCCCCCCTGAAACTCGGTCCCTGAGTACGCATTAAAACAGTGGAGTTAAACACACTCAACGCTACGACAAAGCGCACAGTTCAAAAATACAAAAGCATCAGGCGCGAATGTCTCGTCGAATAGCAGCCAAGCACGAGAAGGTATACGACTGGGATGGCGCACACCCAGGGTTGACAGTTTGAAACTTGTAGACTACACAGGAATTGAGAATGCACATAAAGTATGCAAAAAAACTCCAGTTTTTCATTATGTGACTGTTATATGTACAACTACTGGAGGGACAGAACGGATACGGGCTTATGCGAGCCGTTGTGACCAATCCACCTGAACTGTCAATTATGACGAAGCTCGAAATGATGCACATATTGCAAGCGCAGGTGTGCGACTGTCGTAGAGCACACCAAGGGTTGCCTCATCAAAAAACGAAACAGGAAACTAGTTATGCATCAAAACGTCAGCCAAATCAAGCAAGTTGAAATAGGAGAGTTTTGAAATTTGTCTCAGTAAATCAATTAAACGTCCATAATTATCTTTCAATCCTTTTTTGTGATTTTCCCTTGATCGCACGATCTAGAAAAAGTCACCTCACTATCATTTGATTGGGTGTGCGCCGCACACCTAGAATATAGGTCCCTGGTATTGAAGAATGTGAGAATTACTGGCATTTGAATACGTAAAACTAGTGTTGACAAAAAAACAAGTTTCGAAAAATTATACCCATGCAGAATGTGTTAGTAGCCTTACAATAGGAAAAATCATGCAGTTACAGCATTTTCATTTTTGTATGGATGCCCCTGCCTTGGATGCCCTGGACCGTCGCCCGTTTGGCCAGCCCCTCTGCACGCCACTGGTGTTGAGTGCTGTGTTTTGCTCCGGTCTCCTAACTTGGAGCGCTGATAATTTATGCTCATTACAGTGACACATTGTACAACAACGAGTAAGGAGAGTGCGTGTAGAATATTATGCAAGATGTGTCAACACACTTCGCCAAAACTTTGGTTTGCAAACATGAATATAACGTCTTATTATGACGTCACAAACTACGTATATCCAGTAACAATGACCACCATAACGCTACTGCTCAATACTATACTTTGGTAGGGGGCATACAATCAAGCAGTCGCCCCGGGCATCACCAGACATCTACACGCCACTGGTTCTTAACAGTTCCTGTTAAATTACATTATAAACCAGTGTTTCCCAACCTTTTTAGGGTTGCGGCACCCTGCAGAAAAAAATACAATTTGCGGCACCCAGTGGCGAACCCACAGCAATTTGCTTTAAGGTTAGATGACATTTTGAAAATGTAATTTTAATGATGTATTGAAAAATGTCTTAACTCGCAGCACCCCTGAGTGTTGTAAAGGGCACCCGAGGGTGCCACGGCACCCCGGTTGGGAACCACGGTTTTAAACAGTTTGAACTTCGCAAATGCCCAGGAAATGGTTACTACCGTAGTGCGTGACACCACAAGCGTGCGAAACAAAGGATAGTTTAAGACTTTTCATAAAGCTTTTTCTTACTTTTGTGTGTATTTCCTTCCACGCATTTTGAAACCACATATTTGACTCCATGTTTCCGTATCTCTCGATGTTGACTTTCAGTTGCATGATGTCACTTTCATTGTAGCGCAACTGGTAACCAAGCAGGCGCCAAATGCCTGCGCTCAGCTCAACACAAAATGAAACGAGGACAGAAAAGAAGAACTGTGTAAATTGACATGCATTACAAAACTGCACACTAGTGGCGTAGCCAGCCCAAAAATTTGGGGGGGGCAAAAAATTTGGGGGGTCAAAATGTTTGATTTCAGGCGAATAATACTATTTTGTTTAGAAAAACGCCTCTCAAAGCACAAAATGACTATTTTCCAAAAATTTGGGGGGTATGGCCCCTTTGGCCCCCCCGGCTACGCTTATGTTGCAAACGCCAAAAAAGCACAATACACAAGCCAAATGCTGTTGATTACTTCTTCTATAGACCTTTTTACATTTTTCGAGGTGTTCAGCAGATTATGAAACCTGCGCTCAATGCTTTAGAGCAGGATCTCAAACACGCGGCCGCGAGTGCGTTTTGTGTGACTCGCGATGCTTTTCGGGAATTTTCAAATAATCAGCATTCACATATTTAGTTCTTTAAAGTAGACTTGGACAACTAAATAATTATAGTTTTCTAATTCGATGAATTAGAGCAAAATGACGGTAATTCTAATTCTAATTCACTAAAAGCTTCAGTGCTCTAATTTTAGTTCTAATCTAATTCCGGTTTTGCCAGAAATGCTAATTTGTCCAATGATATTTCTAAAGATGAAACGAGAATGCACCCTCGTGCAATGAAAGTGCAACAAAATGTTCACAAGTGCAACGCCGCCATCCCGTCATAGAAAAGTGAAAACTCGATCAATGTCTTTTCTTATTCACAGCGGCAGTACAAACTACTGTCATTATTACGTCACATTGCCTATCCACTCACACGCAGAAGCCACAGTAGTCATCTTACGACAGTCAGCCAGCTCTGATGTTTTACGACAGGGGTGTGCAATGCATGCAGCACTGTCGGGCCAAATGCGCATAACTAGATTCAGGGGCGGCTCGTCTAGACGGGCTGCAGCCCTCCCTGAAAAATGTAAGGCAAAAGATTCCGCCAAACGGCCAAACTCGCCTTAAGCTTGGATTTAGTTACGAAAATTTCACAACACAATCATTTTCGGTGCTTCCGACACCATTTTTGCTCAGCTTTTCCTAGGAATTCAACAAAACCAATGTTTCGCTGTTTTCCAACGACGCCGCTTATGCGATGACGTTTTCAGCACACTTGCCGATGAATTTAGCGATTTCGGGGTTGTCTTCGGCACAGCCCTAAGGAAAGAAACCAAACATTTGGCTACAAAAAACATGGTGGTATATCCGCCTATCGCAAAGCGTCTTTGATATCGTGACGATGAATTTTTTAAGAAAAAACGGAGGATATATGATCTTGACTGTTTTTTACTACCTGAAATTTCTTGGCTATTGAATTTTATAAGTAAGTTTAACAATGCTTTTACTAGTACTTTGGCGATATTGGCGGCATTGCATTCAAATCTGGTCGCCAATCTCGGGCTGTGAAAATACAGCCCTTTCTTTATCTGCACCAGTGCAGCTTGCAACAGTAGGCTAAGCTGATGAGCTTCCTAGGGTTGGCGTTTGAAGATGTACGGCAGTAGTTGGTGGATCTCATTCTTGGACAACAAAAGACATGACTGGTTTAAAACATTGAAATATGAAAATTTTG
>JGI24158J21664_10006376_pt1 | contig 15543 bp, 7 predicted proteins | sample Ectturendosymbi3_FD_21664 | JGI IMG/M metagenome (IMG submission 21664)
TGAACAAACGTCAAGATTCAAATCTAGAGAGAATTAAGACAATGGGTCATCGCAAGGTCACAGAAAAGAGCACGACAAAGTTATGGAAAGAAGCATGACAACGCTATGGGAAGAAAGACACGACATTCGGCCTATCAATTTAATCCTAAACGTAGTTAAAATGCCCCTGAATTTAAATAGGGTAGATTTTCTGTAACCTAACAAGCTTTAAACAAACAAATGTGCATCAATAAAAATAAGTTTGGCAAGTTATGTAGACTATTTTTCTTAAGAAGCATACAGTAGAAGTTAACTCTAAAACAGCGAACGTATTGTGGACAGATTTGGGGTTAATTCTACAAAATTACACCTGCGGAAAATCAGACAGACACGATGTCACATTGGATTTCTAGGATACCTCAAAACACTACTCCTTCCAGGAATTCGAAAAGAGGTATCACAACCAAAATGTATTTCGTTTCAAAATCAGGAAATTTTTGTACACAAACAAACATTTTTCTAATTTTTCAGACTAGCCGGACGTTTCTGTTGACGAATATCTGCCTCAAGTAAATGAAAATAGGGTTGGTTTACGTTACACAGTGTTTTTAGCGTTTTCTCACTTTGCTTCAGCTTTCTTAACAAGAGGTTCTGCAGCCGTAAACATTCCTGTTGAGATTGCTTGAGTAATAGCAAAATCAAGCACTGGGATACTTCCAGAGCCCATCGCGTCTTTCAGCAAATCTTCTTTGGCGGACACCTTCTCTAAGATTCCACTTCCACTGGGCATCTGAAAAAATGATGTTGTTTACCATGTGAGAGTGCGTTTATAGCGACAGATCTGTTTTCATTTGCGCGTGTGAGCAGTTTCACCTTCTCTAAGAACGATACGATTCCGTGTTTTATGTTGCAGATGAGGCAGAGTTTGAATCCCTGGTGATCGCATTAATTTTGAGAACTTAGTTTGCACAAAGCCATCTTGAAGTAATTGCAGATTTAACATATATGTGCAATGATTTGTAGCAAACCCTGCACTTCTAAACTTATAGGTAATACTTAATTCGTTTTTTTTCACTACCGTAATTTATCCTCGGCTGTGATCGCATAAGAACCAGAACCGTGGCCAGAAAGTTTTCAATAGGGGGGCTTTGCGTTTGTGCGGGGGGGATTGACATTATAAAATGAAGCAAAATTCCACTTATTTATAGTGTTTCACGTTTCAGTTTGGGGGGGCTAACCCAACCAAAGCCCCCCCGTGGCGACGGGACTGATATGAACCCGAATTTCTTACATAAAAAATGTGTCAGATCGTCAAGGTTCAAGAAAGTTACTGACTCTGACAGCAATCACCAGCAGAAAAGTATCTAATCTAACTATCGTCAGTTTCGAAAAGATGTCGCCACTCGTTAATGGAAAGATTGTTTTGAGTCATTAGTTCAATTTAGTTGAGCAGTCCTCAGTAGACTGTGAGAATAAGATATTGCTCATTACAACATGCCGTTAACGTGATCAGGCTCATGGCGACTGAAGATTTAGAGTAGATATGTAATTCCTATCAAGCAGAGATCCAAATGAACCAGTTCATCAAAGCTGCATGAATTTCCTCACTGCTGAACATAAAGCCACACTAAAAAAGTTCGAACTTCCTTGATTAACGTTCATCTGGGTGCTTGATATAACTGTTTGATTTGTTTTATTGGATTTAGAGCTTGCAGTACCATAGATATAACTTGTTGCATTATAACGTTTGGGAACAACCAAAACAAATACGGTCAAAAGATCTATGTGCTTGGTCTTTCTCAATTGCAGATAGATTTCAATACTCTGGCCACGTTTACCAAGTATCCAAAACATACCTCACGAAGGGAAGCAACAGACATAACTTTTGCTTCATCATTCACGTCGTACTTTTCGCCTTTCTTTTTCCTGTATACGAAGCAAATCAGATACATAAGAAGTGCACCAAGCAGCATGCCACCAATAATAGCTGGAATGAGGAATAAGAGATATAAGGGGCTGATGAGAAAACCGCAGGTTGATGCAATTGTTGTTCCCGGGGCAGACGTTGTCGGTAAAGGGCTGGAAGGCTGAACTGTGGTGCGAACTGGTAAGGATGACGTGTCGCTAACAAGTTTCGTCGTTTCTGCAGACAAATGTAACTGTTTGAGGAAGGCTGAGTGTCATCACTATCGAAGTAGATGGTTGAGAGAAAATCAGTAAACGTAGAAACTCCACAATTTTTGTGTATTGAGCCATTCTTTAAATACCAACATCTTCTCTGATGATATCATCCGTTGATTCAGATGACAAAAATGTTGTTGTATATATGAAGCTTTTGCCTGTTCAATTACCGCACATGTAAAATTGAATAATCACCATCTTCATACGCTTGTTTTTCGATGATTCATATAAAGTTGATTTAGATATAGAAAGTACACTTGTCTTAGTAAAGATAGCTTATTGAAAATATTCGTATAAAACCACAATTTTGACGAACTGTTAAAACCTTTACCCGTATGTCAGTCAGTAGCGTAGCCCCAAAATTGTTTTGGGGAAATGACTTGACTTTAAGCGAGCAACAGTATTTTGTGTTGGACGCTGCATCTCAAAGCACAAAATTACAAGATATGCTAGAAATTTGGTGGATATGCCCCCCTCGGCCACCTTGACTACGCCTATGACATCAGTGAACCATGGTTGTCCGCTTCAACATTTCCCTTCCAGCACAAAAAATAGGAGAGTCAGAAATGCCTCTGGTATTTTTCAAGCGACATTAACATTTTCGTCGACATTGTCGTAGGAACGACATGCAAGAATAACGCATTTCTGTCTTTCGAATATCAGGCGAAAAGCTCAATTTTTTTGTATTTGTGGAACATAGTACTACGTCTGCTCGTACAGGTTGGTCTCTAGTGCTTAACCGATCTTTCGTTTGTGGTGACCGCTCAACATTTTAATGCACAGTGCTGCAATAATGTCATTTGTTTTGGCACCATATCATTTATACAGAACTTTGAGAAAGCAATTTTTTATCAACAAAAGTGCCACTGAAACTTGTTTTACGAATCCTCTTTTAGGCTTGAAAATCTACAGTCATCTGAATTTAAGCCTAACCTAGAAAATAGTACAATACTGTTCACAATGGGCAAACCAGCAGGCCTCAACCAAAGCATCGCAGATAAATGAGTACAGCATAGCACATTTTTTCTGGATCTGCTGTAGAATGGACTCCAAATATTATCTCGTTAGATTTTCACGTTTCAGAAATTATCTGGTTTGTTAGACAAAGTGCAAGCCTCCTTGTCCATGCGAAAAATGCATTTGCCTCTGACCAAACATCATAAGAAGAGTAGAATAAGTCATGAACACAAGCAGCACAAGTGCACAATTAAAATACGGCATCATATTTCTTTCACTGCCAACTGCATAACTTGTCAGTCACGATATCCGATAACATCCTTCTTAGTAGTTGCCACTGAAATGACGAACGTCTTTTGTTGCTTCACATGCATCGCGCTGATCATACTTTCTTTTCTGCTGAAAGTGGTCAGCATAGGCGTACGGAAAGGCAAGTTAGGTTGGGCAGCAGCAATCTTAGCATTGTGACCATTGCATGCATCGTGCGAATCAGGTCAGTGTCGGATAATTTTCAGCACAAACATGTTTTTGAGAGCAGATAAAAAAAACAGATAGAAACGTATTTATAGAAGTGACAGTTAAATATCAAAAAGCATACCATTTGGTCGAGCTTTCTGGTACGCGAAGTTACGAGTGTCATTTTTTGGTCTACTTTATTTTGAGGCAAAATTTTTTGGACTTTCGTCAAATTTTAGACGATGAGCGCATACTTTCCGGAGAAAGGTTACATCAGGGCCGGGATAATAGAATGACACATTTTTCGGTTAAGCGGTTTTTGCCTCCCCATAGAAAGTGTCTTTCCAGATGCCTAAGTTGGCCCGAGCGTATTTGTCGTGGCATGACAATTTAATACATGCTCCAGGACGTTTGTGAATGCATTAAATTATGCAAAATGTAGTGACAAGAACAGTCACACTGTGACAAGTTTTAGTTGAAATTCTTTGCGACATATGCAGCTGAGTTGGGGCAAAAGCTCAATGATACCGGTCTGTTCTTTTAGTTCATCGGGGTGGTGAAGTTAAAACAGTTGACAAATTCTGTGAAAGAAACTTTAATATATCAGATAAATCGTGTGTAAATGATTGCACATGCTGCAATTCATCTAAACTTTCAAAGAAAGTGGTGAAATACCACCAGCACAAGGCAATCTGATTTGAGGATCTGATCCACAGTTTTAGCCTTGAACTTACGCGTAATCTGATCACAAGCAACCAGAAAAAATACCAAAGCGAATATGTGACTGACAAAGCGATTAAAACGCAAAATGTGCAACGAGGATCGTTGTATTTCAAGCGGTTAGATTATTTTTGTACCTGTTGCTTCGGTTCCAGAAAAAGTGGTGGCTTGTATCGTTGAAGTAGAAACAACAGTCGTGTCATCATCACGAGTACAGGTGGTGACCGCCACTGCAGTACCTGCCAAACGAAAAGAAGTCACTGAAATAAACGAAAGAATAAGGAGGGCAGCCTCTTAAAACTTTTTGCGTGTGCCGAATGTTCTGGAAATCAGCCGTTCACGTGTAGCAAGGCGATTTCAGTCAATGAGACAGTAGAGAGTTGTTACTTAGAACTGGCAGTTCACAGCCATCACGTTCACTTTAGGTTAAGCGTCACCAGAATTGTTTTCCTGCATGTCATGGTTGTTGGGAACCAAAAAAGCTCATGTTTGATGGTGTGTGCAACACCACTGTTGAGGAAGACTTCTGGTTTAAAGTTATAAACCATTGACATTTACAGTAAGAGTATATTGATTATCTTTGAATTTTTTCACAAAGTTCGATGTGTACTTAGACTCGACCCATCTCAAACTTTTTAATCGATTGGCATGGAGTAAAATTCTCAGACTTTCACCTCACCGACGTGTTTGATGTTGTCTGAAACCAAGCGTATCAACTTATTGTTCTCTCAAAATAGCTTCAGCCCATCACGTCATATAGAATTTCGTTTGTCAGAGTATTTTCCGACGTATGCCGGCAGTTACACTCGCGTGAGCGGAATAATAAAAACAGCCTTGCCGTGTTGAATGAAACCTGTGATCTTTTGCACTGAACCCGAGATAATGCCATAATCGTCATACGATACCCGTCTTGAGAACCTGACAAGAGAATAAGAACGCTCTTTGTCATTTATTCCTCTTAAAACTCTGCTTTGGGGTAGATTGTTCAAAGCATATACTGTATTAATTTATGGAGTGCAACGGATTTAAAGTTGCACAATACATACCAAGAGATAAAATTCCCACCTAAACAAATACGCATATGTTAAAGTTGCTAGTTTGTTGATTCTTCAAAAACACCGATTATATTGCGAAGGTTTTACCGACGACGTTTCTAAAAGTTCGGCAAGATTTGATAATGTTCAGGTTTGTTGGGTCAAATTTTTTCACAGCAAAAATATATCACATGTGAAACGAAAAACTCAACAACTGACAGCCCTGGGCAGGAAATAACCTCTGTGATTCACATTACGCAAAAGTAGGATGGCTGTTAACAGAAATAAACCTGCACCGGAAGCGGTAAGATCAGTTTGCAAGAGAGTAAGAGAAAGTTAATTCTTATCATTCTTATATTTTTAACTTCTTTATCTCCCCTGGAAAAATTTTTGCTTTTTTCCAAAAAGTGTTGATTAAGCGAATTATTTCAATCAAAGAATATCACTCTGGGTGACGAAAGTACGTGTAAATGTTTTAGCAAAATAAACAAAAGCTCCGTTTAAAATTTTGGGACAATTTGCTTAACTCCTCAGGAATCCTTATTTTACTATACGTGTCAGTGAAAGCAGGGTATAATGCTACCCATAATTTGCATACGTCTTCCTGGGACACGTGACATCCGTTTTTTCCAAACCAAACTATTTTTTACTTCCACTTGTGCATTGTCAGTCACTTTCGCAACAAAATTTTATGTTCCCAGCGAAACGGACATATGACAAATATTTTAGGCAGGACACCACCAAAAAAGGACTTATTAGAGGGGATTTTTTGTTTGTGCGTCGGAAACATCATGCACGTGCTAGATCCGTGTTTTTAGATCAAGCCATGGTGTTGGAAGACTCATCACATGTAAGATATAGGTGGTCATATCTCGCCGAACAGGTATTGCACTTAAAATTGCATTGAAATGTTAACTTAAAATAGTGTCCAAAATTGTCTACACATCAGGTACCCCTGGGTAGTATAGTACCCATACACCCTATATATAGGCTTTCAGAGACATTTTTGGAAATTTCTCTGGCACTATTCCATTGGTCTCTGAAAATCAGGAAAAATCATGGAAGCACAGGTTTCTGACATTTTCTAAGTATGTGAAATTAGCAAAAGAAAATGTCTCTGGGGAGGGGCCGACCCAAGATTCCTAAGCAGGGTTTTAAGAAAATTCTAAAACACAAGAAGGAAAAAAAGCACTTGTTCGATTCGGGGGCACGCTGAGTTCACGCGCTGAGTGGCAGCCACTACACTGACGTCCTTTAAGTGCAAGTCTTTGCTGCCATGAGGTCTCAAGAATTTCATTTTTTAACTTACTTGATGCGCTTCCTTCTTCCGTTTCTGTGGCCATTGTTGCATCTGAAGAGAAGAAATGATTAAATACTCTTCAAGTGGTTTCACCAATTACAATTGCATAACCTTTTCATGTGTCAAACTATGCTTGCAGTAGTTGGAGTCGTAAACTTTCAAACTGCATCCATACGTATGAGAAATGATCCTGCTTAAAAATCCAACCAACTTATGTAGAAAGGTGACATGCGTTTATTCGACAGGTTTTTATTTTTTATATTATTCAGAAAAAGTAAAAGTATTATACCCACAGAAAAACAGAACTGACGGAAAAAAAGAAAAAAACGAATGGTAAATATTCCGTGATAACTATAGCAGTTTCCTGTTTGCTACCAAGAGTGATATGAATGAAGGCAGAAACTCAAAGTATGGAATGAGACCAGTAACCCGGGTTTGTTACCAGTACTCAGGGCCACAACCAGCTGAAATTTTCTGGGGAGTGATTGTGACCTGTTGTTGTACCTGTACCTAACAACTAAAAGTTATTAGTGCTTTCACAATGTAGCGTTTAGCTGGCTACTGTGTAGTAACGCTAATGCTCATATGCATTATCATAGAATATTGCTAGCAGTTTTCATGTGTTTCAGGATGGTTTACGACTGGCAAGTGCGTGCTACGAAAGGCTTCGACCCAGCAAATCGCCTCTAAAATACCTACAGTGTAGGAGACATATATACTCTATAAGATCTTAGTGTCTGATTCTTTGCTGGAAATGTATTCCTTTCGATAGACAGTGCTTTCACAATGTTTTGAAAATTTCGAGGGGGCAATTGCTCGGTTGTCCCCACCCCTTGGTTGCGGGCCTGATTGAACTATAACGTTATTTGATAGCAATCAAACGTAAGCAAAGCAAATATTCTTTGCATTAGTCTGTCTCTTTTTCCGAATGCTCGATTTGAAAACTTCTGCCCTCGTACAATTATTCAGAACATCCCTGACGTCCAACGCAATAGCGTTGAAAATTTTATGCCCAAAACAAGTAAGGCATACCGGCTGTAGAAACAGTGATCTCATTGATAACAATGGACGAGGTTGTTTCTTCAGTAGGAGATACAGTTGGTACAGTGGTGGATACAGATGGTCCTGACGAAACTGTAAAAGAGAAAGATTTGTTCCCTGTGTGAATTTAATGCACATTATCAACTAACTATCCAGTTAATTCCTGATGAACAGAAGTAAGCGAACTCGTCACTCAGCTTTTTCTTACCCACTTCGCACCATTTTTATTAATCCAACAAGGTCCTTCGATCCTCACAAAAAGTTTTAACTTTTCAGAAACATTGCTGCCAGTCCTTGGACTATACATTGCCTGTTCAAACTGGAACTTCTTCATTTACTTGCTTAGTCCAGTACCAGAATTCAATCTTTAGGCAATCAAAATAGTTTTTGTTCACATTAAAACGCAATATTGTTTGCTACTTGCCTTTTTTGAAACTCAAGACTTTTGAACGGAGCTTTTGAAAACTTTTCAATTATGCTGAAATACAGCTTTGCCTTGTTTCAGAACGAGAACTACGCCGAGTACAACCGTGTCTGCAACCAGATGATTTTGGAAATTATACAAATTCTAATCTGGAAAATATTTCAGTATAATTTTGGTCACTGCCTATTTCTTTCTTCAGAGAAGTACTTATATTTTCTAAACTCTTCTAGGAAAATTTAAAATTTTAGAAAGTTTATATTTTTGTTCGTTTTATGCTCGGAGGGGATAAACAGATTTCGTAGCATTTATTTCAGCTGTTTTTCAATCTCCTGCATAGAGCAAGAGGAGAGTATGAGCCACTGTGAATGTCGTCTGCAGATTGTTCTTGGATAAGGCCAAACCACGCGTAGAAGTTGCCGAAATGATACAAAAATATGACTGAAAGACGTAGCAAGTAATGTTGTACTTAGTCAACACACTTCGAAGCACAATTTTATTGACATCTATCTTTTAAATATAAGATAAGCAAATCAACAACGCAGAAACGACTTGAAGTGTAAAAAGCATCTGGTAAACTTTGTTTAGTGAAGGCACATTTCCCACATGAATGTAACTAATTTGAAAAGGCATTTCAAGCCATAATAAAAAGAATGCATTTGGCAACTTTCAGAAAGAATCTCTGCATAGAATTGTACGCATAGAATGCCAGAGCATTTTCTCTATGCTCTCTAGTACGCTTGAATCACTGCTGCCAAAAAGTACGCAATGGGCAGGAAAGCTTTTATTTTGAAATGAAAAGGTGTAACGTGTACTGTAACAAAATATTAGTTTAAGGAAAATAGACGCATTATATCCATTCTTTTCCTCCCCTCTTTTTGTTGACACCCATGATTGCGTAGTAGCTAGCTTTCCATCAAAATAAAAGCTAAGTATTTGTTGTTGACTTGATAAGAAAGTTAACTTTGAAGGTGAACTTGATTTTACTTCAGAGATTCTTCGTGTCATCTTACCCTCTGTTGGACTGATCCCACTTCCAGACAGGTCAAGTGTTGCTGTCAAAATAAGAAATACATGTAGAAAAACTTTATGTGAACGTCAGGCCTAAAATTTAGGTATTTAAAAGACATGCACTACCTCTACAGCGAGTAAAACTAAATCTTATTGGTTGTCGAACCAGTTTTTGAAACTAAGCAAAGACAAAGCATCAGTGAAATTGACGGTTGTAAATATTAAAAATCGCGGTGCCTCTAAAACAAGAGCATGTCAGTTACAAAGAAGAACGGAAAAGTGAATTTTCTGCAACAAAAGAGTAATCTATATTTGATAGGTTTTGGTTTTTGCATTTTCAAACACTGTTTTTGTCGTCTGAAATAGTGCCACTGTCAGGTTACGGTCTTTTCACAAAATCAAAGAAACGTTACTTGTAAAACGAAACGTGATGCTTTACCTTCGAGGCAACAGCATTATGCCTGCAGACGAAAACGACATCCCGAAATTAAAACAGACATTTTTACTAAAAAGCTAGTCAATAAAGAAATTGGATGATAGGCGGCTGCCACCCATTGCCCAACTTCTTTCACAATATAGGAAATAGAGAAGTTTACAAAAAGTTTGCAAATGGAAAAAAGTATGCCCAAGCGTGTTAAGCAAACTAAACGATTATGAAGAATTGGAAAGATGCAGAAAAATTTATCGTAGCATTTATAAATTTCAGGTACGATGTCACAGCAGTGGTAATGTAAGCAGGGAAAAAATTAATCTAATTTTTGCAGGGGAAAATTTTTTTTAATGTTTAGCGCGAAGCAAGCAACTCTGCATAAATGACACATAAATAGTTGAAGAGATAAGATGTCGCTGAGACTCTCGAGCAGCAGAAATCTAAGCAAGTGTCGATCGTGCGATTTCGACAAAAAATGGAACTTTGTTTCATAAAATTTGAGACGCACATGACCAAAACAACGCAATCTTGCATGTTACCTATGCATCTAATCCAGCTATGTCCAACACGGCCCAGTCGAGGGTTTTGTGTGGCCCAGTTTAGTTTTCGCTGTAGTAAAAGTATCCTACATACTGACAGCCTGTCCGTGTTTTAACGATCTTGAATTTGACATTTTTGATGCAGGTGGTCCTCACTGGCACTTTATCACGTCTGTTACCATTTCAGTTAGGATTCGAACACTTTCGGTATGCCAGTGTAAGCTACATTTAGTTTGCTAAATCAAAGTAAGCCATTAATGTGCGGCCCTCAACGATATGTCACTCAATGTGCGGCCCTGGTCAAGATAGTGACATACTTTTTGGCTCAGTAAGCCATTTGGGTTAGACATAGCTGATATAGACCCACTGCATCAAAATTCAATTCACGTTTGTTTTTTGCTGAACAAAAACATTAGTGGATCCATGTTTGCACAGCCCGTGACGAAGAGTTTGGAGCCACCGAACAACACGTTTTGTTTGAATCGTTCTACTTCTTAGGACTCACCTGAACCAGAGGACCTTCGAAATACGTGCACAGCCGTATCATCACCCTAAACAGACAACAAAAAAATTAAGTTTCAAGGGTATGTAGTGCGTGAAAACCTTTAAAGTCAAATTTACCATAATTTGAAAAAATATTAAGTTGCATGTGCGTGATGAGAGCAATTAAAATCGCACAAGCAAAGACTTTGCACGATGAATTGCTTTGGTCTAAAGAAACTTTTGGCTTGAGTGTATTATTAAAAACAATAAAGTATTCCTGGCATTAATTTTGAAATCATGGCTGAATTAAGCCATGAAAGTTTCGCACATGCTCCTACCTCATAAATGAAGTCAAGTGTTCTCTTCATAAAAATGTAAAATATATTTCAAAGCGTTTATTTTCGTTGATGTTTTTATGCTCGTATATTTTTTAATTCTGAAGGCATTCACTCCTGGAATAATTTTTTGTGCTTACTGCCACATTTTCCGCTGAGTTTTTTATGTTCATGACATAGAACTAAATTTTTGTACTTATCTGCACATTTTCAGTTGCATTTCTTTGTTTCATGCCATTTTTCAGGGGAAGTGGGGAGGCTTGACTAAACGAAGCTTTGCATAAGTAAAATTTAAATATGTGACAAGGTTAACAAGAGTCACAAACTGTTTTTCTTCTCCAAAATAGGTTTTTAAGATCACTAATAGCATATTGCTTGGAGCATTGGTTTTCAACTACTTCCGAACTTTAAGTCCGTTTTTAACTCATTTAACTTCTAAGCAATATTTTGTTTGCAGAACGTTTCTTTTTCTTTTATGTTTTAAATAAAAAGAAAAATAGAGTAAAGCTGCCAAGTTCTACTTTTGAATAAGTTTCAAAACCTAAGAGCATTAAATTGATTTCCACAATCTTGTGTGTAAACATTATTCCCTATTGTTTTGTTTTACCACAAAAGCAGCATCTTGCTGAAGAGGCAAGACCTCGGCTTGATATACCGAAGTAACGAGTTACATGATTTATTCAACGCTTTTGATGGGTCACAGACAATTTGTTTGTTTAGACTATCCAGTTTAATTCAATATTTTGAGTGAAAATAGTCGCATGTTTTAATTACAATAAAATACTTAGTGTTCAGCTTCCGTCAAAGCTTTATGTTATTTACAAACGTTCAGTTCTTTTCTTGCAAAATTTAGTTCGAAAGCCTTAATGATATAACACGTTCAGCACCTACCGAACGTCTTTCTGATAACAACTCATCCAGGTGGTCAGTACCAAGATTCCATTCTAAAACCTCATCTCGAACTTCCGAAGAAGGTTTTGAGTTTAGAGTGTTGGCCAGAGCTGCATCTTTCGTAGAATGATAAGAGAAAAGCAACAGTAATACACTTGGTACAAAGAGGAAAGAAGCTGTCAAACAGACTTTTATCAATCTTGGAATTTTAGACGATAATTTTCTTCGCTTCTTCTGAGGACAAAACTTGTAAGGCATTTTTCGTGCAATCTGGTTTCAATTAGTCATTGGTCATGTCAAGTAATCCATGCTTGCTAAAGAGTACGCCAGCAGCATTCAGCAAAGTATTTTCGTCTCCTAGCTAACCATTTTATAACACAACCTACCGACTAGAGATCAAAGTATGAAACAGAAGATGTCATCTTGGCTCAGTCACCGTTATTTCTGTAATAGGGACGTCAGCTAGGTACAGTACATATAATTTCCAGCACGTTTCTGTCACTTTGCAGTGTTTTTGACTGACAGAATATCTTATACGTTTCCATTTTGAATCTGCGTTTTGCAAAATACTAAAAATTGTTTTTCGTATTGAAAAAAAATTAAACAGTTCCAGTTTTATGTTTTTGAATGGTCTCATTCTCGTAAGCTAACACCAAATCCATTCCAAATGAAATCGACTTTCTTGATCTGAAATTATAGTAATTTTTAGCAACTGGCTGTTGACATCACCATTATTACCGTTTTAGTCAGCCAGCACCAAGCTACGTAATACTGTACTCACATTCGACAAGATAGTTCCTGATGAAACAAAAGCCATCTCGCAGGATGGTATACACTGTCCGACATTTCTCTACGGCAACAAAGGGGTTGAGTGGTATAGCGTCGGTGAATGACCTTTGGGAGACAAAGCGATCGAATTAAATCAAGACACGAGTTTTGATGGACATTTAAATTCTTTTCATGCCAGCGGTCGGTTTACCTCACACGCTGGGCAGGCTACCAGTGGGTGTGCAATCAAGTTGCCAGCGCAGCAACATCAAAGCTAAGCTTTGCCAATTGCTCCATGCAGCCTTCAACTGTTGGTGAGGTTTATTAAGCCAAAGTCTGAAACGAAGAAAGCCATTCAAGATTCAACATGAAAATTCTTGGAGTATTTTTTTCACTCGTCCCAAAATAAGTTGGAAGATAACCATATAGTATAGGGTTGTTGGCAATGGCGTAACGAGAGGTTTGAGCCAGGGGGGCAAACTTTGCTGAAGGGGGTCCACTGGCCACCGTTTGGGAATGCAATAATTAGTTCCCAAAAGCTCACATACATTACATAAACATAATCAGCATTACAAAGATCACTAAGTAAAGAGATGGGATACACACCAAAATTTTTGATTGATAACGGTAGTGCCAAACTTCCATGTAGAGCGTTCGCAATACTCAGAAAAAGTTGAGAAATGATAATGAATCCCTATGTGGATGGTTATCAGACGACTTCTGATAATAATTGCATATTGCTTAAGGACCCAGCGGTTCCAAAACTTTTTCGAGCGTGACTGAAATCCGAGTTTGGTGAACATCTTGCGACCCAAGCCTCAAACAGCGTATGTTAACATGACAAAAATGTTGATTGTGTTGATGATATTTGGCAGTAGGTTGCTCGTTTTCAATGTCAGCATTCTACTCTTTTCTCAAGCACCTACGCTACACTACAAACAGACACAGACAAGGAGACAAGTTTGAAAAAATACAACTCAAGTTTAGGTTTTGATCGCCTCGGCGCGACCTATTTTCTGACCCTTTGCGAAATCACAACCCTTGTTTGGGTCTCGACCCATACTATAGGAACCACTGGCTTAAACGCATAGACCTGTTTTAATCTGTAGGTTTGTATCATTAATCGCATACTTCACTTCAAGGAGGTGTAAAGTGCGCTGCGCAGACGGAAGCCACGGTACCCGCTGGGATGGCCAGAAAACAAAGTTATCACCTGCAGCCGAGATGCTAAAATCAATACCTCTGGTTCAACCACCAGTGGTGCATTGCAGACAGCTTTGTTAAATTGGCTTTGCAAAAAAAAAAATAAATTGTAGTGTCACTACACAATTTTCTCTTCATTCTAATCTCAAGGTTACTGCCCAACCTCAAGCAAAAGTAGCCTACACGACAGCTTTCAGACAAACGTATTCACAACTGCATCACACAGTCCAAAGCAAGTAGAAGCATAATGGCCGCAAATGCCGGCAACGTTCCACAACTACGGGCAATTAATACATCACACACAATGTGCACGTTCACGATGATGTACTGTACACTAGAGTCCTGCGCGGGGCGGGTTAACCCGCGCGGGTTGCGGGTACCCACATTTGCGGGGCGGGTGCGGGAACCCGCACTGCTTTTCGTGCGGGGCGGGTGCGGGTTGAACTTGCTGCGAGGCGGGTGTGGGTTGTACTTGGTGCGGGTGCGGGGCGGGCGCGGGTTGAGAAATTCTTTTTGCGGGTTACTGAGTGTTGAGGCAAAGCACATGAACTTAATCAGCTCAAAAATCGCAAAACACGTGGATGTACAGTACTAAAGTTGTTCGCCAGCATTGCGCTTAGGACAGTAGGCCTGCAGCAGTTTTTACATTATGATGTAACAACCCAATGTTACGAAACATTAGCTCAGACTCCCGCCATGTGGTGGGCAAGTGAACATTTTCCAATGCTACCGTCGGTCTAGCAGACCTTCTGAATGGATAAGACAACGCTTAACACACAGCTAGTCACAACTGGACTGAAACGTGTTTTTATCACCTCATATCTGTTGACTGCGAAAGATCAGATCTGTGGAAAAGTTTTGGCTTGGTTGTCAATGAAAAAGAATGAGTAGCTTGATTTTGCTGCTTGTTAGACTTGTCTTCAGGCGTAATGAGTAAGGCAAGTTTTTCAACTTTTTTTACAGCTTCTGAAATACCCAAAATTTATGTAGTACGATGAGCTGGTTGCAGGAATTTTATATGACAACTTTTTCCTTTTTTACATGCAACTTTTTACTGCAACTTTTGTCAAGTAAGCCTATTGCGCAAAATGTAAAAGTGTGATTTAAAAAACATGCTTGAGAACTATTTCAGCATGGTTCTTGTCTCTTTGATAACCGATTCCCGATCCCAACTGAATAATGACCTAAAAGCAATTGTAGAAATGACCCGGCCAAACATCAGTCCAGAACTGTAGGCCAAATTGTTAAATTGCCAAGCAACTTCATGCACTGTGGAGCGAAGTTTTTAGGATGCTACGCAAACGTTTGGCAAAAGACCACTGTTTCTCCCCAGATAATGTTTGGAAATATTTAGCATCATATGTAAATAAATCGCTTGAGTAAATCACTGTCGTTTGAAATGCTTGTGCATAAATGCAACTTTTGTTAAAAATAAATGCATGTTTCCAGTGGCGTAGCCAGCCCAAAAATTTGGTGGGGGCAAAATGGTTGATTTTAGGCGAATAGCACTAGTTTGTTTAGAAAAACGCCTCTCAAAGCACAAAATGAATATATTTTCTGAAAATTTTGGGGGGCATGGCCCCTTTAGCCCCCCCTGGCTACGCCTATGCATGTTTCTCACGATTTTATTGCAACAAAAACTTGCCCTAGTTTTGAGTTTTTAGTAGTTTTCAGACAGGTGCGGGTTTGAGACCGAATAAGTGCGGGGCGGGCGCGGGTTGGGATGGTCTACGGGGCGGGTGCGGGTTAGAAGTGTGCGGGTGCGGGGCGGGAGCGGGCAATATTTCTCAAACT
>JGI24158J21664_10006377_pt1 | contig 15543 bp, 9 predicted proteins | sample Ectturendosymbi3_FD_21664 | JGI IMG/M metagenome (IMG submission 21664)
TTTTAGCCATATACCGAGAATCAAGGGTAATTCACAAATAAGCCGCAGGTCAATTGACCTTTTCACCGGTGAAGACCCTGCGCGATCAATCAACCACAAAATATTGTTTTTTACAGGCAAATATAATGAAAGTCAATTTTATTGTTCAAAACCTAAGAAATCATCTTCGTCGGAAGAAGGAAGTTCGTCTATAAGTACGGTAGATTGTCGTAGGTGCCATCTTCATCTTCTTCATCTGTGTCATGGGTGTCGTCGCGAACATCTGTCCAGAGAATGTCATCTTCTGTTCCGTCAAGGCTATAGCTCATGTTAAAACTTTGTCCCTCTGGGTATGTTGCGCGTATAAGCCGCAGGCAAAATACAGGCCATATTCCACAGGCTTGTTCATGGGAATGTCATTCCTATGGGAATCCCATGGGAAATGTCCCATGGGATGGGATGGTATGGGACAGGCATAAATTGCAATGGGATGGGAATGGGACAGATAAATATGTCCCATGGGCAACCCTAGGCTTGTCCATGGGAATGTCATTCCTATGGGATGGGTTGGGACAGACATAACTTGCTAAGGGATGGGATTGGAATGGGACACATAAATATGTCCCATGGACAATCCTGATATTCCAGGTAAAAAACGTACGGCTAATAAGCGAGTATATACGGTATATTGTCATTTCGGGCGTAGCAACCAGCAAGAGTACATCCATCAGAGCAGAATTTTTGCGTGTACTAGAGTAGTTTGTACCTAAGAGGAGTCAGGACCCTTGTGAGGAAAAATTGTGCAGGTGCGAGGCCTGTTTTGGGCTCCTTTACAAATTATAAATCATGACTGATTAAGAGCTTCATTAGCTTTTCAGTAGTATGACTAGAAAATGACATGCATTATTTATTATTTTATATTATCACCATTTACCAACGGTATTAGTTAATTTGATAATTTCTCAGGCTTATATCAATGCACATAACTCAGTTGTTTGCAAATTTCACAAATGTACATCAAATTTAATGGATTCTACCAGTTTTAGCCAGTTTTGTTGGATTTCCTGTCGCGATACCATACTTGAATAAAGGCCTCTGTAGCTTAGTCATGGTGGTGCAATCCAATTTATGTAACCGAGATCTTGTTATTGACTACAAATTCTCAGAAGGGTTGAGATCTGCCGAGTTTCCAAGCCATTCTAACACATTTAATTTGTGTTTCCTGAAAAACGTCTTTACTTTTTTAGACGAAAAACACGGGGCAAGATTCTGTTGGTGCATTCCTCCACCCATGGGCGTCGGAAAGATTTTTTCCAGGAAGCGTGAAAGCCCAATTTAGCCACTCGAAACTAAGAAAGCAACCTGTTTTGCTAAAAATTTAATAGGAAAATATCAAATTTTAAAATCCAGGAGGAGCCTTGACCCCCCTTCCGACGCCCATGTCTTCACCCTCAGGAAATGCCCTTATGATATCTGGAATGACTTTTCTTTTAATTACGTCAGTGTAGCCAATTTGTTTGAATTTAACATACCCTCAATTGACATAAGTGACCCTATTCTCGCAAAGCTGAAACTGTCCCAGAACTTATTCATTTGGGGTATTTTACTAACTCGTTGAAACGGGCAGGACTTAAATGCTCACTCTTCCTGATTCTGACAAATCTGCTGTGCTTCTCTTGAACGAATAAATGACTTTTATCTTAAAACAGCACTTTGTTTCCAGTCTTTTACAGTCCAATGTGTGTGTTTTTTGCCCATTCTCATCTTTTTGTCGTCATTTCTTGAGTAAGAAGCTGCTTCTTAGCGATTTCTTAGCCTCCAGCAGGCGGCGTCGCATTGTACTTGAGCTTATGTGAATTCCAGTATGCATCAAATACTGCAAATCAAAACTAGTGTTCCTTGCAAACATTTTGCAATTTGCAAATGGCTATTTGGTTATGGGTATAGTCTCAGTTTCCCGAAAGCGGACTCCGCTTTCTAGGTGTGATATCTGCCATTAAAAATCACAGAAACTCCAACATGTATGACTCTCAACTACACACAACGGTTTCATGCTGTGTCACTGTTCAGCTGATTACTAGTCCTACGTGACGTCATAAACCGTATATTTCGACTGTTCCGACACGCCACGGAGTATTTAGTAGTGTTTCCAACCCGGGTTTTCCCGAACCCGAAACCCGGGTTTTTTGGCTATTTTCTACTACCGGAAATCCGTTTTTTTTCAACTAACAAACTTGGGTATTAAAAAAAAACTGGAATTGTTGTTGCATTCAAATATCAGTAATTCTGATAACACTGAAGTTGCAGATTGGTGCGTGTAACGGCCAAATTAACACGTTTGAACTTTCAACTGTAAACATGAGGCACCAGGTGAGGGTTTTGCTCGCTGACCATCGTACGTTCGTTGTTGGTCCGTTTACATTTTCGTTCAATTGAACTATTTAGACGGATCGTGACGTCATTTTGCACATAACAGGTGTCTGCGCGAATTTTAGTCGTTTCGCTAACCTAATTAAATATCTACCACGTGAGGTAGTTCTTCAAATGTAAGTCGTAGTTTCGTAGTTACTAGTTAATTCATTTGTAACCTGAGTGGCGTACGCAGAAAATTTTCATGAGGGGATTTCATTCAGTGTGGTATGGTGTCATTTGTATTAGATGTCCGTTGTTTGTGACGTCATAATTTGACGTCGTATTCATGTTTTCCAAACTAACGTTTTGGCGAAGTTTGCGCTGATCAGCCATAGCAGACAAAACAAAGACAATTGTTTTGGATAAAGTGAACTATCGCGGAACACAATTTCAAACGTGCGTAGTGGGCGAAAGGTCTGCAAAAAGTGGTGAGTTGGTTTCTGGATGCAGACAATAATCCAGATTCCCACCAAAGCCTAATTATTACTTTTTGGCTCATTTGCAACGTTCCTTGAAATTTGCATGCAAATTCATTCCGTGGTATTTGCCTTAAGTCGACAAATTAACAAGCAAAAAGTATGTGAAAACAATTAATCCGCTTTGCGCAAGTAGTAAAATTTTTGTAAAATATCAACTCAAGGGGGGGTTAAACTCCATCCTCTTGCGTACGCCCTTGTATAAGCTGTCATGTGTTAGTTCATATACAAGATGTGATTCTTTGCAAAATCGTTTCGTTCCTTTTCAGTTTGCAATAACTTTCTACGAAATATTTGGCTTTTCTTTAGAAGCGACTTTAAGTAGATTTTTAATCATGCACATTCAGTTTAAAGACGTTATTAGTCTAATCAAAGAAAATCAGAAGCTTAGAGCCATTTCTTATACAACAAGGCTCAACCAACACCAAAGTGCGATTTGTGCTCCATTATACTAAAGGGGGTGGTTCAAGCACCGAAAGTATGATGAACCATTTGAAATCAAAGCACAGAATCCATGTAATCCACGAGGGTGAAGACAACAACACTATTCCGGAACAGGAAGCGATCCGATCAAAAATTGTGAAAAAGAAAATGAGTATTTTTGAGGCTACAAAGAAGAGGTCAAATAACCTTGAAAAACTGTTTCATGCCTTAATCACAATCAAGCCCAAATCAGTGGAACCAGAGAGGGCTTTTTCAGCCACGGGGCTATTTGCACAAAATTCAGAAACAGACTGAATGATGAAAGTGTGCTTTAATTGTAATGTGTCAGTGTTATAAACATAATTGAAAAACTGTGCTTAACTTAATTAATATTTGCTAATAAATGGCGCAGGGACAGGGAGTAGTAATTTCACAATGATATTGCGTTTTTATCGCTCAAAATCGCATTCATTCCAAAACCCGAAAAAACGGGTTTTCACGGGTTTCTTTTCTCAGCTACCCGAAACCCGGGTTTTAAAATTTTGCCCCGAATTGGAAACACTAGTACTTAGTGCATTGAACTAACAGTAAAACAGTAGCAATTGGGATATCCCCAAACGCAGCCCAAAAGAAATGGTGACACATTGTATAACGGACTAAAATAACAACTTTAGTCAATTAATTTCCGCAAGACTGTATAAATACAACTACAACAATAAAAACTTTATGCGTAACTCCCCATTTCAATTTTGAACTTGAGGTTCATGGGCCCCCTAGACTCATATGGGTCCTATCGTGCGGCGCACCGGCTGCACCCTTCTTTCGTGGGGCCTGAGAGGAGTAAGGCCGCCGTAGACAAAGACGTTCTGTTTTCGTTTGATATTTTGAGATTTTATTTGTTTGTAAGGAACTCGTTTCTTTTTTGCATGACACAAACCTTGCAATGAGTAGGAATGGAATCTTCTTGTTTCCTTTGTTTGGACCTCGCCGATGTCCTCCCTGTACATCATTTGCATGGAGATCAATTTTGAACTTATCTGCTACAGAAAACAATATCTTTTCACCGTCATCAGCGTCATACTTAGCTTCTTCCACACCATAAAGAAGAATTATTTCCCTTCTTATGTATTGCTCTTGTCTACTAAGTTGAAAGGATATTCGATGTTTTTTAGAACCACCTCTTTGTGTAACTGTACTTTTTCTTCTTGACTCAACTTGTCTTGTGTTATTCACCTATCTTGGTTTGCTTTCTATTCAGCTTGTTTTCAAGTTTGAGATGAGTTAGTTTCTTCAATTTATCATTCATGTTTCATCTGGTTTGGCAGATTTGGGTAATGGATTCTTCATTTGAATTTGATGTTTTTTCACTATGCAGCTGCCTTCGTTAATTTTTACATGATGTGGCAGAATGTTCAGCGGACAAGCAAAATCAGCTGCAAGTTGTAGGTTTATTGTTTTCATTTATTCATTTGCACACCCATTTCCTCTGAGGAGGGTCATGGGGGCAGCAGACCAAGACCTCGTACCAAATCCGATGAAGGTTCATCTGTTTGGTGCTACATCGTCACAAAGTTACGCTCCTTACTGTCTTCGAAGAACGGTCAAAGGCTTTGGAGGTGAATACGACCCTTTAATTGCTGCGACCTTGGAACGTAACTTTATGTGGGCGATTGTTTGATTTCTGTTTCTACTGTTGATAATACAGTAGTAAAAAGCTACTGCACTTTAAGGACTATGTTCTTTTCTCTCTTAGGCTGCATTGCACTTACATAAGTCTCGCTGTTATTGATTAGATGCTCCACATTTGTGTTGTACAAATTTATGGCTATATTCCATGGTCATGGCACACTTTTGCCAGTGGCTTACTTAGTTCAGAAACAGTAGTATTGCGCCTGCTTAGTGCTGAGTGAGTGTGATGTTGTGAACATAACTAGTGATAATATTGTCTGCAAAAGTTCTAGTATACATCCAGAGTACAGATTGAGAAGGCTAACGAAGTTTCCAAAGACGTTCAGCAACTCATGCAATTTTTTCGGGTAAAAGCTGAGGTATGGTTGTTATGCACGCAGCATAAGAAGCATGAATCGTTTCCGCTTCTAAATAGAAGGCGTAGAGTAATAAAGAGATTACTGAATGCGTGCAATTCGATTCCAACGTTTAAAAGTCTGACCCCAAAAAATTTCATGTCTCCATATTTTTCAACTCTGGCTACGGGCCTGCTCTCAAAGCACGTAACTTGAAAATGGGGGTACCATTTTGTACACATTTGCACACGCTACACATACACTAAAACGACTAGCGAATATTTAAACAATGAGTCTAATTTCATGGACTTTAAGATGTCAGAAACGAAAATTTGTGTACGAAAATCACTTACAAAAGTTGGACAGAGTCTATTAGAAAAATCTATGAAGAAACACCTTGAGACTAAACGGGAATCAGGCGGAACAACCACACCACTGACGATGGGTTGGTCTCGTCTCGGCGTTAAGTCATTAGAACTAGCGCAGGTGTCTGAGAACTTGTAGTACTGTATTTCAAAAATTTTCTCAACCACATTTGAAAACACAGATGTGAAACAAATTTTAGGTGGTGGTGAAGTGATATATTTAAACATACATTAAAGAAACTTTCAAGCGATTTGCTACATTTCTTGATATACTCTTCTTGTCAGTCTGAAGCATGACAGGTATCTTAATTATGAGAAATGCAAAAAAAATTTTAGCCTGCAACGTGCAAAAATATCTTCTTGATCGTATGCGAAAACCAGGCTCAACGAGTAGAGTTTTTTCTGGGCTTGGCACAAGCGTTTATCGAAAATCTAGCTACATCACCCAAATCCATGTAAATGTATTGTATCATTTCCAAGTTGTGCAAACTTTTAGTAAGCACCCTTCGGTCATCAGAGAACGGACACTAAGTAACCTGGCTGACTGATAAATTTAGCCGCTAGATGATATTAGTGAGCCTTTTTTGACTCAAAAATGTGAGCTGCAAATAAGACAGCCAAACAAAAGATTGCATGTTCATTTTCACGGCAAACTTTTTGGTTGATTCCAGACTACATAAATCTTCTCCTTCATAATTACTTATTTATCTTGTAATTCCTTACAAACAAACACCTAACATTTTTCAGCAGTGGCGACACCGGCATACGGTCTACAGTTGGCTGAAACTGAAAACATGGGTTTTATCAGCGATGCAGTCAGTCTACAACTCAGGGTTAACGTTAACGTAAATATCAATTCTTTTATTTCCGCTGCAATATACAGTGAAATTGTGACTGTAGCGGGTCTGGGGATCGTTTAGCTTCAAAGTCAGCTTGGTGGGGTCTGTGATATGGGAATCCCCTGGTGCTATTTATCTTTCCCAAAATAAGTTTAGTTGAGTGTCTGTAAAAGGCAACTACTGTATTGTATTGTTCTCGAACCTGAAAAATTTTTTGTTCGTCAAGCATACCAAGTTAAGGCAAGGCCCACCAACACATACACACACAGAGAGAGAGAGAATTTCACACACACACATATAGACACTCGTAAAAACACACACGGTTGTACAAACACCTACACACAGTTGCGGACTAAGGGAGCTAACTGGGCTGCAGCCAAGGGTCCCCACCATTTATGGGCCCCCAATCCCTAAGTCGGTAAAAAAGTGTAATGTCTAGTTGTTAAAAAGGGCCCTTTCCAAGTGTCAGCCAGGGGCCTCATACAACCATAACCCCCCTGCCTGTACACATATACACACACTCGTGCGCTCTCACACGAATGCAAAACTAAGGACACATATGTGCATTCGCTCACTGTACACAACCTTGCATATCCACGCGATCACGCGCAGATGTAAGCAACCAGATACTGTTTCAGGCAAACCTTCAACGTTGTACTTCAGAAGCTATGCAAAACGTACTCATTGAAAAAATTTTTTTTTAACTGTGTGTTTATCACACACAGCTTTCGTGATGTGCTTTTGAAAACGTACTCAACGATTTCAATTCTGGTTTTCTGACTACTAAATCTCTTGCCATTAACGAAGAGGTCGTCTGGGAGTTGCGAGATAAAACAGGCAAGCTTTAAATTCTTATAAAATTTTAAACTTAGGGTGCGAAACCAAAGATATGGAATATTGTGTCGCTTATATACGAATGCACCAGCAGGTTTTTAGTTTACGTTCCTCAATTATTCATGGCCAGAGTGCAAACGAAACGCGAAACCTTTGGCTGATGATAACCATATGTGAACTACAGGGCATCTTGCTCTCTTGACCTATTCCGTCGCAAATGCGAAGTTTATTTCACTTAAAATTTCTTTTGCAAAGTTTTATAATACCATCTCAATCGCATTTAACTTTTCCCAAAATGCAGGAACTATTTTTTACCTGCAACTTGATTGGTGTTAATGACTTATAAAATTGCTTTTTTCTTAGGCTGATATATTCAAAAGTCTTGTTTCATCAATTATTTGTGTTTGATTTTCAATCCCCGAATCAGAGAAAACAATTTTAAAAGCATGTTTACAGTGGATTTTAATCAAGGGGGTGGATCCGGATTCCGGATCCCTAGCAAAGCTTGATGGTTGGAGCTGGAACCGGAGAAGATATTTTGTGGCCACTCCCGGAGTCGGAGCCAGAGCATTTTTTTAATTTCGTTGCTGTTCAACTGAATGTAGTGCGTACGTTTTTAACATTCAATGCGAATGGGGATATCAAAGTATTAGAAAGAAATCTTGACCTCACTTATGGATGCCAGGATTGCCGTATGTGTAGATAATCTTTCTCATTTTGTGTAGATTCATGTAGATCGAGGTGTCTCAAAAATTTTGCACGCCAGATTCTGTCCATCAAATATACCAACTTGTGACACCCCGTGTATGCTGGTGTGATAATACAATAATAAAACGGTTTTCAATTTTCACTAAACCAAGTCATGCTGGAGTGAGAGCGGAAGCCAAAAACGTTCAGAGGCAAAAAATGTCAGAGCCGGAGCCTGATATTTGGGTCCCGGTCACCCAAATCTGCTTTTAACAACCGGTCACTTTTTCTTACAAGTTCTGGTGATTGCATTACGCATCATAATTGCTTTACTGAACACAAACAATTTTTAACTAATCTTATGAAAGCCTCTCTTTGAAAGGAGGTATGCTTTCTATGATATCGACAAAAAGGATAGACATGCTTAATTGCTCCAAAAATTACGTTTATTTACAATGTTTATGACTAGCGCAAGGTTGCTTTCTTGCTAACAAAGAGAGAGTGTACAGTGGCGTACGCAGAACATTTTCATGAGGAGAGTTTCATTCAGTGGCGTGTCGTGGACAATTGTATTTGGTGTGCGCTGTTTGTGACGACACAATTTGACGTCATATTCATCTTTCCAAACCAACGTTTTGATGAAGTTTGTAGATATAATAGGCATATTCTTCTACACGCACTCCCCTTATTTTATGTCATTGCGCTGAATATAAACTATGAGCGCTCCAAGTTAGAATATCGGAGGAAAATACACTCAACGCCACGACACAGCAATTCACAACTGCAAAAATATCAGGTTATGTGTTAAAACAGGGTAGTAAAACACCCTCATTACGACGTCAGAGCAATTTACTGTACAACGGCAAAATGAGGCTGCGCTAATGTCTTGTCGAATACGAGCTGTCGAGCACAGAAAGTGTGCGGCTGGACTGGCTGATGCACACCCCGGTTTGCAAGATCGAATCTTGCTAAACTACAAAATAATTGAGAATGCGCATAAAGTACGCAAGAAAACTTTCAATTTTTTATTATGTATAGAAGTCCAGCAAACTTTCAGTTTTCCTATTTCCCTGCTGAAACATTATCAAATGCCTGAATGCTTCTTTGTCAAAAACTGCTGTTTTTGAGCTCGTGCAACAGTTCTATGATGCTACATAAATTGTAGCCAATGCGGTCAGCGCTTGTGCTGATCAGCCATAGCAGACAAAATCAAGACAGTTGTTTCGGAAAAGGGAACTATCGCGGAACACAATCCTAAGCATGCGTAGTGAATGAAAGGTTTGCAAAAAGTGGTGAGATGGTTTCTGGACGCAGACGATAGTCCAGATTCCCTCAAAAACCTAATTACTGCTTCTTGGCTCATTTAAAATGTTCCTTGAAATTTGCATGCAATGTTATTTCGTGGTATTTGTATTGAGTCGACAAATTAACAAGCAAAAAGTATGCGAAAACAATTAATCCCTTTGGGCAGGTATTAAAGTTTTAAAATTTTTGGAAAATATCAAGCTCAAGGTAGGGTTTTAACCCCAACCCCCCTTGCGTACGCCCTTGAGGGTGTAAATATAAATAGGTACCAACATGTAATCGGTTTTCCTATATTATAAAAGAAATTGTTTCCACGGAAAATTATTAAAGGAACTTGTCGTTTTCTAAATAAACACAGTTTTTTAGCTGATGTTGTGATTAAATATCTCCGGCCAAATCAGGGATGGGATCAAAATGCGGTCTCTTCCAGTGGTGGAGGAGCCTTTTTCAAAGTGGGGGGGCACACGTGCACGTCAAAAAACTTTGAAAAATTTTTGTGGTTTGAATTGGCAACTGTGACGTCAGAAACGCGGAAATACGACGTCGTTTTTGTCAACGTGTTTAAGCAATTTTATGCAATGTTTCATAAGCACTCAAAGACCCCTTTCTACACTACAGTGACTTGAGCACATATATGTAACTAGCTTCTCCTAGTCTTACACAAAATTCCCTCATAAGTAAGTACACAAACACAACATGCACAAAGCTAAGGGAACATCCGCGTATTACATCATCAGATAGAGTTGAGAGGGGCTTTCAAAGTGACGATGGAGTAAAAAATAGATATCTAAAATTCTGGTGACGGAATATGTGAACACTCTCTAATAATAACAGATATTACTGTGCTACACTACAAACCAGATTGTGCACGGTGTATTCTGACAAACATTTACGAAATTCTGCCAAATTTACTGCCAAATTACAAATATTATATTAAAAATGATATTCCCAAAATACTGTCAAAATTCTGCCAAATTTTATTCATTAAACGATTTACTTTAACAATGGACCCAATACTAATTGTGTTACTTAAACTTATTTAAGCAAAATTCGAAACTTAAAAATAGGGGGACCAGGCCCGTCCAGAAAAAAGTGGGGGTCTAGGCCTATACGCCCCCGGTTCCTCCACCCCTTGCCTCTTCTGCATAAATTCTGTTCTCTTATTTCTTCGTAGCTGTTTATATCCAGAATAAGTTAATACTGAAGCTACTTGTGGTTGCAGACTGGCTTTATACATTAAAAGTTGCAACAAATTATCCAAATTGTGTATAACTCAATTGCCACGCAACCAATATTTTTCAAAAAAAGTGGTTACGCTACTCCATCAGTAACCCTCCAAATATACAGTGTGAGTGTCATTTTTGAAATAGATTCCGTAAGAACTGTTCGTCATAAAGATGAACTTGGATTCATTCCTCGAATGCTTTCTCTTTCATAATTAAAATGAATAAGTTTGGATGTTTCTGAAAGCCCTTCTTTGCAACAGCCCAACTTAAACCTGCTTCATAGCACAGTCCTGTGCTTGACTACACAGCTGACCATACGAAAAAATAACAATAATATTGTGCTGCACATCACCTTTTTGACTGTGTCGCATATATTGCAAACTTTCTTCTTAAACTACTGTTTTCCGCTGCTACATATTTAAAACTCGGGTTTTTAAAGATGATAAGCAGCAATGACAACTTAACTGAAAACAACTTTTAATGCTTCCAAGCCTTACAATACATTTGGGCAATGAAATTTGGTACAATATATGACTGGTAGAAAAAGCACAAGTGTAGTACATCCACTTGTACTCTATTCTTTTACTGTACTTGTTCTTCTTTTCAGTGTGATGTGGTGTGCCAACCTGGATCTATTCATTGTTTGATATGGCAGATGCTTCATTTCAAGCAGCAAAAGTAGCAAAAGCGTGTGCTTGCCTAAACAGAAGTTTATTATCACAGTGACAAAAAATCAGACCGATAAATTTATACGGGCGCAGCATAATGACGCGTGTGAAGCAAATGTCGTCACCTGAGCAAAAATAAGGATATTTGCATCTTAAGCAAAAAATAGCATATATATAATGCAAAAGTCACAGACGAATTTAACAGCGCAACACAAATACTGAACAAACACCGAAGGTTTGTTCTGACACACAGCACACTTAAAATTGATTTTTAGTCAATGTAAGCGTTAACAGTACCGGCAAACCTTTCAAAGATACTGTATACAAAAACGTGCGTTTTGTAAACCTCATAGTGACGAGAAGCCAACTGACAAAAAGAAAAAGGCGAATTAATTTTCTTAAATATCCATAGGCATTGATATGTGGACATTCGTTTTAGTTTTGCGAGAACAGAGGGATTTGAAAGATTTGATAAAACGGTCGCGAATACGACCCGAATGCAAGAACGGATTAATCACGCTGTTGAAAGGAAGCAAAAGCACAGAAAAGTATCTTGAAACCACGTGCCAGCAAACTGTTTGGTTTGATTGCGGATACGAGCTATGCCCAGCGTGCCACAAAGCCGCAAGGCAAAGCGGAACCCAGCAAAGGAAGTCTGTGGCTATGATGGCGATGATCAATCTGTGCATCTTTATGTTTTCCCGCCGTCTTCTGACAGATGTCGCAGCGTCAGATGAATGTGACGCGTCACCAGTGCGCCAACAACGCTTCAAAAAGCATTTCTGCACCCCTTGAACGTCTGTCTTCAGCAGAATGTAACCGTACACTAAAGCAATGTATAGGAACACCAACAGATTATACGAAATAAGAGTTAAAGTGAAGTAAGCTACAGGTTCATCGCTGCGAACAAAGAAGTCCATAGCGCACCATCCCCTTCCGTTGTAGAAGTTAGTTTTTGCTTGCGTGTCGTAGATCCGCAATCGCTTGGAAAAGTCCATAAGTTGATGCCAATAGGGCGTTTCCGGCAGCGTGTAATTTTGCGAACACTGTTGTCCAGCCAGGGCTAAAACGCAAGAAACCGTTTTCTTCAACACCCTGTAGCTGACCCAACCATAACCAGCGCCTTCACTTGAAAAGCGCACGTCTTGAGCCCTGATACGCGAAACAAATATGAGATCGAGCCACGAAGTACCAAGAAGGGGCACAATAGCCACTACCGCCCACACTATCCAGCACGTCGTTATGCAGTACGCAACAGGCCTTGTGGACAAACGACGGTAAGGCTTGTTGGTGCTAAATAATCTAAAAGACGTCATTATCGCTAGCATGGTCACAGAAACTTGACTTGAAACAAAGTTCAGAACGCCAATTACCGTGCACGATGTTGTAACCCGCCAATCATAATGCTCTCCGCTCCTCAGGCTTGTAGCGATTTTAAATCCAAGTGCGAACAAATACACCCCCATGAGGAAATCAGAAACAGCCAGGCTAAGCAGTGCGGAATTGTGAATGCGCTGAACATTTGATAACGAACGAAATTTCACTTTCAGAAGCTGCAAACTTGTTATCAGAACTGCGGCATTGCCTAACATACCGAAGATACCCACAAGAAAGAAGTAAGCAGCCAGATGTCCGAAGTCATTCAACTTCCCACAATCATATTCTTCAGCAAACGTACAGCAATTGAGGCACATCCTTTGATACGAGCTGTTTGAGAGGGGTCGTCCAGTTGAAGTCGTACTGTCTTCACAAGAGCTTGAGTTGCATGTGTGAAGATGTTGTGGGTGCGTGTTGCTTCCATTTGTGTCTTGAGTGAGATTCGTGGTGCAGTTTTCTTTCTCGAGATAACCTCTTTGCAACTGCCACCCGTCCAGCCACAAGCCAGAGGAATTTCGGACACTGTCACAGAAACTGACAGGTCTATTGTGTTTAGTGGTTGAACACAACACGCACACCTGTCTTCTTTCTGGATCACCATCTTCAAATTTTCCTTGAACTTGTTGACATGATGTATCAGCACCTAAAATCACAGTTACACATTTACGGGAAAAAGCGATATCATCCAAAAACATTCAACCAGTAAAATGCACCTAATCAGAAGATCAACATGTAAATCAACTGCTACATGCATTGGCGTCGATAATGGAAACATTGGAGCAGACTCTCCTGGATTTTAAAATTTCTTACGCTGCATGAGTTTATGTGAAGGCACGCGCAATTTACCTGCTTATTTGGACGTCGAGGAGGTAATTTGTAGTTTTGTCGGCGCAGTAAATCGCCCCCACTTTTTTGCCTTTACGCAAAAAGTACGATCTTATCTATAAACGTTGCGTGAAGCCCGTAACCAGGTTGTGTGCGCGCGCATTCCAATAGTGTTGGTAAATTTTCGTGTAACGCTGGCTGAAATATTTGATGCGCGTGGGTGGTAAGGCTTACACGCGCCACTGCCACGTGCAAACATTGTTCGTTTCAAACGACCGCAGCCGGTCGAATGCTAAACTATAAACCTACTGTAGCGTAGTTTGCTTGTGCTTGAATATATGAGTAGAAGGATCAGTGATAAAACTACGTTTTCAAATGTTGATTTGCACATAGAAGAAATCTTTTCACAACCATGCCATCTTGTTAAAGCCAGGAAGGGAACTGACAGAAATGTGTAACATTGGTGAAGTCTACCAGTGACAACAACATATTGCGATCTCTCTGCAATCAGATAGAAGGTTAGGAAATTGTTATTCTATTTCACAAAATAAAAACCATGCATTGTTTTCCCTGGAGTGTTGCTGAAAGCGAGAACATTGGGATCAATCTTGTACAATTGGTTAGGTTGCTCTGGTCCTCGAATGGTTACACAAATCTGGACAATACAATCAAGTCTACCACCCAACGGTGGTGTGGGTTTTACGGAGGCCGAAGCAAAGCAGTTAAAGACTCGCTGAACTGTTACAAATTTCTAGCACTTTTCCAAGCCCGCAAACTTTTTCAAAGCTTTCCGACTTCCTTACTAAAACTTTTAAAATCTTGCAATACGTCACGCGGACGTCAGTGGCGATCCATCAATGTGACGTGGCTACGCAACTGCCCTTTTCTCTCTTCTACAACCATATAGGACGGGATTTGGGAAAGACAGGTTCCCCTAACGGTGTAAAATGTGTTAAAATTGAGAGAATACGTTCCGAAAATGAAAATAAGTTTTTAACTTTCGAATTAAAAGAAGTGTCCCTGAAGGCAAAAAATCAGAAGTCGGTTTAGTGAGAGTTGCAGAATGACACGCGTAAATTTGGAAAGGACAAAATTAATCCGCAAACAAGATGCTGACGTCTTGGCAAAACAAACGATGCCCTTTCCTTTAAGAACAAAATGCAGATGTTTCGTCAGATTTCTGACGTAATGTGCACTTTCCAATCACGGTTGAAGTTAAAAATCGGGGTAATTATCCATTTTTAGGAGTAAATGTTGTACGACCTCTGTTAAAACGCCTTCCCGCCCAATAGCAGCGCTTGGGCTAGATTTTGCTTTTTCCTACTAACGCACCACCACCACCACAGCAGGTAAACGAATTGAAAAATAGTCGGCCTCTGACCAAAAACCGTCTGCAGCCACCCTCAAGGAACTGGATGCCATCAGGGTGGTTGAAAAAACCTAATACATGTGGGATCGCATTTCGATTTCGTGGGATCGCATTTCGTATTGTTTTGTAAATGACGGATTGTGAAGCGGTTTCCTGGTTCGGCACACACGTTGAACATCTGATGTCGCTCGATCTCTCAGGTATACCATTCAAACCAATCGTTCGATTGTCAAGACCAGTGGTTCTCAAAGTGGTCGATATCAACCCCCAGGGGTCAATTGGACCATCCAAGGGGTCGATAAATAGTCACGGGGTCGAATGGGGGTCACTGAATGGCCAGGGGGGCAATGAATAACTGCTGGGGTCTACTAGAGCACTGAAGCCTCCAATTCAAAATTATTGTTAATCGGGCAAGGAATGCAAACGGTGTTTCTCAACAAATCAAACAAAATTAAGAGGGCTGATCAAACCTCAGCTACAGTAGTTTAAAAGTACATTCGATTCGAATAGTTTTTTTTGAATCATTCAATGGGATGACATTATGAAAGCTGTTCTGTTTGTTACATCACAAACAATAGTGTAGTGCATGTGTCGCAGTTCGGCAGTTGTTAGACTGGTAGTACAGCACTTAAAAGCGCTAGTGTTTCTGCATGCTTTCGAGGAATCAGTCGACTGCCATCTGCTTTCGTCTTTTTGCGATGATTCAAACTTGCACATATCTCTATTCAAGTATG
>JGI24158J21664_10006378_pt1 | contig 15542 bp, 13 predicted proteins | sample Ectturendosymbi3_FD_21664 | JGI IMG/M metagenome (IMG submission 21664)
TCCTCTGTTTCATTCCCATGGAATACAACACCAGCACAGTTTGAGGAGGCAAGGTTGGAACACAAGTCCAGCAGAAGTTAATTACAAAGGCAGCAGCAAAAAAAACCTACTTGTTAACAACAAAAAACCTACTTAGACCTTATTCAAATAGAATTGTCAAACACTTTGCAGAAGAAATCAATTTGCAACAACAAAGAATGTCATTAACAAAACTACTTGCAGTTGTACTGTAAATGTTTGTTTCAGCCTCCAACGTAGTAAGAGAAATACTGGGTGTTTTAGTGTTATCAGTGGTTTCCGAACCTGCTATCAAGCTATGAAGATCAACGTACCTAAGTTAGACACTATATACGCATCCATCCGACATTGCTTTTTTCCCATAAAGACGTATCCGGCTGCATTTGATGATATTCCCATTATTCCTGATTCAATTGACCTTGCGAAGTCAGCCAAAGCAAGATTTGTGATGATATAGTTGATTGGTTTTCTCAATTTCTACAAGAAATTAAAAAAACAAGCAATAAAAAACAGAAAGTGGCAAATGTATCTCCATATTACAATACAAGAAAAAACATTTTTAACATATGTTTATGCGTAAAAAAACAGTCTTTGCATAGTTATGAGCAATACACACAATTTGTGATAGATTCTCGAAGAAATGTACTAATATCCTAACAGTTCTTCTCCTTGTTCACCTGTATTTTCGTCTATTTAAAATGAAAAGAAGTTAATTGATTGGCAGCAGTATGACGCCAGAAACCGCAATTATTCGACTGCTAGCCATTTTTCATTGCAGGGCACATTTGTGCACAGACAGCACAACTGATCTCAAAAAGTAAAATGTAAATGGTTCACACATTACATTACATTTTGCAAACCTCCATCGATTCCAACTGTCGTAATGTTTATATTAACAACACATTGTGAGAGGCAGACCTATTTGCACATCAGCAATTCACCGCTTTACGAAACCAGCGTCTATTTTACGAATTGTGGGAAGCTCTTGAAGTGAGAAATATAACAGCTTATTACATAGTACTCCAGAAAAAATACCAAAATGAGCATGGCAATCAAAAGATATAAAGCGTCTTTTTGCATGAACTGCAAAATATGATGACGAAAAATAAATGCCAGCGGTGGCTTGTAATCGGACAAATGCGCGAACTATCGCTGTTCGCAATCGCAAAATCCAGGATTACTTTGAATTCAGCAAGTAGCTATATTTGCATGTGCTATTTATCAACTGCCGCACCTTTGCTGATGAAATACTTTTTTGATTTGCGTGAACAATCCTAAAAGTGATTTATTTCTCTGCAGCTCCAATCTCATAAATTTAATGCCGTATATTTTCAAAAACTTGACAGGTGAACCACAATGTTTTATGTAAACAAATCTCGATTTCGTTTTTGTTTAAATGTTTTACTCATCCTAATATTGGTTTTTGTATCTATCATAAAATTCTTAACCAACATTTCACATCAGTCCCGTCACATGTCGCATTCCTTCCACATCCAACTCGAAGCTCATTTCGTTTCATTATCGTAACGGATCGTAAATCTTACTTTTCAATTTTCGAATCTTTATTGTAAAATATTTAGATTTTTAAAACATTTAATGAAAAAGATAAAAACCTATTCGTTTCAAGACCGTAGCCAGACATTTTCGTGTAGAAGAGCACATTCTAGACTTGTTCAAGTGCTATAGCGTTATTGCAAAGAAAAACCACATAAATTTCAAAACTCATTTTTATTTTTACGAACGTTTATAACAAAGGTTTTTCAGAGTAGGAAATTCCACCTCCATTAATTGATTTCATTAGCAGCATCAGATTTGAACATTCTGAAACTATATTTACAAGCAAAGTATTTTTAAGACTAGCAATTGACTTACAAGTTTTTCATGCTTGATTTATTTGGTATAATTGGTAGAGTCCACTTGTGTTGCTTCATCAAGCATACTCAGAGAAAAAGACTTTTACGTATTAATATAAACTGTTCCCTCTTCTACCTAGGAAAGTCTGCAGGTTAATTGACTCCTGTTCCTTCGCAGCCTCCCACTCCCCATGCGTTTTACAAATCGGTCTACTAGGAAATCATCGCAGCACTATATTGTAACAGCCGTGATGGTGTCATTCCTGCGTCCTTTACTCGCAACGTACCACATGTATATGCTTGTGCTTCATCAAAGTAAATGTGTTAGCGACATCATGCGTACGCTTTGCTTCTACTGCCACATATATGTCTTCTTGTACTTTTAAGTATATGATGACGGTGACATGTGTGGTGATGTTGCAGACAATGAAGCATGCCGATAACACATTTCATTTGAAAAACAGTTTGATTTGCTTTGACAAACCAATTCGGATGACAAACATTTAAATCACCTTGAACTTGGTTGTAACCACAATGACCGTCAAGTTGGCGACAATACTCGTCGCTGTCACGAAAGCCATTATGACGCAAACAGTGGTGTACACTCCCCGACTTGCTATAACAATGTGCTGAGGAACCCATCCATCTCCTTTTTCCACATAAGGGTTGTCCTCAAATGCACTTTTTTCGAGCCTCCCATCACCGCGCATAACCGAACTGACATTTGCCGTTACGCTCGCACTTTCCTTCTCTGTGTCTGCGTATTCGACAAAAATATGTTAATATTCTATCTTTTCCTGTTGGTGCAAATTAAAGAGCTATTATGGTTAAACAAAAGCTGATGATAATTTCTGAACGATTTGGAATCAATTTTCGTATATTTTTTTCAGTTGACCTGTGCGGTGAACGCAAAGAATCAACTGTAAATAAGCGTTATTCAAAACATCAATCCGATCAGCGTTGCAATTGCAAAATGTTTCTTTTTAACTGTTTCATATTCGTGGTTTTTGCTCATAATTTTTTATTTACGCCAACAGTGTATAGCTCATAATTGGCAATGAAGTCTTCACTGTTGATTGAACTTGCAGATCGGAGTTTTGCACATAGCGACAGCTTTCGCGAAAAAGCAGTTTTGACTGACATTGTTGCAATTTGCTGCAACAGATTTGAAGTCATCCAAGTCAATGTGAAGTGACAATCTCTGCTTTGAAACACCTTTCACAGCTAACCTGAGCAGGTAGTGCTTAAATTACTGATTTTCTTTGCAGTTTTTTTTCTTTCATGGTGTATGACCTTAGGTTGTGAAAATAATTACAAAACGCACTTCAGGAGTAACCAAACGTTTTGTGTTTGACTGGTTTATGATTTTTTATCTGTGTTGGTAATTCGTCTATATTGGTACAATTATTAAATCTCCATAAGGTGCTGACGTGGGCGATATCCAATGAACTAATTTAGCCATAAAATATACGTAGTCTGGATGCGACACGTGACTAATTCTAAATATTTTATAAGAATTGTTGAAGATGTGGTGGTTCATCCTGTTAAGCAACGTTGTAAGTCAGGGATGGGGAACCTCATTAATATCACATGCCATATAATTTGTGGAATATCGCTGAAGGGCATAAAAAACAATTAGGTTTATCTTAAAATTCACCAATACCTTCCAAAGATAAATAAGCAGAAAAATTATGCCAAGGTGCAAGAAAGACTTCTCTAAATTTACTGTATAATTGTCTTCCGCAGTCAGTAAGTCTAAAGATATGTTTTCACGCGATGCTGTGTCCTAAATTGCCTCATGAAAACTCTGATACGAGGCATGTTAAAGTTCACGAGGCTGCATTTGTCCTGCGGGTCGCAGGTTCCCACCGCTGTTCTGAACTGAAAGGTCATTCAATATGTGCGTGTTCGAAAATAAATTCTAAATTTCACGAGAAAAGAATTTTCTTCAATTTTACTGCTGGTAACAACTAAATGACACCACTTAATTTAGAAGCAGGGTTTGTTCAAAAGCAACTGCGCAAGGAATGTGTCGATGGCAGTTGTCAACACACGAAACAAAACGAGAAAAAACATCGTAGCAATTCATTGAAGTACCTTCGTAACTAGCTACTACAGATGCGTGAAAGCTTACCTTCAGAGAAAGCAATCGCTGTAGATTGCAGCACATTTTCTGCAGACATTTGTGTAAAGAAGTTCATGTCCGTCTTTCACTGCCACAGTGAGAGGGATTACGAAGTATTATCCATTCAAACTCAACACAAAATGAACAGAAATGCAGAAAAAAACAACAGCTATTCTGAGCGAAACCGCAAACGTTTTACTTCAGCGAAACAGTTGCAATCAAACCAAACACCTACCAAGCAGAAGCAAGTAATCAAAACAATTTTTTAACACAACAAGTCGAGAGCAAAGTGCAATGGGAACCAACCCGAAACAAATCTTTGCAAAACGCGAGACGCAAGCTGACTGCGATTGTGCGTCCAAGTAATGAAGTCGCACAGATGAACGCTTTACATTTGAAGGTCGGATTTTTTCCAACCTCGCATAAATACTTTTTTTGATCTCGAGGGAACCTTCTCTTTTGTTCATAGAAAATGACATCGTGTGATCAACTATGGTTTCATCGATCCATTTCAACCTGACCAAGCACATGCTGTTCTGTTTCAGAGATGTCAATTGTAGATTCGTTTTTGTGTTGTCTTTAACTTTTATTCTCTTTTGTGTTTAATCTGTGTACTGTTTTGTCGTCAGTGATCAGATTAAAGTTTCTTGTTTCACATCAACAGCATGTAGCAAGCGTAATACATTTTTCTGTACCCAATCATCAACAACGTCGTGATTTTACAAACAGTCTATTACTTCGCAATTCGCAGAAACAATCAAAAATATGTAAACCGTTTTGTTTTTCAAAATGATCTGACTTCGCTTACATTGACAAGTGCGTCAAGTTAGCAGTTATTCCACATTTTGCGAAAATTCCGGTACAAACCACCGTGTTATTCTAATTGAAGCATATTTAAACATCGAGTGAAAGAATTTAAAGTTGCTAAATAACGTTTGATATCCCAAGCTGAGAAATGAGTCACTGCTCCTGCAAGCCTTTAGTAACAAATGGGAAGGAACGGGATTCGACCTCAGGTGCTCTTCCATCATTTTAAAGTGGATGCATGATGCAGTTGGCAATCATTCAACTTTGAAAGGCCAATTTGCAAAACGATTGAATTGCGTAAGTACTGCTGCGGCCTCTGTGATTTTTCCTCAGATGTTTTCATACTTTTTCAGTATCATCAGCTCCAAAGGGGACGTCGCTCTATATGAAGCAAACCTGAGATTAAGAATCGTAGTTCGCGTAAACAGGACTAATGAACTACTTCCATGTGATTTCGCGGAAAGTTCTAATTCAGAAATCATTCCAAAAATGTTCTTGTTCTTTTCGTTTCTTACACTTCATACCCTCAGGCCATGGGCGCCAGTTTCTTGTGCGAGTAATGCATATTTGAAGCTACGTAACATGTTTAAGTTATACTGCGTACACGACCATCCCGCGATTCATTATTGCAAGCGGAATATTTGTTAACTTGTCACAAAGTTGTTTTTACTTCATTTATGCTTTGCAATATACTGTAAGTACAACGTAAGACATGGAGTGCAAACATGAAACAACGTTGTTAACGCAGTGAACGATTTGCTTCAGCGCAATGACGACAAACGAACAGCTCATTAATTTTTCAGAGATGTATAGTATGACGTCAATGAAAAACGGAGCGACGCGTGCGCAGTGTGATGTCACAACAACGTTGAGATGAAAGAAAATGATTGCTTTATGGACGAGACTAGGCACTCATACGACTTGTAATGTATTGTATAACCACAACGAAAAAACGTAAAATAACAATAGTGGAATCCTTTTTATGTTAGGTTTGCCCCTCCAGCCCTCCTATGTCCCGCGATGCGTAGTCTCAGGCGAATGTTATTTGGCCTGCCGATGTGGTCACGAATTTGATGGGAGAAGCATGTACCAGCAATCCCGACTTGGTTCATCGCCGAAGCTCAAATAGCGCCACGGTAAGGAAGTAATCGTCTTTAAGTCCTTTTGTTGTAGCAACCTACTGAGGTTCAGCGACAATCGGGTTCACGCGCGTTCCCACAACGACGTGAATATCCGATCGAATAGTCGATAACACGGTCCGAACAACTGCAAGTACACATGCGACAAAGTACTTTATTTGAGGTCTTCTGTCGCTGACCGAGTAATTCCCTGGATACTATCGATTTGCCGTCGATCATTTCATCGCCGTGCGTCTGACAGGAAGCGTTCATAGGGATGAAATCACGTTGATTGGCAAATGCTCATAGAGTAAGGCTTATTGGCAAAATTTCGAACAAGCTTCCAAAGATTCATTTCTAATGTAGTTGAGTGTTTTGCAGTACATGACATAAAAATATGATCAACAGATTAAAATACTCGGATGACATTTAAACCGTTCTTAATGTTTTAGGAACATATATTTCATTTTTTATTGTGTCTGGGTTTATTTGTGACAAGAAAACGTTGAGATTATAAAATAAAGGATTTGTCAAACTTGCAAAAAGCAAAAAGTTCTCCTCGCACAGTTACGTTACTGTATCCTTCTGTAAAGTGAAGTATTAAAGTGAAGTATCGTGTTCTTTAAGGTTGAAGCGCGTCATACGCGGCGTGAGAGTGTGAGACTTCATGGGCTTACCAAAGATGAGATTGAAAAAAATAAAGCATAACGATGGTGATTACTCATTAATGGAAATTTGCAGTGAGTCTTATTTTTTGGGCTCCACAAAAAACTTGCTCCAATTTCTTTCGCCAAATTCCAAGATTTCCAATTCTGACTCCTCCTAAACTTCGCAAAGTTTTAAGTATTGCAGAAACATAGGCACTTTTACTGAAAAATCAGTCTGATTCATTTTCGCACATGAAATGTTTTGAAGCCTTCGTCTCTGCTGAATACCTGCCAATTCCGCTTAAAATACTTCTTATCTTCAATGTCAGTTTATTCTGGAACAGGTCACAACATTTACTCACTGTCTGTTGGTGGATAAGGATGACCGAGTAGAACGTCGAGTTTTTGCCTTTCTTTATTGGTTTATGACGCTACAAGACTTTCATGCATTTTCAGTGCAACAAATGTGTGTTTCTTGCACAAACGTTCAGATTGCACCTTTCACAAAATTGACTTGCAGATGTCTATTCAGTGCCGTCATCAATATGCTTTTTGCCTGCAGTTTGCATGCATTGCTCTTTTTAGCGATCACCCCCCAGACAAAATAAATAATTGGTCTTGGAGAATAAAGCGATAGAAATGACCATGACCCAAAAGCATTTGTGACTGAACCTTTTTTCATCATCACGAAGTAGTTGCTTTCCCGCAATTACTTAATTACAAAATGAGGCTAGACCTTTGAAAGCAGTAACTTTGAAAATGTGAAATTAATAAGTATGCAGAAAGAACAATGTTTCATTCCAACCAATTTGCAATGAAACTCCCTTTCCAATACCCTGAACCAATAGGTGTGAAAAGTGAGTAAATAAACAAAAAAATTAAGATAGAACCTACAGAACGGCCAGAATTCACCCTCAGAGATTTTCACATGACATTTGGTGCAACCTCTGTGACATTTTGCTCGAAACATTTGGTGCATCTATCGCACGAACTACGTGTCACAAATAAAAATTTAAAATACAGAACCTACTAAGGTAATAAGCCGATGCAAGACATCGCAGAAATAAGCAATGAAGCAACAAAGTACATTTCAGCACTTTGAGCTGTCTGACTGACTCATCAAATGTTCGCATAGTGTTTCTTCAGCAGTCTTTCACTAAACTTTGTGGCAAATAGTAAATAGAAATTTTGTTCACGTGGCAGTGTTTCAAAGTCCCATTCACAGGGCACTACCACTGTCCCGGCACCAACATGCTAAGCCCCATATTTTGGATGGTCAAAAATTTAACCCTGCTCAGGTCTGTTTTGCTTGTATATGGCAAATGAACTTGAGGCGTGCTGCAATCATAAGAAAAATGACCGTTTCAAGGTCATGACCCTTCGAGTAGCTGATTTTTTTAAAAGTCTGTTGAGCAGCATTCTCAAAATTTGCATAAGTTGTGTATATATACAATTTAGGGGGTGGGTCGCCAGGAGCGGACAAAGTACACCAGAAGTTTTCCAGCAAGAACTTAGTGAAAGTAAATTTTGGCAGTCGACAGCAAAAACTTTTTGACATTTTACCATGGTGCTAAGCCCGTTGGTTTGGGAAATCAATCAAAACATTACTGACGAGATGCATGTACTATCCACGATGGGTGTAAACAAGGAATCGATCAGCAAATTTTTAATAGGAAATCAATTTCACGTAAAATTACGCATCCTCAGTCCTTATTCAAATAGAATTTATTTGAATAAGGACTACAATTTATTTGAATAATTCTATTTGAATAAGGACTGAGGATGCGTAATTTTACGTGAAATCGATTTTCTATTAAAAATTTGCTGATCGATTCCTTGCTTACACCCATCGTCGAAAGTACATACTTGAAGAGATATCTGCAAGTTTGAATCATCGCAAAAAGACGAAAGCAGATGGCAGTCCACTGATTCCTCGAAAGCATACAGAAACAGTAGTGCTTTTAAGTGACGAGAAGCAGATTCAAATCGCGAACGTTCGGTAATTGCTTGCCAAGCGCCAGAAACCCTCTTCTGCTCTTAAGTAATTTCTGTTGGGATGGAGTGAGCTGAGTTTTCACAACAAAACTTGTTGCGTTCTGTTTGTATGCGAAATGTTTTCTAGTTGTTGTCATTCAACAACGAGGAATTTTGAAAAAGACCAGAGCCGGTGCCTTTTCAAAGATTTCAGTTGCACAGGTCTATGCTAGAGTTTTCATTCTTGAAAATTCACGAGTGCCGGTCTTCTTGAAAAATCGTGAGTGTCGGCTATTAAGTGAAATGCCCAGCTGTGACCAAAGCAACACATTTGAAGCTGATGATCTGCCTCCGGCTTTGATGTTTGAAGACGTACCGCGCGTGCATGCTTTCTGGGGACGGTGGTTCGCAAGCCTTTGGTATAGATGTGGAAAAGAAGGAGTGCCAAGACGGTTTACTGTGGGATGCCATTCGAGACGTCGTAACCTTGGAACATACCTCAAGTAAACGTCAAAACTCAACATAATACTGACTGAACCGTCACAATACATAAATATCTAGATTGCTGCTAAAGAGTGACTATGGCGTAATGAGGAAGATTTTGAAGCGGAATTGTTGCGTTCACAAAGGTTTTATCTTAAGGCGTATACAGTAAGATGCATATCACTGCTGCATTCACACACTTAGTTTTATAACTGTACAAAGAAAAGTGCGGTAATCATGCGGCAGGGTTGCACAACCTTTGTCACTGTTGCTGGGGTGCATTACGTTATTTCTATGAATTGACAGTATAACTTTTTGCACTGCTTCTGTTTCCACACACTGAGCCTGCTTCTTCACGTTTGTTCAGCCATCTTTTTTTTAGGTATCTTCTCATACAGCAGACAAAGAATTTTTGCGAGTTGTTAGGCCACCTTTACTGATATTTCAAACTGCATTCGCACGACCGAGTAAATGTTTGTTAAAGCCATTAGTTGTGCACCTCTGAGTAAAGGTTACAGATGACACTGTACAGAAGTTATACTTGTAGCACTTCAGAGTTATCAGAAAGAAATTTTTACAATTGTCTTGAAATGATGCTTACATCATCAATAGGTGGGATAAAGCAAACGTGTTGGTTGAATATATGACATAGATATTTTGTCACCAATCCTATGTGACACAGTGACAATCTTGTGTTTACATTGATCAGGTCTCCTACAAAAGTGTATTTTTATTTTCACCGACACTTGGTTAATTCTTTGCGTTTGCATCACAACTTTGTACATTGTTTCTGTTTGTGAGCGGATTAGTTGCGATCGAAAAACAAGGCAAGCCTTTGGGGGGCAACGAAAATTATCGCTTTGTTTCCCTGCTGCGTGACCCCTTCAAGATCTTCGAAAGACTCGTGAGCGCTCCTGTCGAACCCATCATCGATTCTCCCACAGGAACAGGGCTTTCGATACGGATGGTAAAACCATAGATCAGGTCACGTTGCTGACGCAAGACATCGATGACAGCTTTTCAGCTAAAAACAAGGCCGGAACTGTGCTTGCCGATCTCACAGCAGCCTACGACACTGTATGTCAACGCGGCCTCACCTGGAAGTTACTTCGATTGTTGGTCTTGCAGGCAATTTTTCGCATGACCATAGAGCTAGTTGATATTCGCAGTATCACACTTACCACCGGTACCAACAAACGAAGTAAATTGCGAACCCTTGTTACAGGCACTTTTCGGCCTGCAACAAATATTTGCTGTACAGCAGGCTAGACCTGGAATTGTCAGCACTGTACAGTAGAAACTAGAATGAATACTACAACATGGAAAACAAGCCAAAGATCGAAAACACACCAAAGCTTCAAGCCCAGCTACACTTCCGATCATCAGCCGATCATGAAGCTAGCCACACATCCGGTCAGCGCCCAGTCATGCGGACAGTCACAAAAATCGTGACCAAACATCATGATCATCGATAAAAATGGCTAATGATGTAATTATGAGCGTTTCCGTTTTACCCAAATATGGCGATGAAATGAATGGGAAATTCCGAGAAATTCGAGTATATAAAGGGCTGATTTCGTACCCAATATTTGGGTTGGACTAACTGCGTTTGCGACTTGTTCCAACCTCTTCGGGATCTCAAAGCTCCTAAAGCTTTGGATTCAGAAGTAAAACACTCTAGATCCCATATGTCTCTGGGGCTAGATCCCATATTAAAGAGGTTAAGTCTTGGGAGTTCATATGCCTGGCCCTTGCTCCCTTGGTCAAGAGTTTTCGAACTAGTTAAGTCCTGTCCAGGGTCTTCAATCGGTCAAGTTGGGTGGCTTGTCCGGGCGAAGCTCTGGTACGATAGGCAATGAAAATGGGAATTGTCAAACGTCAATGTCCACCAGTTCCACTGGTGAAGTCCTAGCAGGATTCTGCCGGTCAAGACGTTGGCTTGTCCGGACAGACCCCTGTCAAAAAGGACAATCAGAATTGGTTTGTACGGGTTAACTCATGCCAGTCTGTAATGCATTTTACTTTGCGATGAAAGTAATTGGTCGACTGACAATTGAAGTTAAATGAAATGGCTCGGCAAATACTGACTTTGTGTCACGCCGAAACAAGTAACTGAAATATGACAACTGAAGTAAAACTGCGAGCCGCTTTGACGAATGATAAACTTCCTTTGAGGATCTTCCCACAACACCATGCATGAACAATGCTTAGTGTTGTAAGTTGAAGCGTGAAAGTAAGCAGACTCCCAGGCGAATCATTAAGTGTATGAATACTATTGAAGTACTACTTTTTATTGTAAGGACAGTTGCATGAGTTTTCTTGTTCGAGAAGTACGCAAGATTAAAGCAATATTATTGGTGAGTACCATTGCTTGTTTATTATCATGAATCATTTACAATGCTAATAAAAGTCATTAAATGAAATATACTTCGTGATAGAATAATAGAGAAGCATCAGAGATAAGTCGGTCTTATAAGCAGACTAGTTCTGTGATATAGGGCCGTGATACATTGATGAGGCCAACCCACAGTAAGATTGACCACTGTATCTAAAGAAGTCACTTATCCTTTCATTGTAAAGTAAAGGACTTTAACATTTTTGGCACCCAACATCTATACTGGAAATTAAAAATTTCCGGTAAACTATTTACTTGTCCCTGATGCTTCTAACTTTTCACTTTTTATACCCTTTAATTAAAATTGACGACGTCCCAACTTATGTCAAAAGTGTAAACACGTCTAACATACCTTGATACTTTCAAAAATTCTGAAGTTAATGTTTTAAAATAAATATTACTTGCTGTACAGCTTATACTTCAAAACAAAGAACTGTGACACCTACATTGCAGCTCATACTACAATTGCAAACACAGCGTTGCAAAAATCGCATGTCAAAACCTTTACGAAACATTAATTCCAAAAATTTTCATGACGTGCGCCGAATATACTTTGAATTTCTAAGGTGTTACAGCTTTTCGCTAATATTTTTTTTACAAACCTTTTAAACCTCTTCCTATTTTTTTAGCTATATTTTACAGTTCGCTTTGTTCAAATTTTTACAGACTTAACTTCTCGAAACAAGCAACTACCGTGCATACTGCAGATACCCAAGTAACTTAATAAAACACTATAATATTTCTTTATCCCCCTTGTGAATAGGGGTTTAATAACCTTGTCATTTTAATTGAAATACTTACTCTACTCCTTTCATAGGATTAGGACTTAATGACTAGATTTTCAAAATCACATATTAAGATAATGTTTCCTATGTTCTTCACAGTTTGGTTGTGTTTGCCGCAATTAATGGACAATAACATGAATAACACGTTATTGGATGGAACGAGTAATGGATTCCTCTGAAATTTATGAAAATCTACTTAGCTTCCCTGTGGTCTCAGCACCGACAAGACCGCTTTTAAAAGAAACAGCGAACTTGTGCAGTTCAAAGTTTCAAACAGCAGAAATCGATCTTCAGCAAAACGTTCAGCTTGCTCTGGACCTCATTGTCAAGTATAATTCGTACAACCAATTCGCAGATCACCAACTTATTTGGGAATTGGCGGAAAATACTTATTTAATAAGTTTTGGCGATCCGTACTTATTTCTGATGAAGTGCATAGTTCAACAAGCTATCGTACTTACCAATAAGCAAATTCATGTCATGACGATCACTTTCAAGAATATTGCTGACCAAAACAAGGCATCTTTACGCATTGGACACATTATAATAAAGTACGCAGACCTGTCACCATGTGTCATTCAAATAAGAGATGAATTATTTGGGATTGCAAGCCAAAATTCTGCCTCCCACATTCAGATTTTTACGCTAAAATTTCTCATTGAGCAAGCTCCGCTATTACCTAAAACAACTTTGCAACAACTCAAGACAGATGACGCAGCATGTGTCAAGAATGTCGACAGCTATTTCTGCAACAATGTGTCCAGTCACAAGGTAGACTATTTTGCAATATTAGCATAGAATTACTTATAATATAATACCAGCATATTAACTACAGGACAGAGTGACTTATTTATCAAGAAATATCAGGCTATATATTTATCAGTAACATTGTAGAATACTACCATTTCAACGTGTTTTAGTATGTCTAATTGTTGATTGATTGTAATATCGTTTTCACCACTAGTTAAACTCGACTTTTCAGATACGCCCTTTTCACGTAAACAATAAAATATTTCAGTAATCACTGTAGACCAATGATTGAAAAACAAAAAATGAGTTCTATGGATTACGACTCACCGATTGCTGAACCGCCGCGCAAAATTAGCAAAACCACATCGAGTTGTAACTCTCCAAAGTCATCACCCAATGTTCTCCAAAAAATCAAACACACCATTGCTTTGGACGCATCAGAAAAGAAACCGAAATCGCAACTTCTGTACCACGAAGTTAAACGACAACCTTACCATTTTTTATCTTGATGGCAGCGAATTTGTGGCGGTCAATGCACCTCTACATGAAATTTCTCAGTGGCCACCCCAGCACATACCTTATGCGCAATTTTGGGTTAACAACTTCAGCGAACGAAGAAACGCGATCATAAGGGCTGGAACAATGCTGGCGTCACTGCACGATTTAACGCCTTGTGCAATTGGAATCAAATTAGATTCTGTAGCATGTGCGAGCACAGAATCAAATTATCACAAGTTGACAGAATTACGTCGAAGCATTTGGCATTTTGTTTTTACGGAAGTCTCGCCTTTACCAACACATGAAGCCTTTTTGGAAGCAGAACTGGCAATTGAAGCTAAAGAGTTCAAACAATGAGACTCTCAAAAATAAGTCCGTCAAGAACTTAAAACAACAAGGACAAACTCCTGAGAAGGTGAATGTTTATGCCATTCTTAATGATTTATTATTCTTCACACAATGTGCTAAATCATTCTATTTCCTAAACCTTTTTTTTTCAGCATTTTTGTGTAGTACGTAGTAAATATGATTTCATTACCAGTTTTTCTGAGGGGCTACGCCAAACTGCAAGAAACAGCCAAATGTGCTTTACCCGCAGTACGACAGTCTGAAAGCGTTACAGAAAGTCAAAATAACGTGGCATGAACCCCGTGCTAGACAAATAAATGCTACCTATTCAAGCAGAAACTTAACAGATTCTCTTTTTTCAGTTTTGGCCTTTACTTGTATACGTGACTATACGCGATTTCTAATGGCAAGTGAGACATTTATGGGAATTCTTAGAAAACACCCCCATCGAAGATGACACTTGTGCCTGGATACAAAAACTGATAGCCACACGAGGTTTCTCTATAACCAGACCATCCTTATCACGCTAGAATTTTATTCATTGCTTATCATTTCCTGTGCTCATGAGTACGACGTGCTTTTTCAATTCACTTCAATGTTTTCTTAATGTATAAAAGGTTCTTTCTCATGACTTATGGGTTCTGTTTCGAGTGTTTGTGAACTGTCGAGACCAAAGGACAGCTCACCTATTACAACCCATGGTTTGAACACAAATGTTTCCACTAATCAAAAACAAACACTTACTAAACACGCTTCCCAGATAATGACGATACACCCGCAACCTGTCCAAAATATTTCACTTCCCGATACGATACTACAAACACCCAACCATCCATGTGTCTTTTGTTCATAATACAACACCACAATCACAAAAATCCCCTCACTTCGATAAAACAGACAAAAAAACAATTAAGCATGAACGTCGTTCGAAAGAGTTTACTTGCTGTTCCATGGTATTCCTATGAATGAAAAAAGCGAAACTTCTGAGACTTGAAGATTATTCGTACATTTATTCTGAAAAATTGCACTTTTCTGCCTCAAATCTCGACAGAATCATTTTCTCGAACGTTCATCGCCTTCCACGGAAAACGTCTGCCATTACTTCATCTTCTGTTACTGCACCACCGATTGTTGTGAATCGTGACCATGAAAGACCGGAACTCTATCTTCAACCTAGCTTCCCATTCCAGACAGTTTAAATGCAGCATAACAAAGCATCTTCCATTGGCAATGCAGATTCAAACACGTACTCTCCTCAAAATTGCAAATAAACTCTACAAGCAAGGAACGCGAATCCAATGGAAAATTATCAACGCAGACGAGACTCTTTGCTGACGCTGAGCTAGTCCATAGTAATGTGTAATTGTCCAACAATCCGCCATTCAAATAATTGCAGTATTTTTGTTGGTATCTCGTCACTAAAGTTGGCGGTATTAGGTACAGTCTCTTATATTTATGAGTTTGACATTATTTGTGTTACCGAAACCTGGCTAAAATCTTCTGTTTTAAATAACCTACGTTTTACTGGTTTTTGTTCTCTATTCGGCTTTGAAATAATTTAAATATGGAAAGAAACTTTTTACTTGCTTGGCGATTTTAATATTAATGATTTAGCTTTATTAAGTAGGAAATTGACCAAACTGGCATCAAAACCTTGGATAACAAAAGGTTTGCTGAATTCTATTAAAACTAAAAACAAACTTTATAAAAAAGCTATGAATAGTGGCATTGCTTCCGAGTT
>JGI24158J21664_10006379_pt1 | contig 15542 bp, 16 predicted proteins | sample Ectturendosymbi3_FD_21664 | JGI IMG/M metagenome (IMG submission 21664)
GTTTCGGGTATTTTGCACACATCACATAAACCATCTGGGTGGAGCCCCAACCGCAAAAGGTGGAGGTGCAATTTGCAGTGGCCCGTTCTCAACCGAAACAACGTGTATGTGTCTTCTTGGACAAGTCGCAAGTCTTCTTTACGTTGTCGTGGATAGAGATGGCTTCGAAGGATGTCCCCTTCGGGTTACTTTGATACCTGGCATTCCAAACGTGATCATAGTGGGCACGCAGGTGCTGACATATATCTGCGAAGCTCACGCAGGTGTTAACGGTTTTGCGACTAACTTGGCCGACGTCCCGATCTCGGTTATCGGGTTTAGCCATCTTAGCCAAGGAATCTGCGATTTCGTTTCCAGGTATACCACAATGGCCTGGAACCCACATAAACACTATTTCGCGTCCAGCCTTTGTGAGAGTTGAGCACAGGAGGACGATCTAGCTGGCGAAGACGTGGGTGGTCCAGCACCTGCTCCCAATGCACTCTAATGCGCCGAGTCTGTCAGTGATGATCAACACTTGGGATAGCGTAGATCAGTGTTTCCCAATCTTTTCTGGCTAGCGCCCCCTTTTCTGACAAACAAAGTTCTATCGCCCCACTACCATGTCTAGCACACATATCCACACAATTTTTAGTGCATTTCACCTTAAAACATAATTTAGTAAAACACTAAGTTTTTGTTTACAAACTACATGCATACACGTTTGTTGATCATATTGTTTTTTATGACGTTTGGTCACTCAAAGTTAGTAAGACAACAGAAATGTAATTATTAACTGGGTCTCCTATCGCCCCCCAACCGCCCATTTCTGCTTCACCGCCCCCAAGGGTGAGGTACCGCCCACTTTGGGAACCACTGGCGTAGATAAAGACGCAATAAAGAGCACGAAGTATACCAAACAGTTCTGCACTGAAAGACGACGCGTTCGAGTTGATTGTAATCGACTGGCGGATATTTAACTGTTCGACGCATATGCCACAGCCAGTAAGTGATGCTGTTTCTGAACTATCGGTATAAACTTTATGATGCCCACTGTAGTACTCATGCAGTGTGGACATCGGAACGTCAACAAACATTCGGCTCGCACTTTGATCTCGAGCAGCACCACATTCTTTGCAAAAATCATGGAAGCTAGAAGTGTGAGTTTTGTTCAAGATATCATTCATGGATGAGCTGCTTTTGGTATTTGCACTCAACATATGCAAATAAATCACTTTGTCCATCACAAACAGTGAGTTAATGTATTTGCATGACTGACACTCAAACCTCAACTGCATTTTATATCATGGCGAAGCACCTGAATACTGAAGGCGCACGTCAAGGTTGCTGTGCACAAAAAACTCAGCCGCATCTAGTTCACTTCCTCGCGTTCAACTGCTCCTGCTGCATGTGTTGTGCACTGCCTCTTCGACAACAGCGCGATATAATTCATTTTTGTGGTACGTTCGCAGAATTGTTACGTGTCATGCTTAGCATTGTGCGTATGGGACGTTTCCACTTAATTGCTGATCAAGCCTCGAGTAATTGTCGGGCCGCGTTTTAGCCTCGCTCTGCATGCCTTGGCGACAGTTGTGTTGTTTACTTGGTAGCTGAGAACTTGAACGCGCCTTTTTTCAAGCATAGCGAGGACCAAGGTTTGTCCCTTCGTATTCAAGAGATAAGGTCTTTGCAGCTCAAGGCTATTTCCCAAAAAGACTTAGGTCTTTGCAGCACATGGCTGCTTCCCATATTATTTTCGTTTATCGTGTTTGAGTGGCTCTTCAAATAAAGTCAGTGCAGAGCATTGACTCATCGCATATGGTTTGCTTGATACTGACCTCAAGCTACAACATCTGATGACAAAAACTTACGCAAGATGGCCTGATCAAGTTTGTTTCAGATAAGGAAAAACAGCTTGCAAAGCTCCATTCTTCCAGCAGTTGGTGAATATATTGCACGTACTTTTGCAGATGCAACCGAAAACACGCAATCCAGAGCTTGATAATATTGGACTACACTGAGTAGAAACACTTGCACAGTGTAAGAGCCACCGGCGATACCGCTCTGCTTGGGTTGCCAGATGCGTTTTGTAAAAATACCGGCCATATTAATTTGTCAACAGTGCCCGATCTAAGCTGCGTCGAATTTCGTGAGCGGCACAGGGAAAACAGAGAGACAATCAATATTGCTAACCCACAATTAATAATTTGCCCATACTTTGGCTGTCTCATTACATTTCGGTGTGTGTGTGACGTGGAAATCGCACCAAGGATTGCGTCAACAGCAGCAAATAAACTTCGCTGAAAGAACTCGACAAGATTTGTTCCGACAAGACTCCCTACTAGAGTCAATATAATTTGAGAAATTCTGCGCTAGTTCTTTCTGAAGTTGCGGCAAGTTATTTATTTTCACAATACCGGCTTCAGACACTGATTTTCAGAATACCGGCCTCTGCTACATTAGCAGTAAAATACCGTCCATGCCGGTGAAATACCAGCCATCTGGCAACCCTACGCTCTGCAGATAACAAAGTCAAACGAACTCAGCTGTCATACAGGTGCAAACTCCATAGCTTGCAATATCATTTTGCACTGCAGAAGCATACACATTGAATCGTATGTCGGATTTAGTGAATCTATCTTCCACTTCCAGCAGCAAATGATCATCATTGTTGTTGTATCCATTGATGTCATACAGAGTGAGCTGCAAAATTTCTTTGCGAGAAACACGCAGGGACGAAATGATTGTCCCTTCGAATCGTTAACAGCGTAATGTTTTGGAGACAATTCAAACTATCAGCTTCAGTTATTCACAACACCTGCTGGGGACCTGTGTTCAGCAACGAACTGGTCAAAACTCTACCAACAAAAAGCAATAAATTGAACCGTAGTGGAAATGCTTTTTTCAATATTGCGTGCTGCGATGATTGCACGAATGTAAGAGCTGACGGCGTTGGCAGTCAGCCAGCCTTTTCCTGACAATTTTCCCACAGAGCGTGAAATTTCCGCTGGCAGTGCCGGCTCTGATTTTAATACAGGCAAAATATATCCAGCTAAGTAAGATAATGATTGTCGCTGTACCACAGCATCAACTGCAAGGCTTGTCGGTGAGGTTGTTATCATGGAAGAAGTTTTTCCAGAGGAGGGGCAAATGTGGACAGATTTTCTGATGTGAATTGAATGCAGTCCCGTAGCCACGGGGAACACTTAACGTCTAACAGAATGCGTAACGTGAAGTGTAGCATGCAATGGCAGCCATCTGCGTTTATCAAAGGGCACGTTGGCTTTGATCTGGCGATGCATCGCAGCACAAAGAACATTGGGCCGCTTACTGAATTCGAGGGAGTAAATAATGCGTGTTCTTCCTATTAAAGTCGTATGGAACTCACCCACAAAGATGTAATTTCACCAACTTAAAAATGGGCATGAAAAGCTTTTCCTACTTGTTTGGAAGTCTGGCGGGGTTAAAGATCGTTTGGTCAAGTTGGTCTATTTGGTGATAATTTCAATATACCAACTTCGAGATGAAAAGAGATTGTTCTGCTAAAACACGCTTAGCAGTGCACCATATTTCAAAATCCAGGTAGGGCGAAAGCTTGCTTGGCCAAGGACATCTTTGTGAAATTTAATTTTACCAACTTCGAAACGAAAAGAAAAACATTTTTCTTGAAAAAAGTCAATAGCAAAATATCGAATTTCAAAATTAAGGGGATCCAAAGCCTCTCCCCTTTCAACGCCCATTCTTATTATTGATATAGCTTTCCACACTTCAACAAAATCACTTATTTTGCAATGCAATATTTTGAAGTCAACGATGAATGAATGCATTGGTAACGTGGTGTAGTCACGAATTGTTTTGTGCCAATAAGCAAAGCTGCTTGCGGGAATGAATCAGCTGGCAAGCTGTCAGTGGGGTTTGCCCACTCGTAGCAAATCTTCTTGCAGCAGCTGTAGATGTGTAAAACCCAGGTTTCACGCATTTTTATATTAAGATAAAACAATTGGAGTATCTTTTAGCAGGCTTTTGTACCTTTTCTTAGGTTGGGTAGGTGCTTTGCAACCTCCATGGTGTATGAAGCTGTCAGCAAATTACTTTGAGTCGTAAGTCCCTTGTAGTAAGCAGTAACAGGTCATCCAAACGCCTAAACCTTTTGTATCCCAGACAGTTATGTCATGTCATACAAAATGTTGTTCGATGGCGCCTTGAGTTGATCTGTGAGTATAAATTGTTTGTGGAACTGGCTCTCACATAGAAGCTTCCATAGTTTTGACTGACAGTCCGAATACAATCTTTGTCTGTCTTCACTCCAGCAGTTGCCAACATGACGGGACAAATCATCCGCCATTAACATCGAAGTAGTCACAATTCCACCTAAACTTAAACGAATTACCATTTTGCAAAATTCAGAGCAGAAGTACACGTGCTTACACACCTCTGGTGTGTTTTAGCAGATCATATACAATTGTTTCAGCAAAGTTTACAGGACACCATGAAGCAAATATAGTCAATTCGTTGTACACTTCTTCCCTTCAATACAAAGGGCTGTCAGAAGTGCATACATTACTTATAGAAAACTAATCTTGCGCGAAAGAAATAATTTTGGAAAAACTTAACCCAACTGCGTTATACCAAGTCATCTGGGAGCTCCACTGGTTGTAACAAGCCATTGTTCTTCCGTCCAAAGCAGGATAATTTTTCACAACTTCTACTCGATTTGACAGAAACAGCTCCACAAAGTCTTCACGTAAATAATGTGGGCTCGCTCATCTTGATCCGTTTTTCTGCCAGTATAAAGCAGCCACCTCATGGCATACCCTGTGCCTTCCTCACAGAGCACAAATGCGTTGTACCCATTTATCTGTCTTTTTAGGATTGTATTGTTTCAAGGAACCTCTATCTTTGAAAGCGATTGTCATCTCATCAAGCGAGATTTCTTTGCCTGCTTGATAGAAATTAGGAAATTTTGAAAGAACCACGTCAATGGCTTTCCGAATTTAGAAAAGACCGTTATATCCATGTTGACCACGTTGCACTTATATGGTGTTATCTGCAAAGTGAAGTTGTCTCCAGACCGCAAGCCAGCGATTCCTGGACATGAATTGTTAAAAACCTGAAGTTGGTATGAGAACCTTCGATTTTTGCCAATAGTCTTTCAGGCTGCACTGGGAAACAAGGGCCACGGGAAAATAAAAACAAATATTTTTCGTTTCAGGCACAAACATTTTTCAAGTATCGCAGTTCTTTGTCCTTTGCTGTTGAAGACTCCTTGGGGGAGGCCATGCATCGATTGGTCTCAACACTGAAGAACTCTCAAAAGTTTTAATTTAAGAAGAGTTCTGGGAACTCATGGCGTTTAGCTGCACCCGTGTTTTCACCACCAACATGCCCTGGCTGATTAGTGAAAGGAAATAGCCAACTGGATCTGTTGGTTGTGTCACTTTGTGGCTCTTCCAATAACCAAGAAGATCATGCTGCTGCAGCTGGACTACGACGGCCTCTGGTGCGCTTACATTTTGAGACAGTGGTAGGGGCAGGCTTGCGCTCCCGAGTGTTACGCAGGCTGGTGCTGTGTGCGCTTTGGCTAGTGCTTGGAGCTTCAGTGTTAGTTTCTGAAAAACAAGAAGTAAACATTACTTTATGCAGCTATCATTATTGACTGACCACTTGGCTTGCAATGAAAAAAATATCAACCTTGTGCTGTTTCATTATCCAAAATAATGATTGGGTCAGGTGAATTGTCTGGTCCAAATGCCTAGATTTCGTATTCATCATCAGAAGGCCCAAAAAACTTTTCATCTGATTGTGATGTTATCGCTTCCACTACGTCGTCCATTGTTAGACACCTGGAACTCAAACTCATGAAATACTCCAAAGCAAAACTGCAACACAAAGTAACAAAAATTAATAACTGCAGGATGAACTTAAAAAATTTCAACACACCCTCAGTAAAATTAAACAGATCTTGTAATATTTTTTATTGTAAATAAAATACCACTGAATCCGCTGATATACAATGTAGAATTTTTTCACAAGAGTTGTTTGGAACAGTGTTTGAAAATATTGAGCGTTTGTAAATTCTGTTGCTGAAAACACAGAAAAAATAGTACAACCTTTACTCGGAACATATCACCACTGTTAGTTCATGCAAATAATGAATCTTTGATCTTATGTAAAAGGCAGCCTTTCCGCATCTCCTTGAACAAATTTCCCATGGCACGCGCGAGGTCTTCACATTTTGTTGTAGTGGAAACGTGATCGTCAGTTAGCTATTTATTAGAGTCCTATCGTGGGACTTGAGTGACTCCAAGTCTAAGAACCGTTCTACGTCTAACCAAGGTCGGGAATGCGTTTCAGACATTGTTTTTCATTGATCTCGCTACGGATAGCCAAAACAGTGTCAAACACTAGCGCGCAGAATGCTTTATGGTGTACCTTTTAGATACATTTTGTACATATGAAAGATTGTTTGGGATGCCAACAATGTGTTCTCAGTTATGTGTAGCTTGTGAAAAATGAGACCCACTTTTTGAGACCACTTGCAATTGTTTTTTTGAATTAATGATACAAACCGCTTTCCAACTGTGGTTAGTCCCTGAAACATCGCATAGTTCGACTAACAAAATAGCCACGTTTTTGGCTTACAAAAGGCAGCCACTTTTGTGTGATACCCGATTGTCGCAGACAACCTTTGGTATTCAAGCAAGTGAAGACCTTTATGGCGCCTATTATTTGACTGTCCTCTCCCCAAACGCCTGGTGTGGATCCCCCACTGAGAGTAAATGACTGGTTATGTAGCAGTGGTTTGCTGATTCATTTAATAAGAAAAAGCAAGTTATTTAATATGCAAAACTGTGAAAAGAACTGCACAATATGAAGCAGTGAAGTGACAATTTCAAAAATCATAAACATGCACCAGATCTGGATCCCATGTGTCAAAAACTGGCCTAGGTAATGAGACGAAACAAAATTACTGTTGTTTTGTTAAATCCAGTGTTGAAGTCCTGAAAACAAACTACAAATTCGTATTTTGAACAAATATTTATTTAGACTTATTCCGGCAAATAAATTAAGATCGATGAGGAGTTGCAGTAACTAGTGTAACATGAAACAAACGTCACAAACTTAACGTACCATAGTTTGGTACAACCATAAACAACAGCTATTTTTTCAGTTTTCAAGCAAGCTGGAAGAACAAGATAGGCAGGCATCTTCTTTCGGATATCACCTGAGCAGTATCCACAGTGTGTAGCAGTGTTTCATGAAGTGTTTGTGGTGTTCGCGTGTTGTCCGGGAAATACTCCATCAGACTTACTGCTTCTTCATCAAGGTCTACAAGCAACCTGCAGAGATGAGCGTGGACTATCATATTTTACGATCCGGACCTGCATTTTTGAAACTCAGTCCAAGTCCAACCATAGTCCAAAAAACTTAAATGTGAAACCCAAGTTCAAATAAAGTCCATAAAATCAACAAAATAAGGTTTTCAACCACAAAACACCGCAATTCTTTTCCATTAACTCAGTCCAAACCCAGTCCTGATCCTAAAATTTTGAAAGGATTTACCGTCGAAATTCAATCCATTGCTCATCTCTGGTAACCTGTTTATGCAAGATAGTTGGCTAAATAGACTTCAAGAAATTATTAAACACTATAGGCTTGCTGTAAGTTAAGTGCTGACTGGGATCTGCTGTCTGAATTTGCAATGATTCGTATACATGCACTTGTTGCACATATGTATACTTAAGAAATTAGCCTTCACTTAGGTGACGCAGTAACCTTGGAAATTTGTTTAATAGGAAATCAAATTCATACAAAGTATGCATCTTCAATCCCGACATTAACAAGACTAAGGTATGTGCAGTTTAGGTTTTCTATCGACTAGGCAACACTTGCAAAGACCATACACTCCAATATCATCGTGAAACATAATCATAAAAGACACGATCATGCCAACAAATTGAAAACCCTAAATACACATGCATGGGACAAACGGGGTTTATGAATCACAATGCATGAAATGAAATTCTTACTAAAAACAGGTTTTTTTTAAGGCGTTTTAGGGACCCGATTCGGGTCCCTAGAATCAGAGAAATCGGGTCCCTACAGATCCATACCGGGTACCTAACATTTTCCTTAAAAAAACCTGCTAAAAATTTCGCAAACAAGAAACTGGACTTTGAACTAATGCATGAACATGAAGAACAAAATGTCGCGGTGAGCAATGCCAGACACTTTCCAATTCGTCTAAAGGTAAGTTTTGTGATGCACTGATACACCACATGGAGAAACAACACTTTCCTTGATAGAAGTAGCATGCCATGCTCAGTGATCTCTTGCTTTCTTTCAGGAGTCACTATTTTGGAAGGATTGTTTTGCATTACAAACCACTTAGCCAAAACTTCACGGTCACACACACTTTGTTCACCTGATTTGGGACATTTGCATGACCATGCGCCAGCATTGCTATCAAATGTTTCTCTGATTCGCCAAAGTTTACTGAAATACGGACTCGGCATAAACACAGAAATACATCACACTGTCTTTGTAAAACTTTTTCCCAAAGTTAGCTTCAACATGCACAACCAAAGGAGTCAAACTTTCTTGACAGGCGCAACTCATCTTCAAACATCATTCTTTTGTTTTTTCTGAAATAACTTTGATAACCAACTGATTCAAATGCTCTTGTTGCAGTTCAACTATTTCATCTGAAGTTGCCAGTGTGGCTGCTTTCAAGTGCCAGCGCTCAATTGCAGGGTTCAAGTTAAGTTTTATCGTAAAGGACCAACAATTGTCATTCCCACACAACTGAATCTGTTTTTGCTTACGACTTAGAACATGTTCTGTACATAAGAGGCCAGATTTACATAGAGCAACCATGAAAATCCCTCTTTTGCTGACCTGACCGCACACACTGCAGGTGAGATCTACCCTGTGCAAACATGCTTCATATTGACCATGAATCCTCCGCGAGTTTTGAAAAAATATGACAAACCTTGCAGTTGAATGTCTGAAAGATGGAATCGGCCTCAAACATTTCTGTGAAGCCACATTAAGGAAAGTTGCAGTGCGTAGAGCATCGTTTGTCTACCTACGTCATTTGAACACATGCGCACGCAATTACCTTTTTCCATTAGATTTTCAAAAGATGTTTCACTTACATGATTTGCTTTTATATACTTTAAAATCACTACTTATCTCTGTCGAACCATGACAAACTGCCGAATTGCTAGGTTTTGAAACATTTCACTCACTGAATAGGCTTTTTATATCAGGAAAGCAACTTTCATTATCTGTATGACATTCACAATTCAAAACATGACAAAAATACAGCAAAACAACAATCTCTCCAACCATCACAACTTACGTTAAGTATTGTGATGTCACTACCTTTGTTTGCAAGCTATTATGCTCTTATCATTCTTCAGCTGTCATAGTTACCCACAGAAGATTACTGTTGATTTGATAAACATTAATCTTCTTGTATTAATAAATCGACCAGGGCAATCACAAATGAAGTTAAAGAAATATCATATGCAGGGTGGTAAGGTGAGCCTATTTGCACATGTTATATTCTTGTTTAGATCTTTTCAATTGTAGGGAAGTATAACACAAGTAGTGCTTAGCAAATTATACAAGTCTTTCATTGTTAGCTGCTTACATTGGCCTTTTCCAAGAATTGTACTACCATCATGAGAAACTGGCGTACAGTTTGCCAAAAAGTTTTCACATTCAACTGGCATTTTTTTCTGCATGAATTTCTATTAACAATGCCAAGTACATGCCATCCCAAATGTCTGATCTGAGCCAGGATCTCAAATTGCTGCACAAGCATATCATCTGCTAATCCTAATACAAGTAATAGTTTATCTGTGTAGAGGTACTTGTAGATGAAATGTACATGACAACCATACATGAAATTGGAAAATAAAAAAACAAAGTTTTTATAAGTATTTAGAAAAGCAAATCAAGCACGAAAGATAATTGTAGCTTGTTTACAATAAAAGGTATGGCTTCTCGAAATATTTGTTTTTTTGCAGCCAACATATAAAACTACAGTTTAAGCTAACTTAATAAATGATCTTTCCTCTGCAAACTTCTATAGCATTCATTGGTGGATCCAGACCTAAATACGTATGCCTGACTCTCGCACAAACGTTTCTACAAGCTTTGCAGCAGCCGGGCTGCGGAGGACTTCCTGGGTGTGAAAAAGAACACCAATTTGATTGAGCGCGTGTTGCAGACGTTGTCGCGCCTCCGAACATCTGGGACAGACTTCGATAGCGTGTTCTACCGTTTCTGGTAGGTCACACTGGACACAGAGTCCGTCAGGATGAAGACCAAGGCGTGACAGATGATGGTTTAATTTGCAGTGACCTGTGCACAAACGAAAAATAACAGTAGGGAGGGAATGGATCGGCAGAGAGGACCGCAGCAGAGCAGGAAAGATAGTTTGTAAGCACTTACTTTTGTGTCGGTCTGGTAGTGAAGGTTCCACGCATGGAAACAGTGTTCGTACAGAAAAGAAATCATATCAGAAAAGTTCAGACGGGTATTTACATGTTTTTATAGAACACAGTTCGGTGGATTGGGTGGATGGTTCGGCAGTGGAGAGTTTCGCCACTTGGTCGGCTATTTCATTTCCTGGGATATTTTGGTGGCCCGGAACCCAGAGGAAACGGACCTCGTAGCCCGTAGCTAAAAGTGCCGAACAAAGAAGGGCGATTTGATTTGTGAAACTATACTTTTTCCAGTTCCAATTTGTGATCGATTGTAGTGAGCTGAGACTGTCCGTGACAATAACGACCTTGAAGATTTTTAATGAGTAAACCAAGTGCAATGTGTGGAGAATGGCGAAGAGTTCGGAGGTCATGGAGGAGGAAAACTGGTTTATTGTAATCGAATATCGTAGTTTCTTATCGGCTGTGTATATACCACAGCCTGCTCGTGCAGAGGTTTTTGATCCGTCGGTATAGATTTTGAAAAAACTGGTCATACATAAGTGTAAATGCGAAGAGAAAACAGGTGCAACGAACGTTGTGGCCGTCAGATGGATGAACTGTAGGAGAGTGAGATCGACAACGGGCTTCTGCAACGACCAGGGAGGAATATTCGGGATACGCCAGTGAGCGGCGGCGAAAACGGAACGACCATCCTAAATCTTTGTGAACATATTGAAGAAGCAGAAACCAGGCGAATCGGGAAAACGCTCTTGCCAGCAATCCTCAATTAACAACAGGGTGGGATGGTCAGTGAATCACAAGAGATGGGTTTTAAACTTAGACACAGGAATTTGTGCTTAATGTTCAAAGGCATTTCATCGCAAGCGTGATGCAGGCAAATCACTGGAGTGCTGACCATGGCTCCAGTACATACACGCAATGCGTCGTTATGTAAGGGCTTTAAGAGACTGGGAGATGAGAAAAAATAAGCTTCCATGCCATACTCTACAACAGATCTAACAAGCGACCTGTACACCGTAAGTAATGGGCTCTTGCCTGCACCCCAGGACGTACTTTTCAGCATCCTGATAACATTGAGGCGAGCCTGGCATTTCGCCATAACTTTCTGTATATCTGTCGAGTAGGAACCGTTTCGCTGAAACGTTATTCTTAAATACTTGTACTCATTTTTCAGTGGAAGGTGTCCTGCAGAAGCAAGGAGATGGGTGCTGAATTGTGTTTCTTTGTAAACAATACAGCAGCAGATTTGGTGCCGGAGAGTTTAAAACCACATTTTACACACCAGTCGCACACTTTTGTTAAAGAACGTTGACACAGCTGATTTAAGAGGTTTATGTTCGAACCACATTCCCAGAAGCGAAAATTGTCCGCGTACAACGCAGCAGGAGAAGTGATTCGCTTTGGGAGATCATTCATCATTAAGGAGAAGAGTATGGGACCAAGGACTCTTCCTTGCGGGATACCGTTTTCGAGGCGTTCAGTCATGGGTAAAGTGGATCCAATTCTTACTTGAAAGGTTCGATTGGAAAGAAAGGAACGGATGAAGCTAAACATGCGACCTGAAATACCATATCGAAGCAGCTTGGAAAGAAGAACTTCTTTGTTCACCCTATCGTAGGCGTTTTCTATGTCAATAAATACAGACAAGACGTTGTGTTAGTTCGCCAGGGACTTGGATTGCGTCATGGAGACGGAGGATATGATCTGTTGTTTTGCGGCGCTGTCGGAAGCCGGACTGCGAGATATTGAGGATGTTGTGGTACTCTAAAAACCAGTTGAGACGGCAAACGACCATTTTTTCGAAGAGTTTGCAAACACTGCTGGTTAGGGAGATTGGGCGGTAGGAAGACGGTAAGTGCGCAGGTTTGTTTGGTTTGGGAATGGGGTCAATAATGGAGTGCAACCTGGATGGAGGAATTTTGCTGGTGAACCATGTTTTGTTAAACAGCTGTAGCACGACTTCTAATGATTCGATAGACATATGTTTAAACATTTCGTAGCAGATGTTGTCTAGTCCGGGTGTAGTATTCTTCGACTCTTGGACAGCAGAGAGCAGTTCTTTAAGCAAAAACGCTTGATTTAGTCGTGGATCGATTGGCGTCGCTTGGGATAGCGCATTGCGCAAAAGACGCGTTTGAATTGGCAGGATCGCGTTAACAAAGCGCTTAGGATAATTTAGAGAACCACTGGATAAAGCGAACTGGTTTGCGAGAATGTTGGATTTGTGTTTATTTTTGGCCGAAATACCGTGTGCAAGTAACGTTGGAATGAATTATGACGAGCGGTTACCGGAGAAGCTTTTGATGACTTTCCAAACTTGTGAAAGATTAGTGTTGGGACGTTAGCGATGTGCAAAATTGTTGCCAGCAGGACGACTTTGCCTCCAGTATAACCTTCTAGCCTTTGTTCTGCACCGTTTGAAAATGATAATATCGCGCAAAAGCCACGCCCGTTTTATTCGGTTGAAAGCATGCTTTTTGTTTTTGACAGCTATGTCACGCTTTGCACATGCAGCAAGATACTGCTGAAGGGCATCATCGCCGCTCGCAGCTGTGTGACGAAGAATTGCACGGAAGTTGCCATTGACATCTGTTACACTTGTGTCAAGCAAAGCTCCGTTATCACGATGGCCTCGCAGCGTAATGTTTTTTAATGCACATAAGTGGAGTACATTAATGATGGTTTTAATTGCGTTGAGGTGTTTCTAGGCAATCTCTCGTTGACCTTTGTTTATGCGAGAAATAACGTCTTTGCCACTCTCAACATTCTCTGTGCGTTTTGGAAATCCTTCCATTCTTTGCCAAACAATTTTTTGAAATTTATGAGTGGTTTGTTCATGAGAATGCCATCTCTTGACTTCCTCCTGACTTTCCACCTCCCAAATCCGAAAATTTCATTAGAGCGTACGGTTAGCACCATATCCCTCGCGCTCCTTCCACTGTACTAACTGCCAACCATTCTGAAAGATAGCATATGTGGAGATACATGACAATACGAATTTTGAAGCTTTGTCATATTGCCTTGGACCATCGTCTTTCTTCTCCGGTTTCCAATATGACTGCAGCACTGTTTGCAGTTCAGTAACACTCAGCCTACTTGCACAAAGGAAGTGACCTATGTCCTTCGATCGATCAGTGCCTAAGGCTATTATTTTCTCCACAAGCTGCGGTCTTGCACAGCTGAGTGATTTCGAAATTTTGAGCAATACTTTTCGAAAAATGGCCATCGCTATTCTTATTGGATTCACTTTGGAGCACGATTTCTGCAATTCATTCATGACATTTTGCAAAATCAAACCCTCAGTCTCATCATTAATATGCTCTGCATGCAGGTCATCCTGATTTTTCTTCAACTTGCGCTGCGTCTGCGTTTCTGCCATCATTCAGCTGGTTGTCTTGGTTTTACACAGTTGTCCCACTTTTTTGCCTGTTGCTTTCTTGATTTGGTACACGGAAATAAATATAACCTGTTTCCTGCGAGTTCTCTACAGTATTGCCTACATCTATATCGTCTAGCTTTTCATCACAGGTTGTTTCTCCGGAAGACTCTTTCTTTAACATAGGTACACGGTGGAGGGTCATTCTTCACCTGCAGCATACGCGCAATATTACCGCGTCCTTTACCACTAACTTGGAGCAAACGTTTTTTCTTCAGTTGCCGATGTCTTATATACCTGAGACCTTACGTTTTTTCACTTCCTCCATTCTGCAACATGCAGCAGATATTTTGAATTTTCCTTTTTACATGTGTTCGTCACTCATCGTCAGCGAATCCATTACGTTGCAGTTATAGGCCATCTGCGACTTGTCGATGCCACCTAGTACGATGGATCTAGACAAACGCTTCTATTCAGGCCCGTCGTCAGGTGATCTGATCTTCCCAAATTCACACTCGATACCTCCGAACCAAATCACTAGTCTCCACGATGAAGCCATTGTCCAATTCGTTGTGTACTGTGAACTACCACAAAAAATCAAAATCAACACCAGTGCTGTTGATGTGGCGATGGATCTGCTTCTTACCAGACCAACAGGTGAGAATCAGTCTATAACCAATTTAAAACTACGAATCTTCGACAACCACAGACAGGCTTGTAGCCAAGGGGAGCATTCGGGCCCCTCTCCCCCCAATTTTTCTTATGCTCGCCAAATTTTGTTTTGCCCAGAAAAAAATGTTTTAAGCATATAGTAAAAGCAAAAACCTTTCCCTAAAAAGTATATTTTGCCCACCACAAACCTAAAAACCTGACTGCGGGCCTGACCACAGACCAGTGAAAAAGTAAAAATTTGCACCAGAAGATTGCTTTTCTGCTCATATTTATATGATTTAAGCGGAATGAGTTAATCAATAAGCTACGCAAAACAAGGCTATAAACCTACTGTGGACTCAGGGACTGCATTGGTAACACAGTTGAACCTTGCTTTTCGCTATGAGACTAGCACAATCTTGCGTCAGTTACGAGTTTTACATATTCCATTAGACTACTCTCTTTCCTTGCAAAACTACCGTCGGGCATTAGAGAAATAAACTTGTAACAAAAACAGACCAATTTTGCACACCCCAGCGGCAAATCGAGAAGTGTGCTAGCGACTGCGTTTGTAGTTCCAAGACAGGAGTAGTGGCTAGACACAGTTCTCATGCGGGAAAGAAATAATGGAACAGTAGTATTATTACAAAACGATAGCACTGTTGATATTGTTCGATAATAGAGTGGTTAAAACTCCTCCACGTAAATCCTGCAGTGCAACGAAAGGCAAAGCATTGTTTAGTTTACAGTATTTTTAAAACACTGTTTCTAGGTCGATAAGCACCAAAAAGGGTGCACTTCATATATATGGGGCGCCACAAACGTTTAGGGGGAAAGTTGTCCCAAACCGCCCCTCTGGATCCGCCACTGATAGCATTATTCTCAAACAGAATCGCAACTTCTATAAATGTTAAACTGTGATTACACGGATGAAACGATCGGTAGAGTAAGTTCGAAGTTTTTTCTTTATTAAAATACCAACCACATGCTTGCAAGATGCCTTCTGAAGGTGAAACCTCTAGCAAACACTTGATAGCACACACAACAGTAGAAGTGCCCCTTTTTAAGATTTTTTT
>JGI24158J21664_10006380_pt1 | contig 15541 bp, 7 predicted proteins | sample Ectturendosymbi3_FD_21664 | JGI IMG/M metagenome (IMG submission 21664)
ATGGGTCTGTTATGAACGGGTCTGTTATGAACGTGGTCTGTTTTGAATGGTCTGTTTTGAGCGGTCTGTTATGAGCAGGTCTGTTTTGAACGGTCACCATTATAAGTAACCGATATTTGACTAAACCCATTTTCGTTCATGCTAACAAGTTGGTTTGCTGAATGATGTGTGTAGATTTACTTAAACAAAAAGAAGGTGGCGTCAATACTCAAAATGCAATGCCATTTGAAGACCTCAAAATATCTCTGATCACTGGTTCCATAAAACGTACGGGGCTATCTTTTGTAACATTTAATTGAGAAAGAAAAGAACTGAAATATGTTTTTCGTTTGTCGATAAAATTGTAACTGTCACTGATACATTTCGCGAAACGTATTACCACGAGTTGTAACCAGGTGGGCTTAGGTCCCCAAAACAAAGCTCCAAGCACCCCCACAAATTGAAATATGAAGCACTATAACTCAGTGGCATTTTCTTCAATTTTTAGATTGTCAAGCCGCCCCCGCACAAACGTAAAGCGCCCTACTGAAGACTTTCTTGCGACGATTCTGGTTGTAACATGAGTTCTTCTTGACAAGAAGTAACAACATTTGAAACAATCTTGTTTTGTTTATTGTTGTAAACAACGGTTGGCGAAAGTTTTGTTTTGACAAGGCGAAATATTTTCGCAACACTTAGCTCACCAATAGGGTTATTCTGAGTTGGGCGAAAACTAGATTGTTTTCGTTTCGAAAAAATGTACGACCGACAGAAAACGTTGCAACACATTCAGCCAGTGTTAGAATTCTCGAGCGAAGCTGAAGAGTCACTCCACCACACTTAACACTTTACTGGAGAGTTTCACCACCTGCCAGCGATCTGTACGTTATCGATTCTTGACGTGCATGTCGCCACTGTCTGGATGTTTCGGAGAAGCTTTTTGTTACATTATTATGGATAGCCGACTGGAGATCGTTGTTCTGTGCATTCTCTGCTATGCTGCTGGCAGCGCAGCGGAAGGACCTTTGACAGGTGAGATTTATTCCGAACAAGTTTTTCATATTTTAATTTTGGAAAATATGTATTGTGCAGTCTGGAAGAAATCCAATCGTTTGTTTTCCAGCGCATTTTAAGAAGTAAAACTAGCTTTATTTTCGATCACTAACGATAAAATCTAAAGTAACCTGCTGGAATTACGACTTCTAGCAATGAATTCTGATACTGAAACCTGCGATTAAAGAATAGACGGCATAGGATTAACAGCTGTTTTGGCCTACTGAACTTCCAAGGTTTGCCTCTCAGCATTACCAAACAAATGATCAAACAGTCCTTAAGAAGTATCATTATAGTATTGAATTCACGCTGCATTTTTGCAACTAGGCTAGCTACTATTTGGCAATTATTATCATTATTAAAAAAATATATATATATATCTTCCCCTGCAGTGAAAATTATCAACTGGAAAAAGTTTTAACCTCATCAGAAATCTTGACCCACAGCTGAGCTCACAACAACGCTGTCTGATGTTCTAAACGTTAAAGATCTGTATTTTAGTAGTGTTCCAAGCAGTATGAAATGACAACGGTTTTTGAAAGAAAATACTAAAGTACTTCTAACGTGCGAAAACTAATTCAATGTCAGTTTGAACAAAATGCAATCTCATGATGTTTTGCAACTCCTGCCGGCCAGGTGCCACATGTGATCTGAACTATAGCTGTCGTTCTCGAATTCACTATGCAGACTACACAGCGAGGAGGTTGTGGGTTTAGGACCTCCCTGCTAATCAAAATTTTTCAAGGTACTGTATATTGTTCTTTAATTAAATGCAAAAAAATATCCCACTAAAATATTGGAATACTGAAACGGAAGAGTGATCGTTTCACCATGATAAATAACTTGTTTAGCAAAATCTGAACATTTTGTTGACATTAAAGAATAAGTGGAACTGCTATTTGCATTAGCGAAGCTAATTCGACATACTCCGTGAACAAATGTTTGCCAAACAAACTGCTGGTTTGTCAAGCGCAGTGTATTGGGAAGTTCGCTTAAAAACTCGAAATGCACCTTAATATTAAAACTAATCTGCCCAACAATTTTCAGCCTTTCTTAAAATTCCCTCTTTTCCATAAAAAAGTCCAATGAAACAAAAACTGTCATCGATATAATGCTGTGCCTTTCTTGCATTTTTAAATTATCTTTAAAATTCCGTTAAAATATCTTTGAAAAGTCAGCAGTTGAACTTTCTACAAAGCTCGATTTTCAAATAGTTTTAGACAGCAACAATCTCTAACATCCCTATCAGGTATGAGTATGATTGGTTCAGTCCCGTCGCCACAGGGGGAGGCAACCAGAACATCGCTTTGGTGGGCTTAGTCCCTTCAAACAAAGAACCAAGCCACCCAAATTGAAATATGAAACATTATAAATCAGTAGAGTTTTATCATTTTCAGAATGACAAAACCCTACACAAACCTAAAGCCCCCTTAATAAAGACTTTCTGGCGACGGTTCTTGATTGGTTGCACACCCCGACAAATAGAGGTCATCGAGACCTTTTATTCCAGACTTAAACGTCATCCATATGGTTTGAATCGATCGTGTAGGGTCAAGTCAAAAAACAAGCAAGGAACACTCAACTCGAGTGGACGGGAGGGAAGGAAAAGCAGGGCCATTCTCCTTGATTTTTAAGTTTGTTTTGAAAGCATGTCGCGTTACTTGGAACCAACACACAAAAACTTTTCTCCACTTAAAAGTTTTCAAAACAAGTTTTCTGTGTTTTTAAGCCAGAGATGCCTTTAATTAATGCAATTATCCAACACAGCATAAATGTCCTGATATTAAGCGTTAGTTAAAAAATCTCCCTGCCTGAAAGTTATCGGTAAGTCGATAAGAGTGCGCATTGCCTTTAAAAATGCTCAAATTTTTCAATTTAGCCACAATTGTGCAAGTGCAAAATTATTTTCAGAATCTACTTGGAGCTTTGGAATTTTCTGAACAGACCCAAACGACTTACAATAAATCCTTTTGTAGTGTAATAACTGCTTCATGTGAAGGTGAAGTCTTTTTTCTTCAAACAAAGATGTTCTTTTTATATAAAAATCTGTTTTGTTAGATAATGAATTAATGGAATGGGAGGCGCAGGGGCGTGCAGAGGGAGGCGAACGGGGCGACGGACCCGAGCATCCAAGGAATGAAATTACAAAAATTAAAATGCTGTGACTAGATGCCTTTTCGTATTGCAACGCTACTAACACATGCTTCATGTATTTAATTTTTCGAAACTTGTTTCTTGTCAACACTAGCTTTTACGTTTTACAAATGCCTGTATTTCTCATATTCCTCAATATTGGAGTTTAGAGATGTATTTCACGAGATGTCTTCACGCCCCTGGGAAGGAAGAAGCAAGAGAAGGAAGGGATAACAAATCAGAATTCTATGATACTCAGTAGAGGACAAAAATGGTATTAGATTTTCATTCGGCAGCGCATTGTTCCCAAAAAGTAACATTTTTTCGATGGATTTGTATTTTTTGTGTCGTTGCGACTATCCGCTTCCCTGCACTACACATCCAAAAACAAATGTCCTCTGCTCATCATAGACCAACAGCAGGGGCGTGACGAGGTTAGATGGAGCCCGGGGAAAGAAGCAAATTTGAGGGTAAAAAAGCAACTTAAGTCATTCGGAAGCAAATGTACTGTATTGAAGAAAGTACTTGTGACATTGTTGGGACTATTTGACTCTCCCGCAGCCATTCGGCGCCCCCGCAGTGATTTGGCGCCTCCATAGTGACTCGGCGCCCGGGTAATTGCGCCTCTCTTGCCCCCCCTTCGTTACCTCCCTGACCAACAGTACGTATCCGTCTCCTATTTGAGGTTCGACTAGCTGACATAAATGACCTTTCGCCCGGTTTTGTGGTCGCTTCCAGGTCAGATGATTGATTGTCCTGAAAATCAGACCCAGTGCAGGCAGTGACTAGGTAAAGGGTTTCGAAGGAACCAAAAAATGAGCGAAAAAGTTACAGATCAGAAAAGAGGGCGTCCCTTTTCTATGCCCGCTTTAATTAGCAAAGTTTGCGAAGAAAGGAATTATGAATTTACACACCTTGTCCTACAATACGAGACAAGCTCAATTTGCTGTCACCGTTTTTTGAGTGTTTTACCACGTGTGTAGGCTATTGCGCAAGGTTAAAAAGTGTGGTCATTATGCGTAATTGGATATTGTGAGGACGTACTGTAAATTCCGAAAAGAACTTGGGATGCTAGAAGTATTAGCCTCTCACTTTTTGAGAGCAACAGGCCGCCAGACAGTTGAAACATCGGAAATCAAAATCTTGGATTGATGCATTGTCGACCATCTTGCCTGGTTGCCTTGTTTTGGAGTGCAATAGCAATCTGCAGATTGCCCCTTAATATCGTTGATCCTTCTTTTTAAAAGCGATCCTATGTTTCTGAGATTCGCCCTCGCATTAGCGTTTTTCCTGGCAGTCTGGCAAAGCTATGTTCATTCTTGCAGTATCAACTCCACATTGCGCACAAAATACTTTGGGGCAGTTTATGCAAGTAGTTTGACTCTCGCATTCATCTACGACTACGAGTAACGACAGCCGAAGGGGCCAATTCATATATACGTACACGTTGGTTGGAATCAGTAATCTGCCATGTTTAAGTCTGGCCTAGCTGTTGGCGCGGGAGGGGGGTGTGGGAAACAACAGCACAAGTTTATACGGTGCTCGCTTGCCCTTAATTCATGTGAGGTTTTTATGGGGTATATGAGCACCGTACAACTTCAGCAATTATTTACAACACACCGTTCGGCTCGCAAAATTTTACTATCAAAAAACAATTAAGCCAGTAACAACTGAAAAATGGATCCGGATTGCGTTCAAAAAGTGAACAAATAACGACTGAAACAGAAGACGTCTTTAGAAGCATTGGTGTGGGAAGGACTTTTCCATGGGGGCACAATAGTGACATTTCATTATACGAACTCCAAATTAACAGCAAAAAGATTTTTTCTACTCAAAGGTTAATAGAAAAATATCAAATTTGAAAATGCAGGAGCAAGACCTCCTTCCGACGCTCGTACTCAGAAGTTAACTAGTACTTTGATTTAATTATTTTAATTGAAAGTTACAAATTTCAGTTCAGTTTTTTCACAAAAAAAACACTTCGAAAAAGAGACCTCCGGTGCAGTGCGGCTTGCCTATATTTAGGCAGACAAGTGAACGCTACGATTGCACTTTTTTGTCTTCCTAAATATGACTGAACATGCAGTACAAGCAGGGTTGCGGACAAGGGCGCAAGCAGCTCTTCATTTCGGGGGTGGCAATTTTCATGAATTTTCATTCGATGACGTCGTCGTGCTTATTCAACCGTAACACAACTTTTGCGCAAATGGTCACAGATAAAGTTCTTTTCGCAACATTTCCGAAAATGAGAACTTTTCACTTTTAATGAAGATGCAGACGGAACGATTAGGACAGAGTGAAAAGTAGTAGCCTGATACAAACACCCGGTTATGTACTCAACTGATACAGTCATGGCTTTAGTGCGGCAGATGCATAGGCTACTAATAAAGCTGCCTAACTTTTCGTGTTGTTTTAGCAAATTCATCAAATCCTTTATCAAGATCGGTGGCATTCAATGTGGGCGAAATCGCCCACCGGGGGCGATTTTATGTGTTATTGGGGCGATTTTGTGATTTACCAGATTTAGAGGCGATTTCAGTTTCCAAGGGGGCGATTTGTGCAGGTTAAAATATACTAAAATTCTGAATTGATTCCAAAAATAAAAACTAGATTTGCCAATTTGGAACCAAATCGTTGGATGCACTTCTGGCTCCATGGTTCGTAAAAAAGGTTATAAATCACAAGATATAAGACTGGTGATGTAAAAATCAAACTAACATTGCCCTGTGTAACGGTTAACTGCATTAACTATCCAATAGGACTTCCAGATGAAAATTGCAATATAAAGCCAAACAGTGCTTGAAAAAGGCAAGACCGATCATTCCAAGGCCAGAAAAGAGCCAAACTTTCTTGGTGGTATTCGTTTCCTTTGGTACAAAAATCCACCTAAATTATAAGTATATGACTAGAAATTTTCTTCAAAATTGAGATTAAGTCTTGCATGTCCTTGTACTGGTAGAGTCGCAGACCTGCCTACAAGTTTCGGGCTTGCATAGTGCTTACAACCACTGATGGCATTCGACCGGTTCGCAAGAACCTGTTCTTGGAATTTCTTTAATCGCTAGATCCGGTTCTTGGCTTAAGTCAGGGGTTCTCAACTTTCCCCATGAACACCTTTTACTTCTAACTTATTTTGGAAAACCTCTCAGGCTCTCATACACCTGTTACAAACTTTTAATAGTGATAAACAAGACGAAAATGTAGAAAAATAACTAAAATCAATAATTTCCCTTGCTAGTCTGTACCAGTTGGCAACACAAACACAAAGATTAACCTTGCACTTATATTGGGACAACCAGCATGGTTTACCTCTGGAGACTGTGATAATGAGAGAACTTGTTAGCGAGTCCTGTAGAGCGAGAACCTGCTCTTGAAAAATTTGAATTTCACCACTGCTTGCAACACAGTTCACGCATTACCAGTGATAGCGTAAAAAACTTATTTTCAATCTCTCATCCCTCAAACCTTATCAACATGAGAACGAGGGCGTCGGTCTAATACAGCATTTATCACAAACATTTTGCAAAGGGTTTCCGAAAAAATGGAATAGCAAATATTTTTAGTCAAAAGGCAAACGCATGTTTTACGGCCAACCAACTTCAGATGAGGCCAGAAGATGGCCGGGGCGATTGAACAAAAAAGGTTGAAGACCACTGATCTAGATTTTTGAAACTTCAGTTGAATGTAGGCTATTTGCTGTGAGATAATTTATACAGACGATATTGCGAGTGGTGAAGTTGTCAGATACAAAAGACCAGTATGAATGTTAGGATATACTTAGTACTATTGTTTCAATCGTAGATGCGAGGCTTCGTCTGCCAACTGTAACACCCTTGAAAGGAATGCAGCAGGAATGCAACTTTAACTTTATTACGAATGGCTTGACCAGGCTCGCCACATGTGGGTGGGTTCGCCACTTTCGCCAGGACTACTGTATACCTAAACAACACCTAATAACTTTTGAGGCTCTTGTGAAATTCGAATTTCCCTTGCAACGTTAGAGCTTGGCTGTGAAACCCCAGCAACGGTTTAGCACTGAACATAAAACGCAAAAATTTTTAAACAGTAACCTACGGTAACCCCCGGCACACGTAAAGCTAACACAGTGTGAACGTCGTATGCTATTTCTGTCACCAGGCATAGTCTACTGGCTGCAAACTTTGAAACTTTGCTCCACTGGTGTGATGACAATACTGCATTTATTGTTAACGTTTCGTGAGTGCATGCAAACTATTCCTCAGAAGATAGGCAAGGCAAAAAACAAAATGAAAACATACACACACACTTCATTTCTGAAAACTTTCAGAGTGGTACACGAACAAAAGGATAACAAAATGCCTTAGAAATACCAACATTTTAAACGATCTCCCAAGTTCTCACAAATCAAACATATTTGTGGTTAAAATACCAAACATCTACGAAATTTTCGATCAGATGTCTCAAGATAAATCTTGTAAGGAGAATAATTTGCCAGTAGGACAAATATAAATTTGAATAAGACTTTTTTGAAAAATTATTTGAATACAAAATTTCAACTTCATTCTTTGAATGTTTCTGCAAATGTCAAAATTGCTGTGCGATGTTTTGAAAATTTCGGGGGGGCAAATGCCCCAAATTCCCCCCCTAGTTGCGCGCCTGGGCTAAGTCATCAAAACTTTGAATTAGAACCAAAATTGCAATTCCCAATATTGTAACATTAACAAACCTTCAGTTTGTTTCACAGACAATATTATAAGATTTAAATCTTTCAACACGTGTTATGTTCAGGAGTGTCGTGGCATTTTATAGGTGTCGGTGCTGTGCTGGGCATTTTCTCTTATATTTGTAGGCAACGGCCTATTATTCACTGGCAGAGGTGGCGGAGCAGAGCTCGGAAGCACTGCAACACTGATTACGTTGCTATTTCAGTGGTATTATATAATTTCTGGCGATACAAGCAAGGGCTAAGCAAACTTCAAAGCTTTGCAAAACCGAATTATGAACAACAAAAGCCTATGTGTTGCTATTTGTAAGGCGTTATTTTCGGCCTTAGAAGTTTATCTATTTATTTAAGGTCTTATTTCAAGGTTTTATATTCGTCTTTATTCTTTGAACATTACAACCGTATTTTACTTTTGTGACTCAGTGCTCAGACGTTACAGTGTTTGTTGTTTGAGGGCGTGTCATGCCACAAAACATTCGTACTTTACCTGGCCTTGACCAGTGTTGAACTCAGCATCCTAATCTGTACCATGTGTTCCGGGTTAGCGAACAATAGTGTTAAAGTGTCTGTAACCCTCTGGTTCTGCCTCCAATGCCGTCGTAAAAGTTCTATTGTGTCTGTTTTTGTCAATCTGCGTTGTGCAGATAGTGTGTGCTTAGTACCGTACTATGGACTTCGTGTCTCTTTCAAAATTCAAAATTCAAATTAAATTAAGGTGAGAATATAAACCATGACACTAAACAAAATAAATGAAAATGACAGAATAAGACAAGTTACTCACGCAGACGCATAAGATACGAGTTTATTTTCACCTGTTTTGCACACTTGGTGGCGGATTGGCAGATGGATGGTAGTAAAGCGCTCCAAATAACAAACCGATCAAGATATTCATCATGCCCTAAACAATTCAACACACAGCAGGGTGTTTTTCCAGAAGTATGATGTTGCGGAATATCTTTCAGAGTGAGCATGGTGACTTTTTAAAGCGCAAAAGTCAAGATTTAGTACAGTAAGGTTGTTAACGTCAAGGTTGTGCTAATGTGTTTTTTTTACATGTAGTACATTTCAAGGCAGCATTCCATTCTTACAAAATAGAGTTAAGGACAGCTGCGCTTTAATCTTGCACGTTCAGATTTGTTAAGGTTTATGAAAGTTTATGAATACGAAATTGGTAACGAATTAGGAAACAACGTCACATTTGAACCAAACGCCAATTTTATGTACAGGTCTCCGGCTACGTTGGAAATTACTAAATGGCGTTTAGTCAATTACAACGGACCTGTTTTATACATCTTACACATCTGGATGGGTAGTGCAATGTTTCATTTGATGGTGCTACAACACGTAATAAATTCTTAAGCGCAACGGACAATGTAAAATGGTGCCTCAGGGCATTCGTTTTAAAAAGTCAGTGTAAGCGAACGGCATTGTCCAGTTCATATCAGATGGAAGTCACACCAGATACTTTACTACGGCTTGTTGTTTCATTTTCTCCTCGCATCAAACAACACCTGCAGCATTTATCTAAGCTGAAACACAAGGTTACGATATTTAAAGATTTGCGTACTCACCAAGAGAAAAATAACTATTTTTGAGCATTTGAAAACTCTTTGGGTCAAAACCATCCACTCCAGCAGGATGCTTGACTCACTTGATCGTTCCCAGGAAATTTCAGCCCCTGACCAAGGCAATAATTAGTAATTTTAGGAGGCGTACCCACAGCACATTAGTTTGAATTGGGCGACAGTGAATGTAGCGTACTTATCAACCAATAACAAACAAGGGAAAGGAACAAACTCGAGCAAGAAAGTGCCTAAAAGTAAAACCTAAAACATGGTTCATAAAAAACAGAAATAAAACGAAATAGACAACGATGCTAAACAAAGGCTACATTTGATAGAAAAACACAAACATGCAGTCTTTGCTGTATATACTTGGTTATTTCATTTTTTCCGAAGCTGGGACATCGACAAACCCTAAGGTTATCTGGTCAATGTCCTATCAAATGCATCTTATAATACAAAAAGCAAAATAGTAATATAACACATACTCATACGTTTTAAAATAGAAAAAATCACAAGAAATAAAACATAAGAAATGGAAAAAAATTAATAAAATTTAATTGGAACCAACAAACATGAAATTTTATTTTGCTCAACTAATATTAAGAGAGTACGAACTCTTGTGACTGATTGCAAAAAGCTCGGGTACAGACTTTAGGCTTTGTTCCACCTTAGACCAGAGGTAAGCTCCCCTATTGAAACTGATTTTTTTCGGCATTGCTACAAACTCGTTCAATGAAGTTTGCAAGTAAACACTTAGCCTAAGCCTAAAACAAGAGGCGATGATCAGAAAAATGGCATAACCTTGCGCAGTAAGTTCTGCCAGGTGGTAGGAAACTCGTTGTTACAAATCGAGCACATGATAACAACATGCTATGAAAATGTGATTACCAGTTGTTGGAGCCTCGAGACTTGCGCTCGCGGTCTCAAGTTGCGTCTCGCGAACCATTTTTTTCTTGAACCCTATGTCTTTAGATTTGAGTGCCCTATCGACCTGTCGTTGAAAAGCTCCCGCAGTTAAAATATCTCGGTGTTTGTCTGATTCTTGGTGTGGTACTGAACGAATGTTATGAAAACTTAATGACATTCGACGAAATCAAAATGCAAAATGTGGATGACTTTTTTGATAAATTGATGAAATATTTTGGTGAAGCCAAAACATTTTCCGGTATCGAGTCTCGGACTTTTTGATAAAGACAAGGTCTCGGTCTCAGTCTTCTACGTTACGGTCTCGACTACGTCACCGGTGATTACGCAATGCAGATCTATAAACACGAGAGTTGGTGTGGTACTAGGAAACAAATCTTACAGGTAGTTTTTGGTTTGTTCCATATCATACGATGGCTTTTTCAAGCAAAGATTGGTGTAACGAAAACTTTTCCGCTGAGAAAAAGGTGATTGGAAAGATTGACGAGATACCGAAAACTGGGGTGATTTGTGAGCTACAGTATGTTATATGGGATCTAATAATTTTCACGTGTTAAATCTAAAAATATTCCCTGTAAACACATAGGATTATCCACTAATTGCTTGACCTCTTTTTTAAAACGCCTGCTAGATGTGTAGTGTTTATTTCAGCTTCTGCAGAACCGTCAATCTTGTTAATGCGTTTCGCTTATTTGGAAGTGTGTAGAAGAAAAAGTTGACTACGTATGAAAGGCTATTTCAACCATACGTGACAAACCAGTAAAAGAATTATTTCCAATTATTTTCAATGGGCCACCATAGATAAACAAATAAAAATGTATTTTCAAAAGAATTCTGCCACCCAACGTCGTGGGCAAGAAGTACGAAGAACCTTTACGCGTTTTTGCCACCAGAAGTTTGCTGAATGGGCCTTGTTTGTCCAGTATATGAGCAACATACGTGACGAACCCATTCTTGGGGACCTCAGGGACTAGCTTGCTGACACCAGGGGTAAAAGGCCGTCATCAGGCCGCACCTGCGAGTAGAAACTCGGGATAAATCTTGTACAGAGTGAACTACTTTTGTTTCCCCCGAAAAGTTTATTTTTTGACAATGAACGCAAAGAGTGGACTGTAGGTGAAGGTTCGAGATGGGTAATATGCCATCTGATGCCGAACATTGGTCTTAGCTGCGTGCTTCAGCGGCCTCGAATAAGTTGGTTAACTTTTTCCTCTTGAAAAAAACTTTTTTCCAGATTGCACAATAGTGTAATTGACAAACCGACGCAGAACTTTCAAACGTTTGTAAATTACACTTGAAACAAACCATTTATCCTCCTTTGGGTAATTGCAGCGAGGAAAGACTCATTTCTTTCATGCAAGAGTGATTGCTGATACAGCTCGTGCAACCGTGATGCAATCTCGTTATGCTCTTCGGCCCCCTCCACTGTTGTAATATCCAGTTTGCTTAAATAACCTGAGGCAAGAATAAGGCTGCAAGTTTATCCTTGGAACAATTACGTTTGCACCAATTTTGGAGCGCTCACAGCATACAGCAGCTAGCAGCTAGTACATATGCATAATTTAACACATGTTTTGTCTTTACAAGCAATTTACGTAGAAGAAATCGTTAGTTCCATGTACAAAGTATATTATCACCGCTAAATTTGTTTAAAGTAATTTGAATAAAAAAATCATACTACCGAGTGTGTTTGAATTGATATTTTTTGCAAAAAGGGTTGCATTCGAAGTGATGTTGTTGTTGATTGTTTTGTCCATATCTTGTTGCTCGGAATACGATGCTTCTCCATCCATCGCATCAAGCGTTGTTCTTTGTTTAAAAGACTGCTTAACCCAACCAAACAAAATGTCCAAAAAGAAGTCTGGCGGTGAGTAGTGAAGTTCTTGATTGTAACCTGCAGAGAAACCAAAAAATACAGAGAATGACGTGAAGACTACTTGGACTGATTTGATCAAGCATTCGTTGCTGCACTGAGCTATGAAATAACAGCAACGCTGCAAACTTATCTTCACATTTTTTTAAATGTGGTTGTTCGTCATTTGGGACTGCCGACTAATTTTGTGCAATGCCTTTGTTGTTGTTGCGCTAAAACACCTAAATATGATTTTCGGGGGTGGTGGGCAATTGCCCGGTTGTCCACCCAGTGGCGTACCTGGGGTTTCCAGCGCCCGGGGACAAAGTCAGTTTGGGCGCCCCGACCCAGCCTGTTTGTGGCACTGGCAGCATAGATGCGAAGAATGAGTTGGGAGTAAACGAGCGTCGAAAGCTGACTGGGACCTCGCAACAGCCCGCATGTAGTTGTTTCTAGACCCGTCTGAAATCTTCCTGTGATTGTGACATCACAGAATTGATATCTGGACCTTTGAATCTTGGACATCATTAACTACAGTAGAGTTAAGAAACTAATCGTTTCGCGTGAAACAACTCCCTCTGAAATGTTGGCCACGATTGAACATTCGAACTGTAATACATTCGAATTGTAGCAACTTGCGAAATAAAATGAAAAAAGTAGGTAAAAAGTTCCCTGATCATCTGTAAAAATGTGCATGAATTTTGATGAGAGACTTTTTTGGACACAAAAATCTTCTGAAAACACAGGAAAAAATTGGAATTTTAAGGAAAATGTTAGGTACCCGATATGGATCTGTAGGGACCCGATTTCTCTGATTCCAGGAACCCGATTGTCTCTGATTTTAGGGACCCGATTTAAAATTCTAGGCACCCGAGTTGGGTCCCTAAAACGGCTTAAAAAAACCTGCAGAGTTGCACCTTGTTTTCTAAACCACGGGTTTGTCAGAGCCTTTAAGATGCCGAATACCCGCTTGTTCCACTCCCTGGTCAGGTCTGGTTACAATCACCGCTGATGTGAGCTGTAGTGACTTAGGAGATTGAGGATGCACTCCCAGAGTCTTGAGTAATAAAACATCATAAAGGACTGCCTGAGGGAGACTCACGAATACATAAAAGAGAAGGATGGACAGAAAAATGCATATGAAAAACTGAAGGCAAATGATTTGATACAAAACTACTAGACAAATATAAAATTGCTAAATCGCAAAGCATTTTCTTGGATATAACACCATGAAAAGTTGACAGAAAACAATAGAAATACTACAATTTAATGCTTTACACTTACCATACACTTAGGAAACTACAGTATATAAAGAGCTCGTATTTCAAATATAAAAATTCATTGATTCCCGGCATTACGTACGCACTTGCTTCATTCGAAGCAAGCAAACCCGTCTTCGTTTCTAGTTAATTCATTACTCGAATTCATTACTCGTGCCGCTGCTCGTTACAGTTCGATACTGGTGACGCTTTTTTTCTGCACTTGATCCGTTGCATATCTTGGGCTTTTTCTTTTGTGTGTGTGTGTTTTTCCTTTTATTTCTTTGCGATAAACATAACTCTTCTGATTGCCTTTCTCCTTGTTCTTTTCAAGGGTTTGCAGACGTGTTGACCTCGCGGTCATTTCGCCAACTCTCGTAGTCTTTTTGTTGAACCACGCATTTTTCCACATCTCGCGAAATACAAATACAATTGAATTGAATGAGAGCCTCACTAACCAAGACTACTCCCCCCTCCAGTACCAGATTCGTTGAAGCCATATATCTCTAGTTTCACTAACTCTCCACCAGGATGCTACATGCCGCGCAAAGCATGGGTGCAACTTAACCACTTGCGCACGGGACACCGCCGGTTTAACGCTAACCTCTACAGAATGGGATTGGCTGATAATAAAAACTGCGTGTGTGGTGACATCCAATCCGCCAGTCACATCCTCTATCACTGTACTGTTATGGCCCCTCCATGCAGTATCACCAACACCAGCAACGAAGACCTGATTGAATATCTTCGCAATTCTTCCTTTTAGACCTAACCGTATGGTCCTTCCGCTTGTCAGCTCTGTGTACACTACAGAAAAAATTGGAATTGAATTACACGTAATTATTATTTAACTTCAAAGAAAATGTTTTCTTGCCTTTACTGCAAATTTCTCGATTGTTCATTCCAAAAACTGCTATAAATGAAATGTGTCACATTCACTAATCTAAGAAATATCCAAGGTTAGTGACGCTCCGTGCGAAGTTCTAGTTAGCGATTGTGTGGCCTGAATTTCGACAATCATATCCATGGAAATGCTCAGTTTGTAGGTCAAATTGATACAAGCACATGTAGCAGTAACTGAAGAGTTCACAATAATTAATGTACTCAACGCTGTTACACAGTTGCAATGAGAACTTTGCAAAGGTATTCAGCATTCATTTAATTATCCCACAAATAAAAATCATCATAACTTCCTTCAGAACCACATCAAATCCGTTCAACATGAAGTTTCAAAACAGGAAAGTTCAAAAATTTTCCTCAACATCAGATCTGTAGTCATAACAACTAGGGGCATGCAGGTAGGTCTGGAGGTTCCCGAAGCAACTGCTTGATTGTATTCCCCCCTACCAAATTCTAGTATTGAGGAATGTGAAAAATACAGGCATTTGAAAAAGTAAAAAGTTTTGACAAATAAAAAAAGACTTGAAAAGTTGAATTAAAATAAACTCAAGTAGTATTTTGTTTTCAATGTGTTGGGTTTTAATAATTTGTTTTATTCTGTGGGCCTGAGACATCTGTTAAGCTAATTTCTTCCGCGCGTGGGTAGGCTAAGCATTGAGTAATTAGATATTGCATTTATTCATGCAAGTACGTATCAGATAGGCCCACCAAAAGTAGATAGCACTTGTTAGGAGATAGAGAGTTTCTCTTATAAATAGTATCTTATTTGAAAAAAGTAGTACAACCATGCAGTTTGATACACTGCTGCCCATTATATTTTTCTGAACTAAAAACAAATTGCTAAGTATATTTTGTTCAGTAAAAACAGATGAAGGTTATGATAGCAGTGCTTCATCTCACTCTCAGGTCACTTAACATACGTTTGCATCATGGGCGTCCGCAGAAATTTTTCTAGGGGGGGCAAGGCAAAGTCGACATTTTGCTTATCGTTTTCAGTTTGTTGGCGCTGCAACGCAAATGGACGTACACAAAAAATGTCCAATGTTACGGCAACAGTTACAGTGTTTTCCCTATGAGAAAATGTTTGTTTTAGTGAGAATGGATATTTTAAGACTGAGTTAGCAGAGTTCTAAATGAATTACAAACTTTGTGAATTATTAGAATAAGCACAAAA
>JGI24158J21664_10006381_pt1 | contig 15541 bp, 13 predicted proteins | sample Ectturendosymbi3_FD_21664 | JGI IMG/M metagenome (IMG submission 21664)
GGCAGTCGCCGCACCAGGTTTATTTTGTCGGAGGTTTCCAACAGCAAATGGAGGAACCACATTTACATGTGCAACTAAATCAAAACAATGAAGTAAGGTTAACTGAAGACACAAGGAAACCCAATGAGATTTTCGCGATGTTGGTATAACAAAAGAGTTTGTCAGTATTGCGTGGTAGCAAAACAGCCGGTACTATGTTAGTTAAGAGGAACTTATTTTTGTTATGAAAGCTTCTGGGAGTTGTTCTTTCCTTACCTTCCAGGTTGCCACGCAATGAAAACACATTTTTTTGATGATAGAGCCTTAATTATTTCAAGCACAAATATTATTTATCTACATCAAGTTCATCCTACACCTGACGAATATCTAACCAATTAACGCGTAGGACAAATTAATTAATTCCTATTCAAACTCCGTTTATTTATATGCATTTTATCATATACTAACCTGAGTGTCGAAGCCAAGCAACAGCAGCATGAGGAAAAATAAAACGCACCAAAGTTGAGGAAGCTCGATCAGCGACAACGCCTCCGGGTAAGCTATAAACGTTAAACCAGGTCCAGACTGCGCTACTTTGTCAACTGTTGTATTCTGCAGTCAAAATAAAAAACCTAAAATTTATATTATACATTCGCAGAATGAATTCTACAGTAGAGCTGCATACACTATTTGATTATCCTTTGGTTTTGAAACATTTAATACAAATATGCACATTATTTCCAAAATAGAAAACAACACCTCATTTCAAACCTGGTAGTTTGCCATAAAGCCAAGTGTTGAAAAGACAGCGAATCCACTTGTAAAGCTAGCTAGAAAGTTCATTACACCAATCATAAATGAGTCTCTGCAAAAATGAAACAAGCATTAACGAGAGTGATTGTTTTTTGAATTCATGCACACCACTTTGTCTTTGAAGTAAAGCCAATGTTTTTCCTTTTCTCTGAAAAATGACATTTCTCACCGTGGTGTTTTCACAGTAGCTATGTTTCTGTAAATTGAACTACCAGTGTATGTGACCACTGACCATGTGAAATATCTTGTAATCGTATAATATTTCTTTGGTGAATGTCTTCAAAAAACACCCTGGAGGAGATGCACTACTTTCATCTTGATTCGTTACAATTTGAAAAAATCTAAATTAAACCTTGGACAAAACTTTGTACCACACATAAAAACTAGCATTACAATAAAATTGCAATCTTTTGCTGGAAAAGCAAGTAATTGTATTCTGAAATTGAAACATTCTTCTTGGTCACGCACTGAATAAAAACTACGTCTTGCAAAACTAAACTGCTGTAAACATTTTAAATATTTCATTTTAGTTAGCCCCAATGCTTTACGTGCAAAAAGACCATTTTAAACCAGACTTTTTCTTTTGTTTTTTCTTCTTTTTGAGATTAATTTCAGTTACTGTAATCGTGTCAAAAATCTTGAAGAGGTCAAAAATAAGCCAATATAAATGGCGTACAATGAAGAGTAGCATGATTCTGATCAAAAATTGTTTTCTAACGCAAACTGTTTCAAACCTAAATTGAACGCAAAGTTACTATCGACGTACTTGATAAAATCGTGATGCTTATCATTGTAGCTTCCCATCACAACCATTGTTCCTCCTCCGATACCAAAAGAATACAATACTTGTGATGCAGCGTCAGCCCAAACCTGCAACATCGCTTTTCGGATATCAAATTGCTTGGATCAGAAAATACAGTAGCAAAAAGCACGGGAAATATATCAAAACTCACGTTTTCACCGTGTATTCAAAATCCTTAGACGGTTTTCGTAGGTCAATAAAACCTTATTGCTTAACAGTATCCAGATTGACTAAACTGAAGCATTGTGATTTTTAGTATAAGAAAATAGCTGGAAACAAGGTGGACCGCACTTTTCGAGAAACAAACAACATAATCTGATTACATCCGCTAGAAATCAAGTTTAGGACTAAGTCATGATTCCATTTGTCTTGCAGTCATTGCTCATATCAAGGTTCATAAAAGTTGTTTTCTTCCATAGTATAAAGATTTCGTTAGAGTCCATAGATAAACATGGGCAAACAAAGAATGGGATGGACGTAGTTTGACCTTTCCCAGAACATACCTCTAATTCACCAAGCTTTTTCAAATCTGGGATGATATAATATGTAACGCCGTTCATAGCGCCATCCAGTGTCACGCCACGCACAAGAACAACCACAATCAGGATATACGGAAGCGTAGTTGTGACATAGGCCACCTGAAAGGAACATCAAAGAAAATGTGTAAAACGTTCGATTGCACACCTGAGTAAAAGTTTGTTCACGTTTGAGCCTCGTACATACAGTAACATCCAAGCAGTGAAACAACGTGTAGTATGATACTTTTGCCTGTGTCCAACCATACAACTTAACGAGAAANAAAAACAGAAACTGTTCAGGTTGTGTTAGGAATCCACATCTTGATAAAAGAAAATCGGAAGAAACAAAAGTTTGAACCAGAGTCATAATTCTAGTTATGGGCATGTAAATAAAAAAGCGAGCCAAAATATGGTCTTTTTATATCACATTCGCCTCCTTTGGTTAGGACCTTATGATTATAGATTCGTTCCTGGTGGCTGGTTAGTCGGGGGAATTATCATCGTGATGGGGAATTTAGTTCAGATGCTTTGTAAGCTACGAATACTGCAAACTTTTAAATCAATAGCCACTTTACAACATACATGCGAGAATGAGTCAATTTCTAACGCAATTTTCGTTGCAGCAGGCATATTTTTTGATCACTTTTGGTGAAATTTGGTTTCAATGTATTCGGCACAAGACTCGTGATGTTTAAGTGCTTATTCACATTTTTCAGGTATAGTTTATGATGTTCACTTGAGTTTATGGTTTACTACGTGAAGTCAGTCTAGTTATAAGCCTGTCTGAAGCAAAGAGCTGCAATCGAATTCTTTATTACGGTATTAGAAACTCCTGCTAACAATCAGAAGACCTAATTTACAAGTATAAATGCACACACTACAGCAGTGTATGGAGATGGGTACAGAGCAAGAACCGACACGGCTGACAGAAGAAAATGAAGCTGAAAAAATATATGCTGCATTGATCAATGCGAATTCACTTGATTTTGCACCGACAGACTCAAATTTAGTGGTGCAATGAAAGAGACACTGAAAGGAAAACAATATGACAACAAAAAAGAAGTAAAAAGTGCAGTCAGGAATTTGCTTCGTAAACAAACACGCGATTTGTCTTAAAAATATGTTGTATTTGAAACCATTTGAACGTGGTGCAAAGTTATTGAAATAGGTGTCTACGTTAAGAAATTGGGGTGTGACCCTCTGAAATGCAGCGTTTTGGTTTGTGATTTCTTTCATTTCATAGAACTCTTAACTTTTCTGAAATAAGAAATGCGTTGCATTTCATTTCACCGTCGTATTAAACTGAAGGAAGTCCAAAGAGAGCTAAATGGAAGAAAACACCTTTGCTTGCTAAGGGATTCCTTTGTTATTACTTTTTAGGTGTATGGGATTCATACCAAAGTTGGTTTTCCCTTAAATGGCAATATTAGCTTGACAGGAATGAATGGTACAAATATTTGAGGTACTTATAACGATCACTGCATGTACTTAGCACAACTTCTAAATATTTTTATTTCTTGGATGCAACAGCACAAAATGTGAGAATTAACCTATTCAGCAGTATTTGATAAGCTGTAAACACTATTGTCATTTCATTGTTCATCAAACGCTTACATTTGGTAAAACACCGACAAGGCTATCTACCGATGAGAATGGAGTATAGAGTAGGTTTTGTATATAGATTGATATCACAAATATTTAACTACTAAATTTAGTGACATTACTACAATTTCCGGCCATACGAGAATTTCTAATTGTTATTGATAAAAGATTTCAGATTATTATCACCATACAGTGTTTCAGAGAGCAAAGGATAACACGTTTTCGACATGTAACTTTTGGATTGAAATTTGACTACCGTGTTCATTATGGCAGTCATCATTGAGTAAAAAATGCAAATGTATGTCCAATCATGATTGTGTATTGCTAGTTTGTCTTCCTACATTGCATGAGGTTGTTCCTAAACAGTTTTGATCTTCCAACCATTCATTTTTCAACCTGTTTTGAACATATCTTCTTGAAAACACAAGAATGGTCCTGTCACTTAATACACAATTAAGACTTTACAACTTGCATTTATCTCGCATTTTCACAAGAACTGAGACAATTGTCGTCTTGAAATGAGCTGCAAAATAAAACGTTTTTGACCCCTTCATGATATAAAGTCCTCAATATTTTTTGTCTGCGCGTTTGCAAATATCTTATGAATTTAGCTTCTATATCTTTTTTATTCTTCTCACCTTAGCTGTCAACTTGACACCTTTAAATGTGGAGAAATAAACACCAACCCACAAAATCAATAAATACAAAGCCAAGTCCCATCGCAAGCTTCCAATGTCTCCAATTCCAGAGGAAAGACCAAGAACTTCGCGACTGATAAACAATGCATTGGTGTTATTCTGTAACACGTTGACACAAATTACAAAAACGTGAGAAAACCTAAAATGTCCAGAAAATATAAAAACGTAGTTGAGTTTTGAGAGCATTCCAAGATATTTCAAACTGTAACTACTATTGTTTGAAATACTTTCCGTTGCTAACTCGCAGAAAAATTCATCTTAGTTGAAAATCCTCGAAAATGTCATTCAAACCACGAGGACAGAAATCATGCTTAGCTTTGAAACGGATTTAGTAAAACGTCATTTACTTCCAGTATTCTTCTGCAGCAGATATCGCAGTGGCGTTGGTCGAATTTGAGATATTCCCATAAACTTCCCACTCTGAGGATGATCCATTCACGTTAAATCTGTCCATTTCCACGCAGTTTACTGTGTTCCATCCATTATTACACGAGGCCCATGGCAGTTCGGACTTAAAGCTATTTACGAGATATTTGAAGGCCCAAACAAGAATAATTATGTAGTGAATGTTTGAATAGAACTGCATCACCAAGTTGGCCAATGCTATGCCTGAAAGAAGACAGTAATTTACTGAACTGTGAAAGGCAAAATAGGGAAAACAAAAAACACAAAGGTAAGACAGAAATCTTTAGCCATTTACGGACACAAGCGACAGATCTGTAACGTTTGAAATGTATGTTTTATATAATACTGAAACGGACTTTTTGTCACAGATGCCTGCAGGCTTTGATTTGTCACGTTTGCACTCAAATACATTTCTCATTTGGAAGCACTCCAATTTCTGTTTTTTTGCCAGTGAAGCAGTTTTTAGGCCTTTCAGGCATTGTGACTGGACGCTGGTAGGAGGTGCTTGGCCTCGCGCCGTTTGGGGGGAAGACCACGAAGAAGTGGGTAGCTAAATTTTTCTCATTACAAAACAGGTAAATTTATCAAATGCACACTATTTTTTGTAAACATACACATTGTGCTGTTCTGTGCAATGGTTTGATTCAAACTTCACGCACCTGAATCACTTTTCCATTGCTCCGTTGTCGTGATGGTTGCAAACAAAAATCCAACTATCAGTTTTTTTCCTATTAATTAGCCCTTTTGAAAACAGTATCAATCATACAAGGTGTAGAAATGGATGAGAAAAAATTTTATTGAAAAACTTGCAAGTCTATAGCACATAGGCGTCGGAAGGGGGCAAAGGCCTTCATCTGGATTTTGAAATTTGACTTTTGTTAATTGCAATTTTTAAGAACATGTTTGTTTTCTTAGTTTTGAGAGGAAAAAATGAAATTTTATTATCATTGGCTCCAGCTGAAAAAACACTTTTTGGCTGCCAATGGGAAATTCCTCAATTGGCCCCCTGGAAAAATCCTTCAGATTCCCATCGGCTTTGGACTAACGGAGTAGACGCTGGTGGTAAAAAAATTTGAATATGGCATTTTAACATGCGATTGTGAGTTTGTCTCTAACACGATTATAATTGTCTTTTCAGCTTAGTACCAATCAAATATGCAAATTTATGAGTCGCGTCACATTTGAAAAAGTAAGGAATTACAGTCATATTAATAATTTCATGCATGCTGTCTCCAACAAATGGAATGTTTGACAAATTTTTTCCAAGTGAGATCTATTTTGGATCATTTAAAGAAAAAAACATTTACTGCATTTTGGTGACTGTTTTTTCACTGTGCCACTCACTTTTGATTTGGCACGGCAAGGAACTTACTGTTTGGATTCAGTGTGTCAAAGTCGCTTGCAGGGTAGCCGTTTGGCATCTGGTAAAGAGCTCGAAAATGGCGAGGTGCACACGATGGAAAAGAAAGCATTATACCTATACGTTGCCGCTATAATGTAAAGTGCATTTGTGCTTGTAGTAGTAAAAACAAAAAATGTTTTTGGAATTTTCACATGCAATGAAAGCATCGACTTACTCTGTGTAAAATCAGCTGTCATTGCTCCCTCGCACTTATGGTTCTAAAAATTAGTTGGGAATGGGATTATGTTTTGAGGTTGTGCTTCGGTTAGGACAGGGGTTTCCAACCTTTCTCTGACCATGTACCCATTCAGCATTTCGACATACGATCATGTACCCCTATAATTCCTTACAACAAAAAGGCTGAGAAAATAAAAATATCCATTGAATTTTCATTGGAACTTTTTTATTTTACAATATTTGGAAATAATTAATATATAAATACATTTTATCTTCTACTGCAAAAACGAAATGTACCCCTTCAGATAGGTAAATGTACCCCGATAGGTACATGTACCCCAGATTGGGAACCCCTGGGTTAGGATATTCACAGCGTTATGTTGGGAAATAAGGTCAGGAAAGACTGAATCTGGAAAAATATAAATGAACGTTGACCTTATGTTGGTAATTTGAGGATGAGAGTAAGCTTTACTTTGGTGATATAGTAATGTTGCATGGAAGAATTGGATTTGTATTTTGTGCATTTTCCTGCAAAACAAGTCCCTTTGAAGCAGTTTTTGTGTTTTGCATCGATGGCACACGGTTTGAGCAGTGTGACACAGTCTTACACACGTTTTGTAAATATCAAATGTTGGTAATATTTGGGGTGCGATGACAGGTGTTACAGATATGTAGGATTTCATAACATTATAAACAAACGAAAAAGTTTAATAACGTGGCAAAATATCAAAATAAGCTTCATAAAGGAACATAAAACCACTTTTAAAAAATTTTTCGAAGCAAAATTAAATTCTTGTCCAAAGAGTGTTAGACGAAATCTTGGGAATAATGAAACAAACACAAGAAACCGTAGCAAGCAAACGTTGCAACAATCTATAGAAAAGTAATGTAATTTGTACGAAATCAAAACAACTAACATCATGATATAATTCAGATTAACAGAGACAAAACACAACATCAACTGCATTCCCTACTGAACAAACCAGAAAAGAGTATAAGGAATGCTAAATGACATTACAATTTCGAAATGAACGTAACAGGCCACCTGCTACAACACGGATATAGCTGTAATCACAGCAGCAAATGGAAAAGCAATACCCTGCTAAGCAATCCGGGGTATTCCACTACTCAGGGGCTTGTTTTTTGTTAATTTTATGTGCTTAGAAAAATTTTGGAAACCTGTGTTTCCATGGCTTCCCGTAATTTTTAGAGACAAATGGAATGGTGCCAGAGTTATTTTACGAAAATGTCCCTGAAAGCCTATAAGAAGAAAATTGGGGCACTCTATTACCCAGGGTTGCCTGATGTGCGACAAATTTTGTGCACCCTACTACCCTAAAATTTCAGTGTGGTTTTAATTGCAAAACGTTTCGCGCCAAATATGACTTATATGTGAAGAGTAGACTTACACTATGACTTGTTCTGAAGAAAAAAATGTATCTAAAACACGCATGACGTTTTCTACGCACAAATAAAATTTCACCTCTAAAAAAGCAGTTATTTGGGGGTACAGTGCATAAAACTTGTATGCTATGTATGTCTTGCTACGCAGATACGATATTGTTGCGTAAGTGATTAAAAATGAACTTCGGGAAGTCAAAAACAGTTCTTCAGGAAATAACGGATGTCGCATGTCCCAGGAAAACGTAATCAAATTTTGAGTTGCGCTACACCCTTCCATTCCTGACTCGTATAGTGTTTGAAGGTTTCCTGAGCAGAGTTTATAACAAGATAATAAACTACAAAAAGCGTATTAAGTTCTGCACAGCTATTGAGTTTTGAGACTTAGTTTTGGTCTCGGTATTGGTCTCTAATGTTGCATGTCTCATCATGATCTTGAAGGCTGCAGGTCTCGGTCTAGATCGTGTTGCTTCGAGACGTTGAATGTTCTACCGATATTGACCTAGCACAGCTTCAGTAAATCGACCTCTTTACTGTCTGTAATGTCTCCAGGTAAAGAAAAACCAAATAATTTGGCAAAAATTCAAGAAATATGATAAAGTTGCAGCTGAAGCATGTTCATGACCCTTGTTTAATTCAAGGACAACTTTGGAGAATCTGACACAGAGTTGTAAACGGGCCTCATTTTGAGGCCCGAGCCCGATATCACAAGCCTGATCCCGGCCCGAGTCCGGCATTTATTTTTGAAGCACGATTTTGGCCGGAAAGCCAAATTTACCGTGTGAGTCAAGATAAGCCCAACTGCGAAGTACCAAACAACGTAGTGTACTGGTATAGCTGCATGTGCACGGCTTTATCACACCTTGACCAAAACATTGGCAAGCACCAACGTAGCTTGTTAGTCAATAATAATATTGTAGAATGTAATGTTTATGAAGAAAAAATGAAACTATCACGAAATTACTGTATCCACGACGGCGCTATAGGCATAAAAGAAACTATCTGGTGTAGCGCTACAGGCATGAAAAGCCTGTTTATAGGCCATCGTTTCTTGAAATAAGCCAAGAATCGCGTGAGTGATCTTTTCGACGCAGTACCAGCGTGCTAATTTCCTACATTTTAGTTTGCTAAGATCAAAGTAAGTCATTCAACATTCGGCCCATTTTGAGATAGTGACATGATTTTTAACGCAGTAAGGACTTTCGGTTGGACATAGCTGATTTATATCAAATTGCGACATTTTAAAGTAGAACGTGTGAAATTTACATTAATAAATCAAATATTGAGCTATCTGCAGCAAACCTGATATAGTGCAGTACCTCTATCTTCTTATAAACTGCGTGAACGCGTGTTCCATTCACTTTCGTCATGTCCATAAACTTCCTTGATGTACGTTCGGCGCTTTCTGAACAACACAGTTGCCTATCTCGTCCTTTTTGGCGCAGCCCTGCGCTATAGGCGCCCGGCTAGTTAGCCTACCATCATGGTAAGGCCGGCACTGATCTCAAAAAACTTGGCGATTAAATGACTTGCTTAGACGAAAAAGGCAAGTCTGATATTTTGAGTTACTGTAACTATGCTCGAAAGAATTCAATGTTCTCGTTGATGGTTTATTAAACAGTGAAAACTTGTGTCGAAAGCGAGGGGTATTTGAAATACAGCAGCTATTGACCAACGGTATCAAATTTCCAAAATCGGAAATCCGCAGAATGTACTACTATAGTGAAGGGCTGAGGAGTGTACTGTAAATGTATTTTGCAAATATCCATTTCGTAAAATATGTTGGCGCTGCATTCTTCAGCAAACAGCACACAGATTAACCAATCAATTGTGGTAAAGATCTCGAAAATGAAAGATAACTATTTTGAAGTTAGCCCCAAGAACCAGACAGCTCCAACGCAATATCACCAAGCATCTGCCATTGTTTAATCACCGCCAACGTAAGTTATGTATGAAAAAAATTATATCTTTACACACAGCGGGCAAAACTCCAATGTCGAATTAGAGATTGCGACTATTTTTATATGCTAACAGTCCAGCTGGCTTAACTGAATTGATAGCTGGTCGAATGGAATCTCTGAGAATGTTTTCTTTCTGCCACTTGAATGCACGCAGCTTTTATGCCCATAACAATTCCAACAAACCTGATGACATCTCTCTATTTACCAACAAGTTTGAATTTGATATGATTGCTATCTCCGAAACATGTCTTGACCATAGACATCCGCAAATAGGGGGAAAAAACAGGCATTTTCCCCCCTGGAATTTTGGGATGAAGGACCAAAAATTTCTAGAAAACCTGAACTCAGCAGCTTAATTTCGATTTATTGACTTAATTCTTACGGTCACAGTTTTTTTTCCGATGTGAGACTCACACTGCACAAGAGCCAGGTTTACTGTTCTTGTGTTATGCAGCGATCAGCTTGCAAATCATTCATGCAGGGAAAAAACGGGCATTTCTTCCCTGGAAATTGGTCTTAAGACCCAGGAATTTTTGGAAAAACTGATGTCAGCAGCGTAGTTCCGATGAATTAATTTATATCGGACAGTGACACTTTATTGCCGGTATGACACTCACACTGCACAAGAGCCAGGTTCACTTTTCTGGTGAAATGCAGTGATGACTTCTGTCCACTCCTTTCCGAGCAAACGTTGGCTGCGAAGCTTGCGTGCAGACTGTTCTACTATTGTCTTTATTGTGTAACATTAATGGCAGGAAATCTTCAAAGGTTTATTTTAAGTTACGGTAGTAGTAGACTTTTCAGTCGCGTGTGACTGCCAGTTTGCCACTGCTGTTTTTTTCACTAGATCTTGGGTTTTTCTGTTTTGTCTGGGGTACTGGGGTTTTTATTGAAATTCTGTTTTTTTTGACTCTGGTCAAATTTTAGAAATATATGTTGTACTACCGTATTTTCCATTCAAGAATACAGTAGGCCTAGTTTCAAACAAGGGCGTGATGTGCAGAGTCAGTAGCCAGTACAGTTGAGTAGGGTTTGGCTTAATCAAATTGTTTTAAATCTAAATGTTTTACAGATTAAGCACTCGCTACTAGACATAGGTCAGCACTGTAATCTATCGCTGATATGTAAAGGGCTGGTCGTGCATGATTTTGGAATGCTTTTTCTGGTTGTGAAGATCTTGTGGTTGAGACACTGTTCTTTGTGTTACAGGCGCATTGNAATAGGCACACGAATGTAAGTAAGACCATTTGAATGTNAAATTAGTAGTCAAATATTGCAATGATTAGGGTGAAAGGAAAACTGTAAGACCTTGAATGTATCATGTACATGTTTCAATTTTTGCATTTAAGTNAAGGCAAAAGAAAACATTAAACGTTTTTTAGAAAAGATCTAACTATTTATATTACTGCATACATTTGTCTTTCTAATAGCCTACTTGTAAACTGTCAGTATTTTTGAAAATAGACTCGAACTTGTTGAAAAATTGATGCAAATAATGCATATTACCTTAATTTTTAATGTGAAAGTACTTGTAGTGTACATTTCACGTTTTGTTTTACTTTTTTAACATTGTGTATGTCTGGGTTTTTTTATTATTTTTTGGTTTTTTTCAAGGTCAATTGTGGGGTTTTTCTTTATAATAGAGTGGCAACACTGGTGACTGCTGAACGCAGACATCTTGGCAGGTACTGTAGTACAACGAGACAGTGACTTCTGATAGCGGCAAGCCACGTATCTTTATACTGTGTGAAAATAAGCATGAGTAAATACGTAGCAAGGTTCCACAACTTTGAAAATCCATTGTTAGTGTGAGACGGTTAACTTGAATGTGACCAATGCACCTGAGTGAACAACGTGCTTATGCACTCGTGCAGGCTTATTTTCACAGAGTACATAAAAGTACGTGGCTTGTTAGAATACATCTAGGCAGGCTTGTGGGAATACATATTAATCATTTAGTACTTTGCGGAGTGACAGTATGGCTTCAATCGACAATGTCATATGAACGCTACCTCGGTTTATGTATGCTGAGAGTTCACCATGAAAAAATCAAAGAAAAGCAAGCTTTTATTAAAATGGTGGGGTGGTTGATCAATTTGGACGAGATATCAGACGTCTGCAGGTCTAAGTGAAGCTGACAAGTCTTTCTAGNNAAAATAAAGTCATGATCTGTGGTTTCGTTAACGATAATGGCAATCCTTCATTGAAAAGAAATAACCTGCTTGGAAAATCTGCAGAAAGGTTATTTTGTAAACCTGGGTTGCGGAGCCGGAGTTGGATTTGTAAGGAGTCGAAGGTTTTTGGGTGGAGTCGGAGTAGGATTCCTAACAACAGTGGAAGTCGGAGTCGTAAGGTGTCGGAGTCGGACTTTTTGGTCCGACTCCGGATATCAAATTGGATCATTTTTTACATCACACTCTTAAACTGGGAATTCCTGTTGAAATGGTACAATTTCTGTTGAAACTTTTGTTGACACAGAGATTTCTTGCTGTACACCACGATTTCCATTGATTTTAACAACAGCCAAATTTCAATCCGTTTGTGACCCTTTCCGGTCCGCAATGGTCCCGGCCTGGGTCCCAAAATGTCTGCTTTGTTTGTCTGTCGCGTCGCATTTGCAGTTGGTTACAGTCTTTCCATTGACTGTTCGTAACATTTGAAGCACTAACTTCATAATAAAACTTAAAATATGTAAGTTGTCCCACGTTTTGCGAGCTGTTTGAATCTGCATTAAGATTCTGCGTTTTCGTCTCCTTTCATTTGGTGCAGGACAAAATCTTCACCACACTTACAAATTTTTCTGACTTTTCTTAGCATCGAAAAGAAAAGACAGAAACTGCTACTTTTTAGTAAGCCCAAGCATTTGTTTTTACTTTGGACATGCACATTTACACATTGCATGAGAGACAAACACAAGTTCAAACAATCATCAACTTCAAATAGAAAAGCGAGACAGCATAAAAACCGAATGTTTTTTTCATGACAGTGAAAGCGTAGGTTTCATTTCCTTGTGCCATTCGACAGTGTGGTATTTTTTGCAACAATCGCTAAAATGACATCCTTGTTAATTATATAGGTCCTACAGTACAACAAAGTTGTTTCTCAGTGTTACTTCCTATGGCAAACAATGCATATTTTGTTGTGACCACTAGGAAATTCAGCAACGAAATGAAGTTCCTTGTTGAGCCTTTGTACTGAAACCAATATATACTTAGTTGGCCAAGTTCGCTTGTATATTGTGTACAGTGCACACTATACATGCTTTCTAATGTATGTAGTAGGTCAAAACGTTGGGATTATATCATCAAACATACTGCCAAACACATCAGGTATTACCAGCTATCAGTGGAAACGCCTTGACAGCTTTACATTAAACTAGCTGTTTGAGTTGCTACAGCTGAACTCCAGTCCGCTACCACAGCTTTAAGGAAGAAACCACAAAGGACGTGAACCAACTTCAAAACATCCATGGATCAGCACCAGACGCACTAAAGGAGAAAATGGCATTGTTTACTCATGATTTGCTTCTCTCGTTTCCTCGAGAGATATGGTTGGACGTGGTATGGCAGCTTGAAACATTCTGTCGCCTCACAGACATCTGGGGACCAAATTACATAAAGTTAATTTCGTTCTGTCAGTGATCTTGTGACCGGTAAGGGTTTTAATGAGTCGGAGTCGGAAATTTTGGAAGGGCCGGAGTCGGAGTCGGAAATTTTGGGAAGATCGGAGTCGGATCTTTTACCTCCGACTCCGCAACCCTCATGTAAACTTTGTTATGGCGAACCTTACCGACATGATCGTAATAGAAATGGAGGTGGTGTTTTGGCTTTTCTAAAGTCGGGCTATATGGCACTCGTAGGTATGATTTGGAAAGCGCCAATGTAGAAATGTTGTGGTTGGTATGTCTCAATATATCTAATTCGTTTCTCCTTGCTCTGCGCTACCAGACACTTAATGTGAATGCCCAGTCTCGCCAGAAGAACTCAGTTTTTAATGACTTGATCTTATTGGTATTGTTGCAGGTGATTTCAGCCATCTGAATTTAGCCAAACATTTGCACCTGTCCTGTAATGTGACTTCGGCCATAATATGCACACTTAAGGTCTCAGCAACTGATACAGCATCAAATAGAGCATGCTGAAATTTTGGGTTAACTCAAGATCATGACATGTTTTTTTGTTTCAGGCACATCTTAAGGACGTGTCATAACATACAATGAGAAAAAAAGAACCTTAATCATATCATCAGTTATCCATTCCTCGGCTTCTCTCGAAGTGGGATAAAAATATACGATATTTTGGTAACCTGCTTTCCAAAACCTTCACACCGCCTGCAATATTATGGTGAGTTTGAATGACATTTGATATAATTTCATTTATTGACTAAAGTGAATCCCAAGTAGTTTATGCACGAGAATGAGCGAAGGTAGTGGACATTTTCGGTGGAATTCTATTATGGCATTGCAAATAATTTTTGGATACAGTCTTTTCATACAGGAACAGAGAAATACATCTTACCTTTCACCGCAGGCACAGCAGACCAACTTTGCAATATCCCACGACGTACTCGTTGTCCCAATGATGCCTCTAAAATCAAAATGGGAATGCCAACAAGTGCAGCGAATACAAGGTACGGAATAAGGAAAGCTCCTGCAAAAGAAGTGAGAGGTATCAAACAAACGCGCTAAATACAATGGTGTCTCATTAGAATTTCACAGTGATTTAAGCTGAGACCAAAAACACAGAAACAACACCTGAAACCATCCTTCATGCTGCGCTGCATTAACAATTTGTTCAAAGTTGTTTTGGTCGATGAATAGGACTCGTTGCACCATCTTTTCGCAACAACACTTGTAGAACATCTATGGGCAACAGGTGTTTCGTGTTGCGCTGCAATGTTTTATATGTGAACTTCGTACTCATTGTTTTCAGGCGGTTGCATTGAGAAAAACAGGAAACATGTTGCTTTGTCTTAAAATTAACTTTAGCATGAATTATCCAACTTAAAGGAAAGTTTCGTTTTTGGCGGACACAAGTTGTGTGCAAGAGGGCGGTCCTGTGTTAACACAGTATCTATCCGTGACATGACTTGAGTTTATTACGGCACAAAAAATAAAGGCACAGGATGAACAAAATATTATAAACATAAACTTTTTCATATATGCAGTTCTGAAGGTTTCAATAATAAAACTGCAAAAATAATATCGATATCTGGCGAATAAGGGCAACGCGTTAATGAACAGGTCATAAAACATTTAAACGGCTCTGCAGCAAAACTGATTACTTATTATCTTAAAACAGGGGTAGGGAACCTACGGCCCGCGGGCCAAATGCAGCCCGAGTGAGCATTTGATATGGCCCGCATTAGAGTACAACATCCCATCAAAACGAAGTAGCATGATAAGCAGATACTTAGAGAGCAAATCGAAAGAAGTTACTCTTTCTGATAGTTTTAGATAAAGTTGAATCTTAGGATAATATCGATTTTGCGGCCCGCCAGCGTATAATGTACAATTCATGCGGCCCGCGATAGTAAATAGGTTCCCCAGCCCTGTCTTAGAATAAGTTCTGTTCGTACTCTTCCAATCCATTTCAGTAACGTACCGAAAAAATCACCAACATACACCATCCATTGCGCACATAAAACTAGCATCTGTGACTGCCAAGTCTCATTTATTCCGAGCACTCCCGTGCTTTACTGAGGTTTGGCCAGTCATCAAGGCACGTGACGCACAGTTTATGGTGGCACACTGCTGACTAAAATCACGCTTATCAAATGATAAG
>JGI24158J21664_10006382_pt1 | contig 15540 bp, 8 predicted proteins | sample Ectturendosymbi3_FD_21664 | JGI IMG/M metagenome (IMG submission 21664)
CAGCTCTCTAGCGCAATCGGCGGAGGAGCTAGGGCGTTGGTAAGGCAACCGAAAACTGCTGTTTTTTAGGCCGAAATCGAAGTACAAATATATCGTAGACCAGCTCTCAAAGTGTTAAGCAATTAAACTTCATCAACATGCCTAAACAAATTTACAGAAACGTTTCTGACACATTGTTTCATGCTTCCCTAGCATTTGGCAGCCTATCAAGGCACTTCCATCACACAAACCGCAGTCTTGGTGCAGTGGAACTGGTCATGCCTAGGTGGACCAACTCAAAAATACCATGCCTTCAAACAGCCTTTGAAACACACACAGAGTTGGGATTCCCACTCCAAGACCGAATGTTACTTAAACACACTCTAGAACCACATTTTTGGACTGTTTCCAAGAACGAAATTAAAAAAAAAACATAAATACACATTGCAGGAACTTTTGAAAGCAAAAAAACATAAAACAGCCTATGTCTGTGGAAAACAGTGGACAGCATAGCTTGGATGTAGACCTATATCCAATGGTAAAAAAGTGTTAACATCTGACTTTTAAAAGAACTATAACTAATTGACATGTTCTTACATATTGATTGATGTGCATCAGTCTGTGCTGTGTTCTATGCATAGTAGATTATATAAGTAATTAATATGGGATCGTCATGACATTCATCTGTATATAGCGAATTTATTTTATGTTTAAAAGGCAGTTAAATTACATTTACAGTTATCAACATGGAGTGTCAACAAGAAACCTTGTTGCAACATCATCACCATTATCAAGTCTGCCATATGCTACCAGCATCTGATTTGTTAGTAATGTAGGTTGACTAGTACTGCTGCTCATTGCAGCAGGAGAACATCTGAAGATTGTAGCTGAGATGTGCTTGGAGAACTATAAGTAGCAATGGTTTCACACAGGTTTACTTCAGTTAAATCATTACTCGATTTGGTATTTTGAAGTATGTTATTTTTCTTATTTATCCATGTGAAAGAGGCACAATGACTAAAAATAATTCTTTTTCACTGCAATGTATAAAAATTTAAGCTCACAAACACAATTCCAAAATCCCTGCTTAGTTCTTTACAATAAATAATCCATGAAGCTGAAATAACACTAATGAGTCATAGCTTCCACTAGGATTAAAGCCTCTGATGATCAACAGATCACTTCTCTTTTAACGAGAACCACAAGTTTCTACCAAATGACCTTTGCCATATGCATATTACTCATTGTGAATGAAGCACAGGTGTGATCACAACGTTTCAATTTTTGATTCTGTAATTTGCATCCAGTCCGAAAGGATGTGACTGTGACCGATGAAGCCTTTTTGGGTCGATACCGATGCCAAGTGTTTTTAGTTTTTCATTGCCATTTTAACCGATGCCAGTATTTTTGCCTTACTCAAACTACAGTTGAAAAACATTACTTCACTGCAATGAAGAACCATACAGCATCAAATTCTGTGTAAACCTAGACCGCTAAAACAGTCAACCAACACAGCTGTACCTTGGTTTGTTCTAAGGCAGCCATCTGCCTACTGTGCAAAACCCTTTAAGCAAATGTTACATCATAGAGTGGTTTATTGGGACAATTGTGCAGTGGTCTGTGTATTACGTACTACCAGTGTTCCCTCTAAGTCGAAAAAAACAGCACTTTCGGCACTTTTTTTGGACACCAGCCAACAAAAATTTTGAAAACCGGCACATGCAAAATTTGGACGCATTTTCCTTCACAGAAGAAAATTTCACAAGACATAATTTCATAATTTTGTCAAAGATGTGCGGGTCATATTTTCCCGATTTAAGCCATGCTCAGGTCGCAGCAAGTACATACAGCAGTGAGCAGTGTAAAAAAGTTCAGACACATTTTCACAATTTATGTGTCCAAAAACAATCCTTTTTGCCATGACGTTGAGAGGTATTTTGAAAGTTCTCCACTTGCAATGTTTAAAAGAAAAAATTCTGTGCACATTTTCACGACTTATGTGTCCAAAAACGAAGTTTTTTGCTGTGAAGTTGAGACGCATTTTGAAAGATCTCCGCTTGCAATGTTTAAAAGAAAAAATTCTGTGCACATTTTCACGATTTATGTGTCCAACAAAGAGGTTGTTTGCCGTGAAGTTGAGACGGATTTTGGAAGTTATGCGCTTGCAAGGTACACTGAAAAAATTCTGGGCACATTTTCATGATTTATGCTTCCAAAAACGAAGCTGTTTGCTGTGAGGTTGAGAAGCATTTTGGAAGTTTTGCGCTTGCAAGGTGTACAGAAAAAATTGTGGGCGCATTTTCATGATTTATGCGTCCAAAATTGAAGCTGTTTGCTATGAGGTTGAGACGCATTTTGGAAGTTCTCTGCTTGCAAGGTATACAGAAAAAATTCTGGGCACATTTTCATGATTTATGCGTCCAAAATTGAAGCTGTTTGCTATGAGGTTGAGACGCATTTTGGAAGTTCTCTGCTGACAAGGTATACAGAAAAAATTCTGGACCCATTTTCACGATTCATGCATCCAAAAGCGAAGCTGTTTGCTGTGACTGTGATGTTTATATGCATTTGGGAATTTTTGCCTTGCAAGGTTTATGAAACATGCTCTGGGTGCATTTTTACAATTTCACGTGTCCATAAATCTATGTTGTTCGGGCCCAATGCAAAATCCTTGACTTTGCATTTATTAAAATGCTTGGAATCCCAACCCATTTTGAGAACTAGTGCACCAACAAACTGCGACGTACAGGCGTGATTTCAAGTGAATGAACTTTTTGAAGAAGACTTGGACTGGCACGATAGACACATTCTGTGATATCTGAGAATCGAAAGAACAGATTTTGTGACATTTTACCTAAGTTAAGTTTTCTGGCAAAATTAAGCTAATTCGTTCATAGAGGCCTTTATCTTAACTTCTACTTGTGTTTTGCATTTAATGCACCTTTGGCAGACAATAAAACCTATTTTTTTCTAGTTTAGCATGTCTCATCACGTGACTGGTAAGCGGCTGAGGCCATGAAGTTTGACGGTAAAATTTCACGATCATTTGTGATGTATTAGGTATGAAAGCAAACAAGCCTGCAAGAGGTGGGAAGAATTCTGCAATGATCACTGATAGTCATAAATAATATATAAGCTTGGCAAGATATAATTACGATGCACTTATTTCAGAAAACAGTTAACTTGCACATGCAGTAAAGTGCTAACAAAGTCAGTGCTTGTTTGCGAAATTAGGCTAATGTCTCGATCAAGTCAGTATAAGAAGTCGAAAGGCTGAGAGAAGAGGTTTCTGTCAATTGATTTTGACATCATCTAAAACCACTGTGTGCAATTACGGCAAATATGCCTAGAAATATTCAGTGAAAAAATAAGCCTAAAATGGTTGCGCAGAGTGCTTTTCTATATAGTATTATAACTTTTTATTCTGACCGAAATGGTTCTTAGGTATTTAGGCACTCTTCAGTGATCTTTGCCTATAACGAAAGGCTGGTGAAATTACGCTCCGGCGCATTTTTACAAATTCATTACTGCAATGGTCTGTAGTATGCTATTTGAATACTCTTCGCTTTCAGTGACCTCTGCCTTTTGCATATTGGGGCCTCATAAAAGTTATGCGAGAGTAGTTGCTGGCTACGTGAGAGTTACAGTTTTATCAAAATGATAAACTCAGTAACAGTTGTGCGGGTGGGCACATTCTAATCTTCACTGCTTTGATGTAAGGTTGTTTCCTTTGAAAATTTACACACAAGATTTTATGATAGGCCTACAAAAATAGCTTGAGTTTCTGTCTGCAACGCGCAGGGGATCCAAACTTTATTTTTGCAGTTCTAACAATTTTATGTAGTTTTGGATGATCTAGGTTGTGCAGCAAACAATTATTTTAGAAGTCTTTAGACAAGGTCTGTTTCAATATCGATTTCATTCATTCTTGATCAACGCTACTATTTGGGTTAAACATTATTTTGTCAATACTTCTCTTTCTAAGTTATTACGTTTTGACAAAGTTTATGTAAATAAATGGCACAGTATCATCAGGCCTGATTCAATTGGATTGTACTGTTGGTTTAGTGCAGTGAGTTTCAACCTGGGGGTTGTGACCCACACAGGGGTCGTGAACCATTTTTGGAAGGGTCACAAGTAGATGTTTTATGCACACAGCTGCATTATATTTGTTTTATTCGAGTTTAGATGGGGGTCGTTAGATTAGAGTGGGTGGTTGTAATGGGTCGCAGTATAAAAAAGGTTGAAATCCACCGGTTTAGTGTGACAGTAAGCAATGAACAATAAAAAGAACAGTCAGTCAGGCCCGTACATAGGGCAACCCATGTCCGAGAGAAAAGTTTCACATTTGTGAAGGAAGTTTGCATACTGCTCATTTCGTTTATTGCCTGATGAATGTGATGCCCATTTTTTGGTCGTTCATCAAAAAATGTTGCCTGTGTACGTCTTGGAAAAAGTGAAGACCATTTTTTCGTTTTTTTGGACATTCACCACAAATGGTTGATGAAATATATTTTCGTTGAAAATGAACGCATTTCAGGAAAATTTGTAAAGGGCGCCAAGTTTCTTTTGATGTTGACGGCACTTTTTGGACACCAGCCGACTTGCAAAAATCTTAGAGGGAACACTGCGTACTACTTGATCTTTTGGAGGGCTATGCACTGTAAGGAAACAGGACAGAAAATTTGCATTAATTAATCAGAGACGAGGTAGAACTTGGGTTTCTGGCCACTTTGTGCAGAAAAATAACATTGTAGCTTTTACAAGCAAACATCACCAATAGGAATTTTGCTGACATGATAGATCAGCAATATCACCATATCAGCATGCCGACACCTCAGTCAAGCTCTAATGAAATGAGCATTCTTAATTCCTACTATTGCACTACTGGTATTTCTTGATTTGTTGACTACCAACTTTGATTATTGCAAGCGTTGGATGAGACACTTTTTTTCTACAAGCATGAAGTTCCCAAGCCATGATAAGCCATAGAACAGAAACTGAAATTACAATGACCTCATAATGTGCACATTCAGAAGCAAATATGATGAGCACATTTGCACCTTCAAACACACAGTTTGCAAGGACAGACAAAACATTTAGACTTGTGTCAGGAGCTAAAATAAACAGAAGAGTAATTTATCACTTTGAATTGTCAATTCATCAATATGCACAAGATCACAAGTGTGGTTCACAAAGATCCAATATGGGCCTTACAAAAATGGTGTGTTGACCAGTGCACAAGGAAGCAAAATTATGTCAACGCATAACCACAGAGCTAAGCTTAAGCTAATCAATATTTAACAGTGGGAGTGGTGCAGTCTAGCTGAACTATACCCACAGGACCTCACATTAGTGAAATCAACCAGTTTGCAGTGAAAACAATATCAAAGTGTATGGAAACAGCAAAAATATACAAGATAATGATGCAGTGAATCTTTGTAAGATGACATATGTAGATTAACTCTTGTTGACACCTTCAGTGCCAGGTTAATTCAAGCAGTTTGTGCGAAAACAGCCTGTTTGCACATGGCTTTGCGCAAGCCTAACTCTGCCACCGTAAGTGTTAGAGAGCTATTCAAATGCTCAAAGGACTTGGCAAGTCTTGTAGTAAGCAAAAAAAATTTTTTTTTGATTTTGGGTATCAGATTTTTTGTGAGCAACATCATAAGAGGAGTACTTTTAGGTTACTTTGGCCTACTTCATCTGGCCCTCGGCCCAAACCGCTAGGTGGTAGTATTTTGCGGTTGGGGCCTAGGCCAGGTAACATGAGCCAAAATGACCAAAAACCTACCTCACTTATGACGCCACTCACAAAAAAACCGAAACTCAAAACCAAAAACATTTTTTTCATTGCAGACTAGAAGACTTGCTGAATCTTTTAAGGGTTTGAACAGCTCTTTAGCACAATCAACGGAGAAGCTATGTTGCTGGTAAAGCAACCAAAAACTGCTGGTTTTAGGTCGATTGCCAAGTACAAATGTATCAGACCCTGGCATTGAAGTGTTAACATTATCACTGCCTGTAGTTGCACGAATCTCAGTTTCTAGCCTGTCTTAGCAACTCCATAACTCGTCAGGCAATTGTGCCAGAGACTTGTTCAAACCCTCAAAAGACTTGCCAAGTCTTCGAGTCTGCACTAAAAAAAAATATTGGTTTTGGGTTTATTGTGAGTGACACCATGACTAGGGTAGGTTATTGGCCACTTTATCTCAGGTTATTTGCCCCTGGGCCCAAACCGTTAGATGGGAATATTTCGCTCAAGTTTGTATTGGAAAATAGGCTAGAACACGAGTCTTTTCAGCCTTTGATTGACTTTCTGGGGTTCTGGATTCAAAAGTTATGGTCTGAAAACAGCAAAATAATTATTTAATCCTCAGGGAATTATCTTTTTTTTTTTTGCTTTGAGACCACAAGTTTTGAACCAAACACGCTAAAAAGTTAAAAGGCTCATAAGACTCAGATCGTAGCCTAGTTTCCAAAAAAACTTGAGTCAAAAAATTCGATCGAGAAGTTGGGGCTCAGGGCCAGGCAACTCGACTCAAAATGGCTAAAAATATATCCCACTTATGACGTCACCCACAAAAAACACAAAATCCAAAACTTTCCAATATTTTTTCATTGCTATCTAGAAGATTCGCCGCATCTTTTGAGCATTTGAACAGCTCTTGGTGCAATCAGCAAGCAAGTTATGGAGCTGCAAAGCGGTAGCCTTATAAGTGGCTCAAGTGGGTCTTAAAAAAACAGCCCGGCACCAAAGGTGTTAAAATTACTTCTGTTCATCACATCTGCTTTAATATATGACACCAACTACAGGGAAAAATCACTCTTCATTCTGCACCTAGGGCAAGCATGGCTAAACAGTCAGAGACCAAGAGCCACATTTCTTACTATTGCCGCAAAGAGCCATATCACGCACATGAACATCACCCCATCTCTTCCTCACTCACACACATACCTTCGCTCAGCTAGATTTATTGTAAATATCACACATCAACATGACAATGACAGAACTTTACAAGTCTTTTGTTGTTATGATGCTAGTTAGTGGGACTTCTGGTAATTATGTAAGAGTTGCATGTAACTGGGCAAAGAGCCTCATGCAGCTCGTTAGCTGCGGGTTGGTCACCCCTGACCTAGGGATATAAATTTCCCAATGCTTCTAATAATGTGGCATAATCATATGTAAAAAACTTACTTTTCTTTTAGCAGCGGCAAGTTTTTCTTCTCTTTTTATATCTTGCATCACTACTGAGGATAATGCTTGCTAATGGTTAGCAAGCACTAGAAAATGCAAGTGAAAATGTTCATAAATAATATCCTGCATGGATTGTACAACCATACTTAATTTCAACTGCTCTTCACTCAAGCCATAACAGTGGTTTAACAACAAACTACCAACAAATGTCTGGAAAATACAGTTTGTACAGTGCTTATTCCACATAAAATGCCTGAATACATTTTTACATATAGTGCTTTAAGCTTGTAATAACAGTCAAGACACCCACAAATCATGAAAATGGTTTTAAACTTTTTTTATTCACATAAAATGTCAAACTCAAATTTTACAATTTTTGTCATTAAGTGGTTAGACTGGAATAACATAACCATTACAAATGTCAGTACCTCAAAAATTTGAAAGATTCACTGCTACAGTCTACAAATTTAATTAAGAGCAGAGGAATCTTGCAAAGGCCCTACAAACAATCATGGTACCTCACTGATTTACAAAACTAACTATTGGGACACATTCAAGCAATTCCACATTCACTCACATAGAAGAGTATAAATGAAGCTGAACTGAACATGCAAGTCTTCACAGGTATTACCCTTGGATAATATTATCCATCAAATTCATAACTTCTACACTTTTTAGACAGCTTGATCATTTATTCACATGGATTGACAAAGCAATTAAGATGTTGCTTATTGTATGTTTAAACATAATAAAACCATCAAAAAATTTGAAGTTTTTAGATTTCAGCATGCTAGTGGCATGCTTACAGGATTCACTGGGTCCCACCTTGTCGACATCAGAACCTAGTTCTTAATACTATTATTTACAATAAAATTAAAAATCCAACTTTTAGCTGGATAATAATTGGAAACTATGTAACGTTGATACGCATTTAGATCGATCATATTCAACACCAACAAATTAAGATTTAATCTAACTTGATAAAAATTTCATGTTATTCTTTCGCACATTGTATTTGGTTCAAAACCAAATAACTGGGATTTAGCGAGCGCATTTTACACATAGCTAACCAATTAGCATGATATAAAATAAGAATACTTTGGACTTAACCCTTGACTGGAGGAAGACATAGATGCATGTTTGTCTTTTAAACCTCACTTTCTCATAGGAGCAGTAATGCTTGCTTCCTGCAATTATTTATGCAGATGTTGATAATGTGACATCCAATACACACTGGATGAAGCTTGCTCAACAAACGACATTTTTGTCCTGCAATTATATGCAGAATATGCTGCTTTTCCATGCAACTTGATGCAGTATTTGCAGCCTATAACTGAGCCAGTTTCTTACTATCTTTATAAATCAAAATCCTTGGACCTATAGCCGTTCAACTGCCATATTAAGAAGTTCGTCTCTCATCATGGCGCCTTTCGTTTTGGTAGTAGTGGTTGCACGTATCATTGGATCAGTTTTTCTTTACTTTTTTCAAAGGTTTATAAACTTTTGTGTTCAGATTTATTGTTTAGGGTTTAGGTTTGGGGTTAGGTTTACAGTTTAGGTTTAGGGGTTGGGTTTATTGACTGAAGATAGATTGAGAATAATCTAAAATGTCTCAAAATGAAACATGTATAGTTTTTTGAAGGCTTTTTTAGTGTTGATGAAACTGTTAAGTCTATCCTAATTTTATGTGCCAAAGGTTGGGTTTGAGTTTAGGGTTTATGGTTTGGAAGTAGCTGTAGGTCTGCCGGCAGTGACGAGGTTCAAATAAAACGCTGAGTTTGTCACTTTAATAACACCGTCATGGTAGTGTCGTGGATGTGTCTATATGTGCTTTTTGGTTTGGCTCTCACTTTGGTGCCTTTTGTTTTGGTAGTAATGGTTGCACTTTTCATGGTACCACTTTTTCTTCACTTTTTACAAGTTCCCAAATTTTTGTCTTCAGATTTACGGTTTAGGTTTAGGGTTTAGCACATTTCTACGAAGCCTAGTGCAGTCTATTGCGTACTCATCGTGCGTTGCTATCACGTTACAGGCAGCGGATGAATAAGTTTTCAAATATGAAGGTTCACTGGCAGACCTGTAGCCACTGCCTTAGGGTTTAAGTTTTAGGGTTTAAGTTTCGCTTTAGTACATTTTTGCCAAGCGTCATGCAGTCTACTGCACACTTGTCGTTGTGTTAGTATCACATTACAGGTGGTGGACAAAAGAGTTTTCAGAAATGAAGGAATGTAGGTGGACCTGTAGCCATTTGATTGCCACAACAAAGAGTTTAACAATAAAAAGTAAGGTAGCGTCTAAATGACCATATCCTGTTTTCACCGTGGAAAGACTAAAAAATGTATCTTGTATCCAGTTATGTGACAGATATCATATAAAACTGAGTTGGAGACAATCACACCATTATCAATGTGGTTGAGTGGGAAGTGTCTAATGCTGCTGGTTCAAGTCGCATATTGGTTGTATTGTTTTTTTTCATATTGCACAAGATACTTTTCATGTTCTCACAAAAGATTGTATGTTGAAACTTTTTGAACCGCTATTCTTAAACTATAAGGATTCAAAAGAAACCCAAAAATCCTCAAGAGATAAGTTTCCAAAGACGTTCTGATACAATTTTGTTCAATGATGAAGTCTCGAGACTTGGTCTCGCATTTTTACGAGTCATGGTCTTGAAGGCTGCAGGTCTCAGTCACAAGCCTAAACAAAGTCTTGAGACTTTGAATGTTCCAAGGGTATGGCTTAGTAAGACTTCTGTAATTCAACACACTTTTTGTTGTATTTGCAAGAAACCCTTAACACTTTTAGAGCCGCCTGGTTTCAGCGATTTTCGCAAAAAAAACAGCAGTTTTCGGTTGCCTTACCAACGCCCTAGCTCCTCCGCCAATTGCGCTAGAGAGCTGTTCAGCGGCTCAAACGGATTGGCCAGGCTAGTCGATTGCACTCGAAAAAAAAATTTTTGCTTGGGGGGTGCAGGTTTTTTGTGAGTGACGTCATAAGTGGAGGACTTTTGGGCCACCTTGGCCCACTTTGCCTGGCTCTGGGCGCCAACCGTTAGGTGGTAGTATTTTGCTGAAGTTTTTACTACTAGGCTACAATCCGAGTCTTCTGATACTTTGGATGACCTGCTGAGGTTTCGGGTTCAAAAGTTGTGATGTAAGTTCGTAAAAATATTTGACTAATTAGCTAATTAGATAATTAATAATTTGTTTATTTTCAATCATAAGTTTTGAACCAGAAACGCTAGAAAGTCAATCAAAGGCTCAAAAGACTTGGACTCGAGCCTAGTTTCCAATGAAAATTTCAGCGATACACTTTGGCCTAGCGGTTGGGGGCCCTAGGCCAGGTAACATGAGCCAAAATGACCCTAAAACTACTTCACTTATGATGTCAGTCACAAAAAATCTGCATCCCCCAACCAAAAAATTTTTTTTCGAGTGCAGTCTACTAGACTGGCCGATCTGTTTGAGCTCTTGAACAGCTCTCTAGCGCAATCGGCGGAGGAGCTAGGGCATTGGTAAGGCAACCGAAAACTGCTGTTTTTTAGGCCAAAATTGAAGTACGAATATACCGTAGGCCGGCTGTCAACGTGTTAAAAAAGGTTGAAAAAATGCCAGAAATCAAAAAAATTTTCCTGGAAGTAGTGTCATTTTTTTGAAAATTTCAGCAAAATCCACAAATTTAAAGTTTCGAGTCTCGGAATTTTTGATGAAGTCTCAGTCTCCAAGTTTTAATGAGGTCTCGTTCTTAAAGGTTACGGTCTCAACTACATTACTGATCTTGCTGAAGGAAAGGAAACTTATTCTACCCTTCCTTTAAAAATATGGTTCCTTAAACTGCAAAGCTAATGAAGCTGGCTTGTCCTGATTGATTTCATCTATAACTTTACATTTATTTTCATCAAAACCACATGTTTTGTTAAGTATTTCATAGACCTTCTGTACATATTGCCTTAGATATAAACACATTAAATGTTGGAATCAATGACACAAAGTGGCAAAAAACAAATATCACAAATAGGCTACTCCTGTTACTGTAGTTCGACTGGTAAGGCTACTGTGATCGGTAGGGCACCCAATTTTTTGTCCTAAAAGCTTAAAATTTAGACTTTATAATTCACAAATTTTGACATTATTTTCACCTATAAATTTCCTGTGTTTGCAACTGCAAAATTATTCAGCCTTAGGTGTTGTGGTTAACTCAGAAGCATATTCACGCAATATACTTCCAAATTTTTAAAAAAGTCTGGTTGCTTGACTTGAGGATGATCTATTAATTGATTAGTGCATTAATAACTACAGTAGAGTCAAACCTGAGAACATCATAAAGTTGAAACACTGTTATGCATAATGGATTGAGCATTTATCAAATCAAAAAACCACATTACTAGCTTTACCACACACAGCCAACATATAATACAATCATTCAGTAGTTGCCAAAACAAGATTATTATGCCAGAAGTCACAACAAACCCACTATTAATATTATTATAGAATTGCAACTAAATATGCATATCAACATCTGTTGTTGTAGTTTCAACAAAATATCAATGACAAGAAAAAACTGTGCCGCAAGATAAGTTTGACCTAACGATAAATTTTGACTTTTTTTTGACCTGATAAATTGGGAGTCGCTCATGGTATGACCATGAAATTTTGTTTGTGGAAGTTTCATAAACTTTCATAAAGGCAGAAAAATGTTGACTTTATTGACTTTTGGTTGCCCTACTGATCAGCAGTGTTCATGTGTCTGGTTTTCACTCAAGATTTAAACTTCCGAAAGTATTGCGATTCCGCCAAGTAACCTTTGCACAAGAGTACATGAAGTTCATGCAGAGCATAGCAGAGATTCCATTACTCGAGTGAATAAGACATTGCATTCCTCTGTAAAATCATACCCTATTATGTTATAGAGGTAGTAGTTACTTGCATTGTAGTACAGTTTTCCTGAAGTGATAAGTTGCTGACTTAGTGACTGCTTTAGACGTGAAGTTAGAACACTTGAAATTTGCCATTTTATTCATGATTGCTGATATGTTTTGGGTAAATAACAAGAACCAGAGGATACAAAAGCTTAGCAACAGAAACTTCATTGACCACTACTCTCATTCACCCTTGCAAAGATTTCATTCACCCTAGGGCGAGCCATTCACCTGGTTTAGTTCAGACACTGCCAAAAAGTAATCCAGCAAATGTTGGCATCTATTTATTATTCTCAAACATGCTGAAATACAGTAGCCTGTAGCCCAGGATGAGGGTACATAAAATACATTACATCTACCATGCATCTAAGCAAATAAAGTAACTGTAATTTTGTCCGGCAGCACAGATATTGGTAACAGATGTGTGATGACATAAGCGGAGTAAAAAAATATTCCGTTACACAATCAATAAAAGTAAAGATACAATACAAAATATAATTTGTCATTGCAATTCAATACAACCTTTCCCCAAACACAAGAAGGTGAAAAGTTGTGTGTAAATCTGGGTCCCGCTGGAGCTAGTTATCAAGGACACCTGTAAATACCATAAGATCATTAAGATCACCAAGATTGCTAAGACCACTAAAATTGATAAGATTGCTAAGATCACTAAGATTACTACCTGAGTAATCTAAGTGATCTTAGCGTCAAACGATCCTATTCTTAGTGACACTGATCTCAGCGATCTTAGTGATTTTAGTGATCTTACTCTTAGCAATCTTAGTGATCTTGTGGTAATTGCGGGTGTCCGTTATCAAGAAGGAATAATCTTGGTGTAAGAGCGATAGTTGCGCAAAATTGGGCTCAGGCTAACAAAAAATATTATGTTTAATACTGTTGTGGTGTGATTGCTCACCATAAAATGTCGGTTTTCACGATTCCGGATACGTAATTACATAACCGCAACCAAGATCCGCTACCGACGGATATCTGTCTTTTACAGGTCAAGGGTACCTGCTGTAGATATGCGCCAACTCTTGTCCAAGCAGGGTTGCCAGATTTATTTTTCAAAAAAGGCCAAACCTTCAGTAAAAAAAGGCTAAGAAAAGCTAACAAAATAGCTGAAAAAAGCTAAACACTCAATTAAAAAAGGCCAAAAAAGAGCCAAACCTTTCACTTGACAAAGCCAAGCAATTTGCCTCCTCACAACTCAAATTCCCATGAAAATACATCTTGTGTACTCACAGTGCCTCCAAAAAAAGCAGTTAATTCAAAACTATTTTTAGAATTTGTCACTTATAACAGAATAATGCCGAAGTTTTTTTTTTTTCAAAAACACCTAAATAAAGGTACTTGAAAAATCAACAGTAACTTTAGCATCACTACTCAAATTTTGAACATTTCAAGAGCAAAGCTTGCAGTTTACTGTAACAAGTGACAATGCATTCAAATAGAAATTCATTTTCATTTTGCGCTGGCACTGAATACAATAGTACTTGGTGGTCAACCCGTGACTCATAAGCCACATCACATGCGGCTATTTGCCCAGTTTCATGTGGCACTTACGTGATTACAATATACCAGACGTCCCACTAAATAACATGCATAACAATAAATGCTTTGTAGATTCTGTCATTGTCACGTTGGTGGTGTGTGATGTTTGCAATAAATCTAGTTAAGCAAAAGTATGTGTGTGAATGAGGAAAATATGGGGATATGTTCATGTGTGCCCATGTAAGATGTGGCTCTTTGCTGTAACACAGCAATAAATGTGGCTCTTGGTCTCTGACTAGTTGGCCACACCTGCAACAGCCAGATACGTACTTCTAAACAAACGGCCACTTCATAAAAAAACATAGGTATTGTGGACATATCCTAATGGTAAATAAGCTAACACTTGACTGCATAGGCAGCAAGAAAAGATTCACAGCTAGGTAGAAACTAGGTATTTGTTGCTACAAAATCTCACAGTTAAAAAAAATATAGGCATGGCATGTTTCTAAGATCATTCGGAAATGAAGAAACATTTGTAACTTAATTTGCGCAAGTGTAAGCACCACTTGGCACTTAGCACAGAGTTTGTTGAAGACATAGTGGCAACATAAAAAGAACTGTTGATCTGACTGATTATTAGTAGCATAGGCAATCAGCAATATTAGGATAACAATATGAAGAGTATGTTTTGTTAAACACAATATCAACTGTATGGATTGCCACAAGCCCTACCAACCCTATGGTCTGTTACAAGCCACACAGCACCCATAAACAGGTATATGCACATGCACAATGTCTTGGCCTGCAAGATCTGCACCACTGGTGTAGGAGGTAGAGATGGCATGTGCCAGCGCTGTTGCAGCCCAGCCCACCCAGAGGTAACTAGAAACCGCCCGGACTGTTTATGCTAAACCACAAATCCAGACCAGCCCGTGGCCTGCAATATGAAGTAACCTTAAAAGCCAAGTAACAAGGCAGTGGCTACAGAACCATCGATGGACCTTCAAATCTGAAACCTTACTCAACGTCTCCTGTAACGTGATGTCTAATAATGCACGAGGAGAATGCAGTAGGCTTTGTAGAAACATAGTAAAAACAAAAGGTAAACCTAACCCTAATCATAGCTCTAACCTAATGCCCAAGCTAAGCCAACCCTAACCCTAAGCTAACACTAACCTAACCCTAACCTAAAGCTAATGCTAAGCTAACACAAGGTAACACTTAGCTAATGCACTAACCTAATGTTAACCTAACCCTGGCCCCTAAAGGAAAAGTTTGGAAAGTTCTGAAAAAAGTAAAGAAAAACTAGTCCCACGAATTGAAACTTGCAAGCATTCACTTACGAAAACGTAAGGCGACAATTCAAGAGGCAAACCCTCAGCCATTGGCATGGCAGACTTGAAACCTATCTTTTAGGCTACTACTGTAGATCAATGCCAGTTGAGTGACGAAGTGACCACTTTATTTGATCCGCATCATGCGAGGCAGTATAGTCAAACTAGTTTTGAAACAGCAAGATCTATGGGTAGTTCCGTAGCCACTTCCAAGTAACAACACTTAAGTTTTCAGTTCATTGTCTTTTGGACACTAAAACCAGGTTGTCTTAAGGCAGTGACTATACGTCGGCCATGGGACCTTCACTTTTGAAAACTTATTCGTCCACCAACTGTAACGTGTCACACGGCAAATGTGCACTAGGCTGCACTACAATTGCTAGTAGTAACATACTAAACCTAAAACCTAAATCTAAACCTTAAGCCCTAACTTAAACTTAGCCCCTAAATCCTAAACTGCTCAAAATGTAACCGGTCCTTTCATTTTTCCTGCATAAAAATGTCAAAAACTCAGGGTGACTCACTCCCTGGTTGGTTTTGCAACACCTGTGACCCCATAATTAACCCACCACATTCTTCAAGAACCTCAACCTCGAACACCCACCCACTTGATTCCC